>OGHE01001572.1_pt1 | contig 14303 bp, 8 predicted proteins | sample 1571431 | NCBI WGS metagenome assembly OGHE01 (sample SAMEA2581966, study PRJEB24529) | metagenome | biome: Human gut stool | place: China | collected 2011 | reverse complement strand
GACCGACGGCAGGAAACGACGCAGGTGGTCCGCACCGTTCCAGTTGAGTATGATAATTTTAGCGACCGGCATGAGTTCGTTTGTGCTTCCAGCGGCGATGCGACCACATCCACAGTTCGGGACACTCGCAGATCATCCGCTCCAACTTACGAACGTAACGCTGCGTGATTTCGTATTCGGCGACCTCCTCTTTGCCGTCATAAATCAGTTCGAAGGACATTTCGTAGCGTCCCCGCCGCAGGCGGCTCATCTTCACGAAGTAGACCGGGAGGTTGCAGCGCAGGGCCAGTTTCTCGCCGCCGTCGAAGAAGATCGTATCCTGATTGAGGAAGCGGAACCAACGGCTGTCGGGCCGCCGCGGGGGATTCTGGTCGGCGATAAGCCCCATCACGAGGTTCTTGCCGGCGATGCCTCCGGTCCGGTTGCGCAGGTAGAAACGCAGGCTCTCCTTCATCGAGACGGTCATCGAATTTTCGTAATTGCGCAGCCGCCGGTAGAGTTCCTCCATCACCTTGCTGCGCAGCGGATGGTAGACAGCGACCAGCATCTGCGACCGCTCGTAAAGCCCCCAGTAGGAGCAGTACTCCCAGCAGCCGAAATGGGCCGTCATGGCGATCCAGTCGCGGCCGTGCACCGCTTCCACGTGTTTCTCCACGTCTTTGACCGTGAGCACCGTCCGCCCCTTCTCCTCGTTCATGTAGGCCATGTTGATCGTGTCGACGAAGATTTCGGACAGCGTGCGGTAGAACCGCCGCCGGATGACGGCCAGTTCGCGTTCGCTCTTCTCGGGGAACGAGTTCCGCAGGTTGGTCTTGACGACCTTCATGCGGTAGCGCAGGCAGTAGTAGAGCAGGACGAAAAGCAGGTTTTCGACGACGTAGTACTTGAACCAGTAAGGCATCACGGCGAACACGCGTGCGCCCAGCCAAAGGGTCTCCAGCCAGAAGCGCTGCAAAATGGTCAGATCGGTTCGTTTCATGCCTGCCGCCCGGATTAGGGTTCCACGAAAAGTTTGACGTTCTCGACCTTGGTGCGGATTCTCAACCAGCGGATCAGCGTTTCACGGTCGACCGGAAGCGCGGAATCCCGGGGCGTCACCACGCACACGAGCGTCGTATCGCCGGGCGTGCCCTCGACGTCGAAGGTGATGCCCTTGGTCAGCGAAATGGCCCCGATGTTGTCCATCATGGCCCCCACTTCGCGCGAGATGTCGTTCACCTCGACGTTGGTCACCCGGTAGCGTTTCAGCTGCGAGGACATCTCGCCGATCCGGCGGTTCTTCTCCTCCAGCAGCTCCTGATAGCTCTTCTGGAGCGAAACCACGTCGACCTTGTCCTCCGTATTGGCCTGCCGGACGACCAGTTCGGCCTCCTCCAGCCCGAAATTGCGCATTTGCGTACGGGCATTCTCGATCACCTCCTCGCCCAGCGGCTCGCCCACGAGCAGCAGCTCGATCTGCGAGGGGTTCTTGCCCTGCGCGTAGTGTTTGTTGCACTCGATCACGCGGGTATGCGGAAAGTTGAAGACCTGCGACACGTATTTGTCGGCCACGGCCTCGAACAACGAGACGCGGACCATGTGGAACCCGATGACGACGCTCGGGATGAAGGTCACCAGCGTGATGACCATCATCAGCCGCTTGACCGTGCGCTCGCGGACCTTGTCGATGAAGACCTTCTTCTCGTATTGCAGAAAACGCACCATGGCATAGGTCGCCAGCGCGATGAACACCGAGTTGATGAAGAAGAGGTAGAAAGCGCCGATGAAAAAGCGGAACTGCCCCGTGGCCAGTCCGAAGCCCGCCGTACAGAGGGGCGGGATGAGGGCCGTGGCGATGGCCACGCCGGGAATGACGGTCGACGTGCGGTCCTGCCGCGTCTGCGCCACGATGCCCGCCAGGCCGCCGAACAGGGCGATCAGCACGTCGTAGGTCGTAGGCACGGTGCGCGCCAGCAGCTCGCTGCTGTTCGACGAGAGCGGCGAGATGAAGAAATAGACCGTCGAGGTGATGATGGCGACGATGAACATCAGCGCCAGGTTGCGCAGCGACTTCTTGAGCAGTTCGAAATCGTTGATGCCCAGCGCGAGGCCGACACCCATGATCGGGCCCATGATCGGCGAAATGAGCATCGCGCCGATGATCACCGCGGCCGAATTGACGTTCAGGCCCAGCGAGGCGATCATCGTGGCGAAGATCAGCACCCAGAGGTTGACGCCGCGGAACTCCACGCCCTTCGAGACGGAGGCCACGACCTCGTCGCGCTGTGCCTTGTCCTCGTCGAGGCTGAAACGGCCCTTCATAAATTCGCGCAGCTCCCCGAGCCACGCCGAAAACGAACGTTTTACCTTTTGTGTATCGTCTGTACGGTTCTCTTCCATCAATTGCGTTTCGATTTGAGTTACTCCTCCCCGTCCTCCCGGACGCGGCGGACTTTGGGTTTTCCGGCCACGACGATCACGAACTCGCCCTTGGGTTCGGTCGTGCGGAAATGCCCGAGCACCTCGGCGACGGTTCCGCGCACGGTCTGCTCGAACTTCTTGGTGATCTCGCGCGACACCGAAACCCGGCGGTCTTCGCCGAAAACCTCGGCGAACTGCTCGAGACACCGGACCACGCGGTAGGGCGATTCGTAGAAAATCATCGTGCGCTCCTCGCCGGCAAGCGCCTGCAACTGCTTCATCCGCCCCTTCTTCTGGGGCAGGAAGCCCTCGAAGCAGAAACGGTCGCACGGAAACCCGCTCTGCACCAGCGCCGGGATCAGCGCCGTGGCGCCGGGCAGCGTCTCGACCTCGATCCCCGCCTCGACGCACGTGCGCACCAACAGGAACCCGGGGTCCGAAATGCCGGGCGTCCCGGCGTCCGACACCAGGGCGGCATTGCGTCCCGCGGCGATCGCCCCGGCGACCATTTCGACCGTGGCGTGCTCGTTGAACTTGTGGTGCGAACGGAGTTTCTGCTCGATGCCGAGGTGCTTCAGCAGGAACGACGTCGTGCGCGTGTCCTCGGCGAGGATGAAATCCACCTCGCGCAGGACGTTCACCGCGCGCAGCGTGATGTCGTCCAGATTCCCGATCGGCGTAGGTACGATATAGAGTTTGGCCATCGTGTCAGGCAAATTTGCGTTCGAGCAGTTCCATCATAAACTTCGCGCCGTCCGAATTGGGATTCCAGGCGTAGTTCTCGGCAATGTGGATCATGCACTCGTCAAAATCGTCGAAGGCGTTGAGCGTCGCGATCGCCTCTTCATAGGCTTCGCCGTCGCCGCCGAACAGATCGCGGATCAGCAGGAACTTGTCGTTGATGCCGATGGCGTTGCGAAGGTCGGCGACCGGTTCGCCGCGGCGCAGTTCCGAAGCCATGTCGCGCCGCGGAGCGATCGTGTCGGCCAGCGTCTGCACGTCGTGGTTGATCACCTCGCCCAGCACGGCCCCGACAGGGACCGCAACCTCCCTCACTCCGGATTCGGCCTCCTCCGGCTCGGCGGCGGCAGGCGCTTCCGAAACGGTGACGGGTTCCGCCGCGGACTGCGGCACGGACATTCCGGACTGCGGCCCGGGACCTGCGGACGCAGGCGCAGCCGCCGGTTCGGGAGTCGCGGCAAACCCGGGACGGACAGTCGGTCCGGGCGTCACAGCGGGTTCGGGACGGGCAGCGGGTTCGGGACGCTCCGCCGGTCTTTCCGCCGTTTCGGGCCTTGCGGGCTTTTCGGCGGGCGCAGGCGTATCGTAGAGCGACATGATGACGCGCTGTTTGTGACGGTGGCGGACGGTCTCCTCCTCCAGCCCGAACAGCGTGGGCGCGATATATTGGGGTTTCTCCGCAGGAGCGGGTTCCGGAGCTGGCGCAGGAGCAGGTTCCGGAACGACGACCGGTTCAGCCGCAGCCGCCGGTCCGGGCGCAGCGACCGGCTTCGCAGACGGTTCGGGCACAGCCTCGGATTCAGGCGCAGCGACCGGTCCGGATTCGGCGGCCGGTTCGGATTCTCCGGCGACGAATGCGGCTTCGGACGCCGCTTCGGGATCAGGCTCAAATCCGGATTCCCCCTCAAGTTCCGGCTCTGAATCCGACGCCGCAGGCTCCGCCATTCCGGGCGTCTCCGTATCGGGATTCCCCCCGGCAAACGCCCCGGCAGAATCGGCCGCGACCGTCGTATCGGGTTCGGAAAACGGCTCTGCGGGTTCCGCCTCCGCATCGAACGCGGGTCCTGAAACGGCATCGGGACCGGGTTCGAACACGGCTTCGTCCGTCGGGTCGAGCGAAAGCACCGCCCCGAGGTCGATGGGCACCGGAGCCGCCGCAGGCTCCGTCTCCGCAACCGGGAATTCCGGAAGGGATTCCACCTCCGTAAAGCGCACCGCATCGTAGAGCGTCCGCAGTTTTTCCAGCGCCAGGTCGCGTTCGAGGGCCGGAATCTCCCCGGAAGGCTCCCAGCCGTCGACAATCGCGGTCAGCTTGCGCAGTTCGGCACGTATCGTCTTCAAATCCATCATTGCGTACTGTTTTGACCTCCAAAGGTAGAAAAAATTTGCGAAAGCCCAGCCATTCCCCGGAACCTTTTGTCCGAAACATCTCCGAACGGGTTTTTCCGGGACATCCGGACCGTCCCGCCGGGCACGGAAAAGGGAGCGGCGGCCGAAGCCGCTGCTCCCTTGCAGCTGTCCCGCACCCGCGGCGTCGGCCGCCGTGCCGGAGAGACGAATCATTCGGTGATCCGGAAACTGCCGCCGAGCGTGCAGTCGGAGTCGTGCCCTACCCAGACATGGTAGTCGCCCGGCTCCTGGCCCCACTTTTTGTCGAGACGCCAGAACGAAAGGTCGTCGGGCGTCAGTGTGAAGGTCACCTCGCGGCTCTCCCCGGCGCGAAGCATGACCTTCCGGAAACCTTTCAGTTCACGAACCGGACGCGTCACACCGGACAGCAGATCGCGCACGTAGAGCTGCACGACCTCCTCGCCGTCGCGGCCGCCCGTGTTGGTCACGCGGACCGACACGCGAACCTCGCCGCCGACGGCGGCTTCGGGCGTCAGCACCCGCAGGTCCGAATAACCGAACGTCGTGTAGCTCAACCCGTAGCCGAAACAATACTGCGGCGAATTGGGTACGTCGAGATAGCGCGAAGTGTATTTGTTGGGCTTGCCCGACTCGTCGGCCGGACGTCCCGTGCTCTTCATGTCGTAATGGATCGGAACCTGCCCCACCGTGCGGGGAAAGGTCATCGGCAAACGCCCCGAGGGGTTGTAGTCGCCCGACACGACATCGGCCAGCGCCTCGCCCGCCATCGTGCCCGGATACCAGGTCAGCAGCAGGGCGTCGGCAAGCTCCGCTTCGCGGGTCAGCTCCATAGGACGCCCCGTAACCAGCAGGACGACAACCGGTTTCCCGGTTTGCTTCAAGTTCTCCAGCAGGTCACGCTGCGCGTCGGGCAGCGCAAGCGACGCAAGGCTTGCCGCCTCGCCGCTCTCCCCCGCCTTCAATCCGAGCGCGACCAGCACCACGTCCGACTTCGCGGCTGCGGCCACCGCCTCCGAAATACCGCCCTCGAAGGCCTTGTGCGGGTCGCATCCGCGGGCATAGGTCACACGGTCGGCTCCGAAACGCGCCCGCAGTCCGTCGAGAAAGGTCGAGGTCCGACCGGCCTCGGCGAAATGAACCCACGAGCCGATCAGGTCCCACCGGGAATCGGCGAAAGGTCCCACCAGCGCGATCCGGCTCCCCTTTTTCAGGGGCAGCACGCCGCCGCGGTTCTCCAGCAGCACCATCGAACTGCGGGCCACGCGGCGCGCGGCATCGAGATGTTCCAGGGCGTAATAGCACTTCTCGCGCTCCTTCGCCTGGTAGCGGAAAGGATCGTCGAACAGCCCCAGGCGGAACTTCACGGCCAGCACCTCGCGGCAAAGGCTGTCGATCAGCGACTCCGGAATACGCCCCTCCCGCACCAGTTCGGCGGCATGGAACAGGTAGGCGGCGCTCATCATGTCCATGTTGACCCCGGCGCGCAGGGCCAGTTCGGCAGCCTGCGCATCGTCGCCCGCCACGCCGTGAGCTTTCAGTTCGCCGATCGTGCCGTAATCGGTCACCACGAATCCGCCGAAGCCCAGTTCGTCGCGCAACAGGTCGCGCATCAGCCAGCGGTTGGCCGTGGCCGGAACGCCGTCGAGGTCGTTGAACGAGGTCATCACCGTCGCGGCCCCGGCATCGAGCGCCGCCCGGTAAGGCGGCAGGTAGCTGTCGCGGAAAACCCGCTCGGACATATCGACCGCATGGTATTCGCGCCCGGCCTGCGGAGCGCCGTAGGCGGCGAAATGCTTCACGCAGGCAAGGACCGACGAGGGGTCGGACAAGTCGCCCTGATAGCCCCGCACCATCGCTTCGGCGACACGCGCGCCCAGATAGGGATCTTCGCCCGCGCCCTCGGAGACACGACCCCACCGGGGGTCGCGCGAAACGTCGCACATCGGCGAAAAGGTCCAATGGATGCCCATGGCCGAGGCTTCGCGGGCCGAAACGCGGGCCAGCGACTCCGCGGCGGCAGGGTCCCACGAGGCGGCGACGGCGAGGTTGATCGGGAAGATCGTCCGGAAACCGTGGATCACGTCGGCGCCGATCAGCAGCGGGATGCCCAGCCGGCTCTCCTCGACGGCGATCCGCTGCAACCGCTCGGTCTCCTCGAAGGACTTGATGTTGAATACGCTGCCGCAGCGCCCTTCGCGGACCAGCCGTTCGACGGAAAGTTCCGTCTTGTCGGGTCCCGTGACGGCGCCGCCTCCGCGCTGCTGGACCAGCTGGCCGATCTTTTCGTCGAGCGTCATGCGTTCGACCAGTTCCGCGGCGCGCCGCCGGTCCTGCGGGGTGACGGGCTGCGCCCCGGCGGGATACAGCACGAGGGCCGCCAATACGGTAAAGATGCTATTTTTCATCGGTAAAAGTTTGAAAAGACATGCGAAGGTAATGAAAATACCGCAAAAAAAGGGCTTCGGAACGGAATAAACTCACTCCCGCCCGAAGCCCCCGCGATCGCAGCGGCGTCACTCCTTCACGCAGCGCATGCCGTAGGCTGTGGTCATCTTCCGTTCGTAATAGGTCCCCTCGCCCGTGGCGTCGCCCGCCTTCCAGTCGTACATCGGGAGCGGCTTGCCGCCGGCGAGCGTCGACGAACAATAGGCTGCCGAACGCCCCGGATAGTGGATGCGGCCGTTATCGCCCTTGCGGAACATCGTCGACGGGCCGATGAGGGTTCCGCCCGAATTGAGCGCATACCAGCGGCTGTACGTGTCGCCCGAGTCCTGGTTCTTGGCGGCGTTGCCGTCCACGTAGGCAAGCAGCGACTGCCATTCGGCCGCCGTCGGCACCCGGTATCCCACCGGGCAGGGATCGTTCAGCCCCTTGCCGCCCTCGGTCCAGCCTTCGGACATCGCTGCGGACGACCGGGTATAGAACGTCGTCGGATTGCCGTTTGCCGTTGCGGCGGTCATCTCCTCGCCGCTGACCTGCCAGCCGGCGGTGCGGGAGGCGTTGAAAACCACCTCGCGCGTCATCGCGCCGAAAGCATCGGGATACTCCGCATGCCCCTCGTAATATTTGTTCTTCGAGAGGATCTTCGCGCCGATGAACGGCTCCTTGCGGCCCCACTGATAGAACAGTCCGTAGGAGCGGAAATCCTGCACACAGGCCTTCGGATCGGTCGAATGGTATTCGGCCCCGACATTGCGGTCCTGCCAGGCGATACCGCCGACGGTCACGTCCGAAGGCATCTTGTCCACGACCCAGACCAGCCACGACCAGACAACCGCGCCTCCGGCGTCGAACAGCGCAACCAGCCCGCTGCCCTGCTTCGACTTGGCCGCAGTGCAGATGATTTCATTCCGGGAAGCGTCGTAGTCAAGCCCCGAAAGCAACTCTGCGTCGGTGGTCCAGACCCAGTCCGCCGCAACGCCCTTCACATACGCGCCGTCGGTGCGCCGCGCCGGAAACGCACGGGTTTCACCCGCCCGGACCACGACCGTATTCGCTCCGGTCGACCGCTGCACGACGGTCACCTGCTGCGGTTCGACGCCCTCCATTTCGGAGGAGACGGTCAGCGTCGCGCTGCGCGGACGCACGCCCTCGCCGTCGTCGGTCAGCAACAGTTTCACGACCGAACTTTTCGTCCCTTCGGACTGCGACACGGCGCACCAGTCGGTCGCACCCTCGATTTTCCATGCCACGGATGCACGCAGGTTCAGGGCCGGTTCGCTCCCGGCGCCGTAGACGGTTATATCGGCGCCGTTCTCCGCCAGCACGAGGATCGGCTCGAACTTCTCCTGCGTCACGGTCACGGTGTGCTTCTCTTCGCCCGCGGCGTAAAAACGCACCGCGGTCGTGCGCTCCTCGGGCAGGAAACTCTGGTCGACCGTCAGAACGATCTTCTTCGTGTGCGAACCTTCGGCGACGTTGGTGCGGCACCAATCGTCGTCGCAGGAGACCGTCCACGGCGAATCGGCCGTGATTTCAAGGACGCTGCGCCCTCCGAACATATCGAACGTCACGTTATCCTCGAGCAGTGAAAGGTTGGATTCGGCGACCTCGGGATCGTCGCTGCACGCCGCACAGCAAACGGCTGCCGCGACGGTCAGAAAAAGAAAAAGTCTCTTCATCGTTGAAGTTGTATTTAAGGTTTTGTTCGAATGTCGTATTTACCAGGACACGGACGATTCGTAGGTATGCCCGAAACTGTCGGTGACCCGCACCATGCCGCCCCGTTCGCTGCCCGGATCGACCCGGAACATATGCCACGTATTGGTCGGCGTCCCTCCGCGCACACCCGTCGCCAGCACCTCCTCGTAATAGGGATCGGTGCGCTGCGTCCGCTCCATCGCCACCGCCTGCCCGCCCGAAGCGGGAATCCACTCCACGGCGCTCCAGGCCGTGTCATAACCCCAGACATTGGCATAGACACAGGCCGAATTGGTGCGTCCGGGTGCATAGAGGCGCATCTGCATATCGCGCTTCCCGCCCGCCGGCTTGTAATACCACGAGAGCCGTTCGCCATCGACCTCGACCACGGCATAGCCGCGCGGCGTGCCGTCGCAGTTGACGTCGCCGTTGATGAACAGGTCGCCCGGCGTGCGGGCGATGCAGTGCATGACCTTGCGTCCGTCGTCGTAACGGTAAATGTCATGGTAGTGCTTGTGCCCCCCGAAGGCATGGACCTTATAGGGGCTTATCGCATCGAGGAAACGCTGGAAATTGCGGTGGTTGCGCGCTGCGGTGTTCTTCGTGTGATAGAGAATCGGGCAATGGGACGAGACGACGAGCGTGCTGCCCGCCGGAACGTAGCGCAAATCGGCTTCGATCCAACGGCAAATTTCGTCCGTAAGACCGATCGTATACTCCTCTTCGGCGGTCGGCGCATGGTCGAAAAGGATGTTGTCGAGGAACAGATAATGGATTTTCCCGATGTTCACCGAGTAGTTCGCCGGACCGAAATAGCGTTCGTAGCTCTGCAAGGCGAGCGAATCGGTCAACTCGGCCGGATCGTGATCGTGGTTGCCCGGCAGGCTGAAGGTCGTGAAGCCAAGCGTCTCCAGCCCCTGACGGTACTTCGGGAAAAGCGACATATCGTTCCAGACCAGATCGCCCAGGCTGACTCCATAAACCTCCGTCGGAAGCCCCTGCACGGTTTTCAGCACATCGGGAACGACATGACCGAGATAGGAATCCACCGACGTGTTATCGGCAGCCAGCTGAATGTCGGCCATAACGATCAGCGAATGGCGGTCGGACGGAGTCTTGCGTCGTGTCAGCGTAAAATCGGCCCGGTTGACGGCCTGTTTGCGGTCGATTTTGCGGTAGAACCGCGGACAGCCCTGCGTGGCGGGGATCTCGCAGTCGGCAGGCACGGAGACAAAGACGAAATTGCGCCGCGCGAGGTCGGAGGCCAGATAGTAAATCCCCCGTTCGTCGGTCGCCGTCACCTCCAGGCCGTCGCTCACCACCACCCCGGCAATGCCATTGCCGGCGCTGTCCTTCACGATTCCCTTCACCGTCATTCCGGCCTTATCGGGAATCTGTCCGGCGGTCGGGCCGTCGTCACCGCCGCCCTCCGAGGAGGAGCAGGCCGCCAGGACAAGGGCGGCGAGGCACACCGACAGAAGCCGCATGTAGAATTTTGACATATTTTTTGCATTGAGGATGCGGAGGAGGCCGAACCTCCTCCGCATCACGGTTATTTCATCACGACCCGGATGATTACGCTGTTCTTTTCGGGACGCACCTTGCCCTGATCATCGGCCCTGACGGAAAGCGGTAGCACATAGGAGGAATCAATGCCGTCGGCAAGCATCGAAGCGGCATCGAAGCGGATTTCGGCGCGGTCCATGACCCTGTCCCCCGACAAGCGCACTTCGGGGTCGAAGGCGAAATACCTGTCGGGCATCACCTTCAGTTCGAGTCCGTTTTCCACGTTATAGACATCGAGCACGGAGGGGTCGACCACCAGTTTCACGGTGATTCCGTCGTCATTGTAACCGCCCTTGTAAAGATAGAGATCGTAAACGCACGCCTGGCCCGAAGCGGCATCGTATTCGAGGACCTGGAAATCGTTCTTCGGGATGCAGACCATAGTGTCCACCGTCTCGTAGACGACGTAATCGTCGCCGCACCCTACGGCTCCCAGCAGAAGCAGGAGGCATATCGCAAGATTCTTCATCGCAATCGGATTATTAAGGTTAGTAACCGGGATTCTGCACGAGGTTGTAGTTGATATTGATTTCGCTCAACGGAATGGCCATCCAGTAGGTCTTGGGGGATTCGAACGTGCGTACGCCGCTCTCCTTCATCGTGGAGACCCGGTAGAAATCGGCCGCCGTCCTGCCGTCGAGGTTCCACGCCTTGGGACGCCGGGACATCGCTTCGCCCGCCTCTTTCCAACGGCGCAGGTCGTGGTAGCGCATGCCCTCCATCAGCAGTTCGATCGAACGCTCCCGGTGCAGCACCTTGCGCAGTTCGTCGCCGGTGGGAATGCCCCCGGCCAAGGCCCACGAATCCTTGAAATCGGGCAGCCCCGAGCGGCGGCGGACCAGATTCAGGTAATTGAGGCTCGCGTCGCTCAACGACCCGTTGTATTCGAAATCGGCCTCGGCATAGCTCAGGTAGAGTTCCGCAAGGCGGATGTAAGGATAGGCGTACTTGCGGTAGGTCCACGACTTGGTGTCGTAGTTGAAGGCCGACTGGCGGTGAATCCACTTCTTGAGAATGTAGCCCGTACAGCTCTGGTACTCCTTCGAGGCGTCGAGCACGCTGCCCTGCATCTCGCCGGCGCGGCATTTGAGAATGAACTCCTCGCCGTTGATGGCGTACTTGCCGCGGTCGTAGCCCACCGACGCATAGAAGCGCGGCTCCTTGTAGACATGAAGGTTGACAGTCTCCTTTTCGGCATTATAGGCATAGGGGTCGATATGCATGGTCTCGGGGTCTCGGTCCCACGGCAGGCCGTTGTGCGTGTAGTACATCTCCACGCACTCGAACGTCGGAACGATGTTGATGCAGAAGCCGTCGGTACTGTACGGCAGCTTCAGGCGCGCGCCTCCGTAACGCTGCAAGTGCCCGATGCCGGTCTGGTCGCCCATTGCCCAAAGGTACTCGGTCGTGTTCCAGAGCGGTTCGACGAAGCAGTCGTGGTAGTTGATCTCGCCGCGCTCGGCAGCGGTTGCAGCCGCAGTCGCGTTCGGGCTTTCGTAGAGCCTGTGCCCGTTGTCCTCGGCCAGAGTGATCGCTTCCTGGCAGGCGTCGAGCGCCCACTTCCACTTTTCGGGATTGTAGGTCTGGCTCATCAGCGGCGTGCCGTCGTTGTTGCGGAAACGCGCGTAGAACTCCGTGTTGCCGTTGCAGAGCGGACTGGCGGCATAGAGCAGCAGCCGGGCCTTCATCGCCTTGGCCGCCACCGAGGTGGCGCGCCCCAGGTCGGCATCGGGACGCGTCGGATACCCGTGCAGCAAATCGGCCGCGCGGTCGTAGGTCTCGGCGATGAACGTCACGCATTCGTCGAACGGACTGCGGGCCACATAGACCTGCTCCTCGGGAAGCCCCATGTCCAGCTGCCCCCTGACGAGGATGACCGGGCCGTAGTGAGTCAGCAGCACCCAGTGGTAATAGGCGATCAGAAAATAGGCTTCGCCCTTGAACTCGTCGGCCACGGACGGCGAGATGCCCGGGACTGCGTCGATGTTGTCGATCATGATGTAACAGTAGCGGATGCCCTTGTACATGTCGTAATTCGTGCGCCCGGACGGGGAAGAGGTCGTCGCGTCCCACAGACCGTAGTAGGTCTGGCTGGCGTTCTCCTCGTTGTAGAGCATGCTCTTGTAGGGGAAATAACGGGTCTGGCCGTTGGTGGCGGTGATAATGTCGTCGCCGGCGCAGAAGTCGGGCATGTAGCGGTAAGCCGCGATGTTGGGGGCGTAGGTGTAGAGCGTATTGAGGTACTTGCGGGCCTCCTTGGAGGTTTTGAAGATGTCCTCCTGCGTCGCCTGCCCCTCGGGAACCACGTCGAGGAAATCGCACGCGGCAAGCGCTCCAGCGCACGCAAACAGCAAAATGGATATGATTTTTTTCATGTCGCTCGAATTTTAGAAGTTATACTGAAGGCCGAGTTTCACCACGCGCTGCAACGGGTATTTCAAGCCGTTGCCGCTTCCCATTTCGGGGTCCCAGTATTTGAAGGGCGAAATGATGAACAGATTCGTGCCGGCCAGATAGGCGCGCAGGCTTTTGTACGTGAAACCCAGTTCGACGCTCTTCAGGCGCAGGTAGCTGCCGTTCTTGACCCAGAACGACGAGGTCTGCGTGTTGTTGGCGTTGTAGCGGTAATCCAGGCGCGGATAGGCGGCATTGGGATTGGGATCGGCTTCCGACCAGTGGTCGTCGGCAACGTACTGCGTCATGTTGAAGCCCGAATACTGATTGTCGCGGAACGGGTGCATGTCGTACATGCGCAGCGAGACGCGCGCCGTGCCCTGGAAGAAGAACGAGAAGTCCCAGCGTTTGTAGTTGACCGAGGCGCCGAAGCCGTACAAGATCTCGGGCACGGTGGGATAACCCAGCGACGTGCGGTCGTTGGCGTCGATCACGCCGTCGCCGTTCAGGTCGCGGTATTTGATGTCGCCAGGCAGATAATCGGGCATGAAGGTCTGCCGGGGCGAGTTGTCGATCTCCTCCTGCGAGGCGAAAAGGCCGTCGGCGACCAGTCCGTAAACCGAATTGACGGGTTTGCCCAGCACGGAGTTGTATTTGTTGGGCAGGTATTTCGCCTCGTCGCGGGCCTTCACCTCGTTGTGCGCATAGGTGAACGTTCCGCGCACGGAGACCAGCAGGTCCTTGTTGAACGCCTTGTTGTATTCGAGCGAAACATCGACGCCGCGGTTCTCCACCTCACCCAGATTGCCGTAGGGCGTGACGCCCGAAAGGCCCATCGTCGAGGGCAGCGAACGCCGCTGCATGAAGATGCCGGTACGATTTTCCTTGTAAACGTCGACGTTCAGCGTCAGGGCGTCGAACAGTCCCAGTTCAAGTCCTACGTTAAGTTTGGTGCTCTCCTCCCACGTGGCCAGGGGATTGCCCACGGTCTTGATCTCGTGTCCGGTCTGCTTGACGAAGTTGGGCGAAAACCACACGTAGAGCGCCTTGTTCATGTTGACCGTCGTGAGATAGGGGAAACGGACGATGTTGTTGCTGCTGTCGGCCAGATAGTCGTTGCCCGAAAGACCGTACGAAGCACGGATTTTCAGCAGGTTCACCTTGCTGCGGATACCTTCCCAGAACGGTTCGCCCGACACGACCCACGCTCCGGCGATCGAGGGGAAAAACCCGAAACGACGACCCGATATGAAGTTCTCCGAGCCGTTGTAGCCGAAGTTGAACTCCATCAGGTAGCGGTTGTCATACCCATAGGTAAAACGTCCGGCAAGACCCTGCTCGCGGTAAGGAAGCACCTTGTACTCATCATTGGTGGGCTGATTGTCGACCTTCTCCTTCTGGTGGTAGACGAACAGGGCGTTGACATCGTGTTTGCCGAACGTGCGCGAATATTCGATCTGCCCCTGCAACGAAATCTCACGGTAACCGTTCCTCCCCGTGGAGGTTCCCAGATAGGACGATCCGGGCGTGCCGATGCTTTGCAGGTTGTAGTCGAAAGTCCCGTCGCCGTTGTCGGTATAGTCGGTCATTTCGTAATAATAGGGAGAAAAAGAACGGTAAGTCGCCGCATAGGTCTTGTTGTAGAACGAGACCATGCCCCGGACCTTCAGTCCCTTGGTGACGAAATCGAG
>OGHE01001562.1_pt1 | contig 14383 bp, 9 predicted proteins | sample 1571431 | NCBI WGS metagenome assembly OGHE01 (sample SAMEA2581966, study PRJEB24529) | metagenome | biome: Human gut stool | place: China | collected 2011 | reverse complement strand
GGGCTGTCGTTTTATCCAGTTTTTTCGCTGGTCACATTATGCGACCGGTAAAGAAGTGAAGCTTCTCAGCAAGTACTGCATCAGGACGGTCACGTCTGTGATGTCCAGCTGGCTGTCCTTCTGGCAGTCGGAGTTGGCAAGCTGTGTATAGTTCAGCTGCACACTGCCGTTCAGGTACTTTTGCAGCAGCACAGCATCCAGAATGTCGATCGTTCCGTCACAGTTGACATCACCGTACAGCGAAACATATGCTTCGTCGACACGGTTCATATCGATCGGCGTGGTTTCTGCCGGTTCTGTGTCCTGCTGTGATGCAGTGGTGGTTGTGGTTTCAGCGGTTGTTGTAGTGGTTTCTGCCGGTGCGGTAGTTTCCTCTGTGGTCGTGGTCTGGGCAGCTGCCTGCTTCAAATAGTCCATAGAGCAGTAGCCGCTGATGCCGTTATAGGACACCGCTGCCCACTTGCCGTTGCCGGAGGTGACAGTCACCTGTGCCCCGTTGGGAATGCTGCCCACCTTGGAAGCGGACGTTGTGGGGGCACTGCGAATGTTCAGAGAAGATGCGTTCACACTGTAGGTGCCGGCATAGCTTTCGCTGAAATCCGAAGTGGCTGCGGTTGCCGCCGTGGTGGTGGTCTGTGCCGGAGCCGTGGTTTCTGCCGGTGCGGTCGTCTGTGCAGCATTCTGCTTCAGGTAATCCATAGAGCAGTAGCCGCTGATGCCGTTATAGGACACCGCTGCCCAGCTGCCGTTGGCAGAAGTGACAGTTACCTGTGCCCCGTTGGGGAGCACGCCCACCTTTGCACCAGAGGTAGACGGTGTGCTGCGGACGTTCAGGGACGAAGCCGTCACCGTATATGTACCGGCATAGCTTTCCGAGAAATCGGAAGTGTCCACGGAGCCGCCGCCGCTGCCGTTGTCCCCGCCGCCGGAAACCGAGGCATCGCCCCAGCCCAGCGAAACAATGGTGTTATAGGCATTGTTCAGACGGTCGGTGTAATAGCTGGAACTGTTCGCCAGTGCAGTGGTGTGCAGCTTTGACAGTGTCACGCTGCTGTAAGAGCCGCCGCCTGCCGCCGCGTTCAGGATCCGTTTTGCAACGCCCATGCCGCGGTTGTACAGTTCGGCATAATACACCAGCACACCGGCGTTGGAGATACCCAGATTCTGTCCGGCACTGATGTAGCCCTGTACGTCACTGTATGCCAGTGCGTCCTGCTTGGACTTTCCGGCGGAGGTAGTCAGCAGGTTGGAAGTTGCTGTGCTCTCTGCACTGGAAAATGTACGGGAGTTCCAGTTGGAAGCATTCATTACATCGTTATAGAACGAGCTTCCCAGAATGGATTGTGCCGAGCCAGTGTCTGCGTTTGCGATCGAACGCATCAGCTGGAGGGCACGGTCTGCATGCCACTGTAACATACCGATGCTGACTGCACCGTTATCGTTGGGATTGATCGTACCATAGGTACCCTCGCTCCGAGAGATGATCTGTACAGCGGCTTTTGTCATTTCGTCCACGGAAACGGCAGACGCGGAAAACGTCACCGCAAAGGACGAAGCGACCAAAGCGAAAATAGTAAGACAGGATAAAACGACTGCCATGATTTTCTTACGCATAAAAACGCTCCTTTGAGAATTTTGCGTTGTCAGCAGTCGCTGCATCGCAGATGTACGGAGGAACCTGCCGCTGCAATGCGTTGTGCTGCACACGCCTGTCCGGTCCTGAAAGCGGAAGGGATACGCCGTGCTCTGCCGGCATTGTCCTGTCGGATCAAAGGATCTGTCACAGCCAGACGATCCGCCCCAGAACTTGTGTGCCGCCTGCATTGCCTCGCCCGCCTGTCTGTCACAGGCAAGGGCGAACGGCAGACATCATTTCCGTGAGAAGAGGTTGTCCCCTCACGGCGGTGGTCACCGTACAAATGCTATTATACCATGTTTGTAACCGTTTTGCAAGACTTTTCGGCAGGCTCTCCCCGAACTTTTGCATATCTGCACAATTTTTTGTGTGGAAAAGTGTTGCTTTTCTACGAATTTCAGAGGAAACCGAGCAAGATTCTTCTATCCAAATTGTAACTTTTTCGGAGATTTTGTCATATTTTCGCCTGACAAAACAAAAAAAGTCCGGCGGCTGCCGGACTGGGAAAACTATTTTTCTAGGGAATTTGTCTTATTGCAGATGAATGCTGTTGATCAGCGTGTCTGCAAATTCTGCCGCACTGTCCTCACGGTAACAGTAGCGAACCAACAGCCACTTGGACTGATCGCCGGTTTTGTTGATAAGCCATGTCACGCTGGTGGTGGGGTCTGCACCGGCAGTGTGGTTGATGACCAGCTGATATGCCGCATAGCCCCACACGGTGCACTCCTTGGAGGTGACCAGTTCATTGCCGCCGGCACCTGTCCACATGGATTTGTACTGTTCCATTGCCGCATAGAATTCCGTATCGGAAATCGTCATAGACTTGGCTGCCACAATGGCATAGTCCCGATCGCGGTTCATGAACAGGTCATAGCCGTCATACTGGGAAGTCAACGACTCCAGCCCATAAAAATGGCTGGTGTCAGTGACCTGTTCCCACTTCTCAGGCAAATCGATCTGGTATCCAATGGTGTCGTTGGAATAGGACAGCGGTTCCGGTTCCGGTGCATCAGCCAACTGGTCGTTCTCTACCACATAGCCGGTTTCATTCAGATAGATGTGGTCTGCCAGCTGATCGCGGTAGTTCTGGAACTCGCCGGTCTTGTCCCGCATGGAAAAGACGTACATTTTGTCCTGTGCAGGACAGTTGACCGCCAGAATCGTCACATAGGTATCCTCTCCGGCAATTGTCCCCAGTGTTTCGCCCACAAACGCCTTACAGGGCATATTTTCCGCATGGGCAATTTCCGTTTCCCGAAAATATTGCAGCTGCGGCAGCGTGGTCGAAAAGTTGATCAGTTCGAACAGGTCATCCTCCTGAAATTGGTTGAATTCCTCTTCTGGCTGGGCATCATACGCTGCGACAACAATGGCATCATCGCTTTCTGTGCCGTCAAAAGACAGCCTGCCGGAAACAGCAGAGTTGCCGGAGCCGGTTGTAAAGGTGTCCGGCACTTCTACCGCACACCCGATTCCGTCCATGGCATACGGTTTCAGCTGGAAATCCGCCTGCTCCACCGTCGGACGGCTCTCCGCATCAGCTGCTTCTGTGCTTTCTGATGCGGCACTGGTTTCCGCCTTTTGGGCAGCGTTTTTAGCAGGATACGACTTTCCGCAGCCGGTCACAGCCAGCAGTAATGCCGCCGCTGCTGCAATTCCCCCAAGGCAGGTTTTTCTCTGTATCATAGAAATGCATTCCTTTCTCATGTCATCTGTTCATCAGATTCTTTCTTTTTATCACAAATGCGACAAAAATAGAATACCATATTTTCTCGAAAAAGTCAAGATATTTCCTATCATCATAAAAATAGTAATCAGAATCACCACGGCAAGAAAAAGAAATAACCGCCCGAAGCATCCAAAAATCGCGGCGGTTATTCTTTAACCTCTATGCAGTGGGAGCAGACCGTCTACTGGTATGCTCTCTCTTTATTTTTATTATACGCCAGAATGCCGCATTTGTCAAGGGTTTTTTTGCCGGAATACGCGGCAATTTTTATGCCGCATCAGGCAAAACAGTTGCGATATGCACCAGAAATTTCATCAGCAGGGTGGCATCATCGGCATTGACCTCGCCGCTGGCATCACAGTCGGCATTCTGATACTGCTGCTTGTTCAGCATTACCACACCAGAAACCGCCTTGTTGGTCAGCACGGCATCGGATATATCCACCTTGCCATCCAGATTGACATCACCATAGAGCACGCTGCCGGTATCCGGTGCGGTGGTCGTAGGTGCCGGAGCAATTGTAATTGTGATCGTACTGCCCTGCACCAACGGTGTGCCTTTTTGTCCGTTCACATTATCCAGCCACATGGCATCGGCACCACTGGCGGCACGTGCAGACAAGTTGACCACATAGACATCTCCTGCCTCTGCATCGTCCGGCAGCCGGAACCGAAGCGTTCCGATCTTTCCTGCCGGAATATTGCTGGTCGATGCATTTACCAGCCAGACAAAACCGTCCGCCTCCGCACTGGAGCACGCACCATAGTCAGCACTGCTGTCCAGATACGTCAGACGGCTGTCCCAGCTGATGCCGAAGTTCAAAGCGGAACACTCCCGATCAATATAGATCGGAACGCTCACAATGTGATCCTGCTCGTATTCATCTACGCCCACTTCCACTCTTCCCAGCGAAACCGTCAGATTCTTTTGCAGCGGCTCCGCTGTAGTGCTGGTCGCGGTAGTTGTAGTCGTTTCTGCGGTGGTCGCAGTGGTTTCCTCTGTGGTGGTAGTAGTCATCGTTGTCGTTGTTGTCGTTGTTGCAGAAGTTGTTGTGGTCGAAGTGGTCGTGGTGGTCATCGTTGTTTCTGTGGTGGTAGTTTCTTCTGTGGTCGTGGTAGTTCCCTCCGCACCGGTAATGGTGATCGAGCCACTCTCCCCCTGCATCTTGCTGGATTCTCCGGAAGTGCTGATCCAGTAGCTGCTTTTGAGTATACGGAAATCCACCGAGAACGTATCCCCCGCCTTGGTATTCTCCGGCAGCTGGTAGGTGATCGTGCCGATCCAACCGGCTTCCTGCTCGGTATGCGACAGATACACACGCAGCAGATACGAAGTCGAATAGCCGCTGCTGGCAGAAGACGTGATGATCTTGTCCCCGAAATCGCACTTCACATTCGTCAGACTGGGATTGTCAACGACGTTAAAGTTCATATCGCTAAAACTCTGGCTGACATAAAGGGGCATTTCCACCCGATAGTTGTTCGCCTGCAATTCCTCCAGCGACATTTCCAGATCCGCGAATTTCAGGCACATGGTGTCCTCCAATTCGTTGGGTTCGGTGGTAGTCACGGTGACATTGTCGTCCACGGTAACAGAAAATGTGTAAGAAAGACCGTTGACTACAGCTGTCAGCGTTGCCGTGCCGTAGCCCATAGCAGTGGCAGTGTTACCGCTGACGGATACCACATCGGTGTCCGAACTGCTCCACGATACCGGTTCCTGTAGCGTAAAGCCTTTCCGGTTGCTGTACCGGATCTTCAGCTGCAAGGTCTGGATATCGCCGTAGGACATGACACTCTGCACAGAATCGTCCATTACAGTCACATCACTTGCGGGAACCTCCAGCTTCTGGATACACTCCCCATAGGTGAAGCTGAGGCTGTCCGAGCCCTTGCCGGAACTGAATTCCGCACAGGTGGTATTGGCATAGGTTGCCGTAGAGGTGTAGAACGCACCGATACCGATATAGCGGCTGCCAGGAGAGATCATGCTTCTATAGTGACCGGCGGCACTGCTGCTGCTGTCGATCAGATAGGACTCCTTCTCACCGTACCACTGCTCGATACCATGCAGCATATTCTTCTCACGGTTCCATGCAAGACACTCTCCGTGAGAAGACGTCCCCGCCGGTGCCTGAATGGCAAAGCAGCTTTCTCCGTTGGTACGCACATGATCTTCTGTCTGGGAAGCCTCTGCGGCACGGATCCGTGCGATATACTCCAGTCCGTCCGACCACTGGATCGGCTCATAGTCGCTCATAGTCAGGCTGCCGCTGCCGTCAGGGTTGGGATAACCGTTCTGGCAGGCTTCCAGCCGGTAGCTGTTGATCAAGTCCAGTGCCTCGCTGATCTGGTCAATATACGTGCCCTGAATGCCGATCAGCAGGTTGCCGGAACTCCCCTGCGATACGTCCGTTTCCAATACCGGCAGTTCTTCCGCCGAAGCAAAGCTGCCCAGCGACAGCCCTGTACAAAACAGCACCGCGGAGAGCAGCACCGCCATAACGCGTGACGGCAGGCTCCTGCTGGTGTTTGCGGTATGCGATCGTGTTTTCATCTTCACCAAACTCCTTTCGAACATATGGCATATTCTTCTATGTCTATTATACCACAAGTCAAATAATGAAATGTGAATTTTTCACGACCTTTGCAGAAAATCCCGATTTTTGGAGGAATCCACAAAGAAAAAAGCCGCCAAAGGCGACTTTCTTGCAAAATGTATAAATACTGGAAAATAATTTTCCATTTTCGGTTAGAATGACACCACGTGGAGTTCTTCCGGCAGCGTGTCCTCCAATGCTCCGCAGCAGGACACCACATGCCCGCTGTCCGGCCGGAACTGCCGGAACTGCCAGCCCTGGGGGTGGTGAGTGACATCTTCCCCGTCCAACGCGAACACCGCCGTGTGCAGCGGGTAGGAGATGCCCACGCCCAGAGCCTTGACAAACGCTTCTTTCAGCGTCCAGAACCGGAAAAAAGTTTCGTCCGGCTGGGGGCTTTCCGTGACAGCAAGCACCTCCTCCGGTGCAAAGGAACGCCGCAGCACCCCCTCCCGCAGAGAGCGAATGCTTTCGCAGTCTACCCCCAGCGGAAACGCCGAGATGCCGCAGACTGCCAGCCCGCGGCAGTGGCTAAGGTTGAAACAGATCTCCTGCCGCTGTGGAAAAAAGGGCTTGCCGCGGGAGTCGCGGGCAATTTCCGGCAGGGACAGCCCGTGAACTTCCTGCACCGCATACGCCAGCAGCCGGTAAGCGGTTTCGTGTTCCAGAGCCTTTTTGCCGGCGGGAACGGGGGCGGCGAATAGGTGCATGGAGATTCTCCTTTCGTGAGGTGTAAAACGTTGACAAATAGATGCGTGGGCTGCCAGCCCGACTGAAAAATACCCCTCAATTGATAAAATAGTCCAGCACAGACCGCAGCGTTTCGCCGGTGCTGTCCCGCGAGATCACATTCTGCACCATGACTGGATCGTCCGTGATGATGCTGTCCACGTGAAGATTGCACAGGCTCCGCACCTCGGACATGCTGTTCACCGTCCATGCGAATATCTGCTTGCCCTGCTGATGGGCGGCGTTGACCACCTGACTGGTGACAAACACCTTGTTCAGACTGAACGCATCCGCATATTTCAGGGAGTAGAACTGCCCGTATGCCACGCTCATGAGATAGCCGGTGCGAATCTCCGGATTGACTTCCTTGACCTTTTTCAGCGAGCCGTAGGAAAACGATGTCACATAGCAGGCATCGGTGTACTGATACCGGGTGATCAACTCCGCCACGTCCTGCTCCAGCGTATCCGAACCGTGCTTGGTGGGCTTGATCTCGATGTTCAGCTTCGCCCGCTTGTCCACGAATTGCAGCGTTTCTTCCAGCGTGGGGATTCTGGCGTTGGCATACGCCGGATCGAACCAGCTGCCTGCGTCCAGATTCTGAATGTCCGCATAGTCCACGTCCCAGATGTCCTTGTTCACACCGGTAGTGCGTTTCAGATTGGAATCGTGCATCACCACCAGTACGCCGTCCCTAGTCTGCTGCACGTCCAGTTCAATGAAATCCGCCCCCACCGAAATGGCATCGGAAAAGGCGTAGAGGGTGTTCTCCGGTGCATCGGCAGAAAGTCCCCGATGTGCCATAACGGTGGGATTCTGGAACAATGCCAGACGGAAATTCGCCTTGCCGGTGAAAACGCTGTACACATACGAAAGATTCAGCCCCAGAGCCGCCACCGTAAAGCAGCATGCCGTCAGAACTGCCGTGCTCCGACGAAACGGCTTGGCACTCCGGCTCAACGGAACCGGTTCCGGAAGCACCACCTCCGGCATCTGCACACAGCGTTTCTCCAGCAGAGCCGTCAGGTGTGCCATGCAGATCGGCGTGGCAAAAAACGAGAAACTCCACAGCACGATCTGAATCAGCAGTTTCAGAATCCGCATTGCCTGCGACATGATAAGATCATTGCTGCCGGTAGCACGAATCACCATCAGCACGACCACTGTAATCAAACACAGGAACACCAGCAAAGCGGCGAAATAGCAGCAGTTCCACACCAGCACGGAGAAGAACGTCTGCCAGAAACGCCCCCGCACCAGCTGTACGCTGGTGGCTCTGGCACTGCGGTAGCTGCACTGGTTCTGGGTGAACAGCACGCTGGAAAAGACCCAGCGAACAGAAAGCAGACAGCACAGAATGATTGCTGCCACATAAATCGGCAGCAGGAATTCCTTTTTCGTCATATAGTAGGCGAGAAAATCCGGAATGCCCATTGCGGTAAAAATACCGGAAGTCGCCGAAAACTGCATCAGCGGAATCAATACCAGCAGATGCAGCACCAGAAACGGTCCGCCGCCCCGAAAGAAGTGCAGCACTGACTGCAAACCGGAACGCACCATTCGTCCCAGCGTGGTACGGACTTTCTGAAAGCGGGACTGCCGGAAACAGGTACAGACTGCCGCAATTTCAAACAGGGTATACAACGCCGCCAGCAACAACAGCACTGCCAGCAGCAGAATCGTCCACGGGGAACGGAGGAACTGCAGCAGGTTGGAGGTGGTGAGATATTTCAGCTTCGCCAGATGAATCGCCAGCTGGATCAGGCCGGCACATGCCGGTGCAATCACCAGCAGCGTCACCAGTTTCCAGAGAATTTCAAACAATATCAGCGGTTTCCAGTGTGCTGTCAGCCGCCGCATGCCAACCCAGAATTGTACCACAGAAGTCCCTCCTTTTCCGAACAGCACCGCCGGACTTGATACCATGCCGCCGCAAATGTTCTCCTGTTCAGTTTAGCATATTTTTTACCAGAAGTCAATGCAACCGCAAAAATGAACACGCCCAGTCCCATTTTTCTCACCCATAAATTGCATAGGCAACACCGCACAAAGTCGCCAGACGCTCTTTGTGCGGTGTTGTCTTTACAGAACCAAAAAGCGGCACAGAAATTCTGTACCGCTTTTCTTGTTCTAAACTTCAAAAAGCTTACTGTAGCAGCCCCTGATTCAGGAGCATCTGCATCAGCAGCAGAACGTCACAGTTGTCCAGATACCCGTCACCGTTGATGTCAGCACTTTGAGATGCGGCATCTCCTGTGGGAATCTGCCCCAGCAGCATGTGATTCAGCATCACCAGATCAGACAGATCTGTCTGATTGTCGACGTTGACATCGCCGGCAGCTTCGCTGTCGCCGGATACCACACTAACGCTACAGGTATGCACCTGCCCATCATACAGCACAGACACCTCTGCCGTTCCCACACGGTTGCAGGTGAGCATGATTTCCGCGGAGGTGTTTCCAGGAGCAAGCTTGACAATATCTGTATCCGAACTCATCCAGACACAGTCGTCCCCGTTGCCCTCTGCCGGATAAAATTGCAGGCGGCTGGTTTGTCCGGCACGTACCCGCAGTGTTGTCCGGTTCAGGTGGTCAGTCTTGATTGCAGTGGTATGTTCTGTGGTAGTCGCTGCTGTAGTTTCTGTAGAAGCCACAGTGGTTTCTGTCACCGTTTCCGTGGTAGTTTCTGTGGTTTCCGTAGTCGTTTCTGTTGTGGTTTCGGCAGAAGTCGTTTCCGCAGCAGTGGTGGTTTCTGTTTCCGAAATCGTCGTTTCTTCCGTTGTGGCGGTCGTTGTCACAGTGGTTTCCGTTTCGGTGGTCTGTTCCGCCGAAGTGGTCGTTTCCGCCGGTGTTGTGGTTGCGGCTTCCGTGATGCGGATCGAGCCGGAAACTAGTGCCGGAGAAGAACGGGAACCGTCGGCGATCTCTACCGTGGCTACTGCACCGGTAGGTGAGATCGATACCGCAGACAGGTCGATCACATCGCCTGCCTTGACGCTTTCGTCCAGCTTGAGCTTCAGCACGCCCAGCGTGGTGCCGCTGTAGACATACCCGCTGCTGGGGTCTACGCTGCGGAATTCCAGCCAGCTGGAGCTTACCACTTCACCGGACCGCTGGCTAAAGTCGTCCATTACACCGATCTGATCGATGTTCACACTTTGCAGTTCCTTCGCCTGTGCAATGGTTTCGTCATAGAAAACGCCCATAGACAGATAGGACACACCGGTATTCCGTTTCAGGACAATGGGCACATCTACCACATAGCTCTTGAGCCACAAATGATAGGTATCAATTTCCACATCGCTGATCTTTACGGTTGCCGCCGCAGTCAACTCGTTTGCCGACACCAGACTGATGGTGCCCTTTTGCATGTTCAGGTCACCAAAGGTGCCCTTGGTGCTGACGATGATCATGCTGTCGCCGTCGGGGCTCAGTTCCTGCGGATTCAGCATGATCTTGTCGCCCAGCGATATATCCGACCGCACACGGAACGTCAGCGTACACAGTGCCGTTCCTGTAAAAGCATCATAGGGGCCGCGATAGAGAAACTGCATCCAGATGCCGTTGTTGTCATCGGAATAGGATTCGATCATGCCCAGATTCTTGGTATCATCACAGGTGCAGCTGACAATGCTCAAATCGTTGGTGTCCCAGCTGACACCGAACGCCAGCATGGTAAAGCAGCTGTTTGACGTGATCGTAATCGGCACGGAGATCAGGTGATCGCTCTGCTCCAGATCTTCCATGGAAATGGAAATGTCCGGAATCGTCACCTTACCGAATGCAAAAGAATTCGCCGCCTGGGTGGAAGTGGCAAAAATTCTGCCGTTGTTGATGGTCAGCGTACCCGCAGTGCCGGAGTGGTTGGCAACCGATGCCTCTGTATCTCTATCACTGCTACAACCGGTAATGTCATAGATCGACCCCGGCTTCGTATTGTCCGGTACTGTGAACCGCAGCGTACAGATGTCGCTGCCGGTATAGGTGCTGTCGGCAATGACATGGATCCACCCGACACCGTTTTGGTTGTCAATGGTGGGGATCAGAGAAAGCCCTTCCGGTATATTGCCGGACGGCGGTTCTGCCGTCACCTTGCTGGCATCCCAGCGGAAGCCAAACACCATGTCGCTAAAGCCATTGTTCGCTTCTGCGGTCACCGGCACTTCTACCATATAGTCGTTCTCATCCAGATCCCGCATAGAAGGTCTGACTTCTCCGATCTGCAGTTTCACTTCCGGCACAACGCTGTCCACAATGGTGATCGTACCGGAAATAATATTCAGGTCATGTGATTTCATCGTGTTGTCTTTGTACAGAGCCTTGTTGTCGGCATAGTCCGCATAAGCTCCTTCCAGCACAAATGTATCCCCCACCTTGACATCCGGATTGATCTCTGCTGTCAGGGAACTGATATTGGTTTCCTTGCAGTCGTTCTCAATGAACATCATCCAGATCTGCCTTTTGTCATTGGCAATGGTGAGAATCGGCAGCTTCATGTTGCCGGTAGAACGTGCACCCTGCACGGACATGCGTGTCACATCCCATTTTACACCAAATTGCAGAACGGTAAAGCCGGGGTTATTGGGCATGGTGACCGGCGCAGTGACCATATAGTGGTTTTTGATCAGCTGATCCAGCTCGATCGAAATGTTCCCTATAATAATATCGCCGGAATTGTCGGCGAACTGCTGTGCATCTGCCCCGTCCGTCACCTCCGGTGTATTCCCGCCTGCCTCTGCCAGTGCAGAAACAGCTTCGGCTCCGCCCGCAAGCACCAATGTTGTGCATACCAGAAATACTGCCATTAAAATCGCCATCATTTTTTTCCAAATGCGTTTCATCGTGTATCCTTCCTCTCATTGCCAAATCGGAAAACGCACAGAACCTTCTATCCAATATTATAGCACTATTATACATTTTTGTCAACGGATTTCAAGTCTATTTGTATGAATGTACAAATGCCGAATTCGCTTTTTGTGTATTTGGTGCTTTTTGGTGGATTTCCCTCTTTATAGTTAGTTTACCATACCCTGCATGTTCTGTCAATTGACGGAATGGATAAAAGAACCTCGCTGATTCGTGTATTTCTTATGCGGATTTGTGGGATACAATATTGACATTTTCCAGTGCAACGTACAAAAAAACCGCACCGCTTTCTGCTTGTACGCAGACCTGCGGTGCAGTTTTTTCGAATTGTTTAAAGGACAGCTCACTGGTGCAGATAGGACTTTACCAGAGCCTGTAACAGTTCGTCCCGATCGATATGACGGATCAGGCTTCTTGCATTGTTGTATGTGGTTATGTAGGTGGGATCCTCGGAGAGAATGTAGCCTACAATCTGATTCACCGGATTATATCCCTTTTTCGTGAGTGCATCATATACAAGCATCAGCGTTTTCTTCATTTCGATCTCTTTTTCGTCATTGACGGAAAACGTCATTGTTTTATCATACATGAAAATTCTACCTCCTTCGGAACTTGGATACTCTTTTATTATACCCGAATTTTCGTAAATGTACAAGGGATTCCCACTTTTTTTGCCGTTTTGCATTTGAATGCACCTTGTTTTTTGTGCAACATGACGAATCAACAGCCGATTTCCCAAAGGATTCCCTATGTAGCCGGAGGAAAAATCCTCCGGTACGCGTGTTCAGCACTCTGTGCCGCAGCGTTTGACAAAGGAATCACAGTTGGTGCATTCCGGTACAGTGGGGTTGGATTCGTGAGTGCCCACACAGATGCAGTCCAGACCGCAGTAGTTTTCGCTGACCATGTTGTGCTTGCACTGGGTCACGGAACAGTGAATGTTGCTGTTTTTCTTTTTGATCTCCATAATGATCGCTCCAGTTCTGAAAGAAGTTACCGCCGCAGGTTCCGGCGAACGGTACACTTTCAGTATGCCCGAAGCGGGCGGAGTTATGCAGGAAAATTTTGGGCAATACCGCACAAAAATTGTGTGGTATTGTCGTAGATCATAGGGTTCTCCTTGGATTTCATGGGCAAGAACAGTTATTTCCCGTTTTCCTTTTTCCACTCCAGATATTCCTCATAAGTGCCCTGCCGGTCGATGCAGCCTTCCGGCGTGATCTCGATAATGCGGTTTGCCACAGTTTCCAGAATCTCGTGGTCGTGAGAGGACAGAATGACTACGCCCTTGAAGTTCACCAGACCGTTATTGACAGCGGTGATGCTCTCCAGATCGAGGTGGTTGGTAGGTCTGTCCAGAAGCAGTACGTTGGAGTGGAACAGCATCATGCGGGCAAACATGCAGCGAACCTTTTCGCCGCCGGACAGCACCTTGACCGGCTTATAAATATCATCGCCGGAGAACAGCATTCTGCCCAGGAAGCCCCGCAGGAACGTTTCGGTTTCGTCCGATGTGGAATACTGGCGGATCCAGTCCAGAATGGAATCATCGTTGTCGTTGAAGTATGCGGAGTTATCCACCGGAAAATAGGAGGTGGAAGTAGACACGCCCCATTTGAATGTACCCTCGTCCGGCTGTTCTTCCTCCATGAGAATCTTGAACAGCATGGTGATCGCCTGTTCGCTCTCGCCGATAAACGCCACCTTGTCGGTACGTCCCAGCGTAAAGCTGACGTTGTTCAGCAGCTTCACGCCGTCCACAGTCTTGGAGATACCGCTGACCTGCAACACTTCCTTGCCCAGTTCCCGATCCATATCGAAACCGATAAAAGGATAGCGGCGGCTGGACGCAGGGAGTTCTTCCACAGTCAGGTTGTCCAGCAGCTTCCGGCGGGAAGTCGCCTGTTTGGACTTGGACTTATTGGCGGAGAAGCGGGCAATAAAGGTTTTCAGTTCGGCGATTTTATCTTCGACCTTTTTGTTCTGCTGTTTGATGAGCCGCTGCATCATCTGGCTGGATTCGTACCAGAATTCGTAGTTGCCCACATACATTTTGATTTTGGTATAGTCAATATCCACGATATGGGTGCAGACGTCATTGAGGAAGTGGCGGTCATGGGAAACCACGATAACGGTACCGAAGTACTCGGACAAAAAGTCCTCCAGCCACGCAATGGCATCAATATCCAGATGGTTGGTCGGCTCGTCCATGAGGATAATATCCGGATTGCCGAACAGAGCCTGTGCCAGCAGGACTTTCACTTTTTCATTACCGGAGAGGTCTGCCATTTGCTGATAGAGCAGTTCTTCCGGCAGACCCAGCCCCTGAATCAGCTTGGAAGCGTTGGATTCCGCCTCCCAGCCGTCCAGTTCAGCGAATTCCGCTTCCAGTTCAGAAGCCAGAATGCCGTCCTCCTCGGTAAAATCCTCCTTGGCATAGAGGGCATCTTTCTGCTGCATGATGTCGTACAGCCGCTGGTTGCCCATAATAATGGTATTCAGAACGGTATAGGCATCATAGGCGAAGTGATCCTGTTTGAGGACACTCATGCGGAGATTTTTCGGAATGGTCACTTCACCGGTAGTAGGTTTCAGCTGACCGCAGAGAATTTTCAGGAATGTGGATTTTCCGGCACCGTTTGCACCGATAACACCGTAGCAGTTGCCGGGGTTGAATTGCAGGTCTACATTTTTGAACAGCGTATCGCCGCCGAATTGCAGACTAACGTTAGAAACAGTAATCATAATTATCATATCCTTTCGCGGGCGGCGAGTCGCCGCTGACCTTACGCCGCGGCGGGGCGCCGCCGACCCTACGCCCC
>OGHE01001548.1_pt1 | contig 14469 bp, 11 predicted proteins | sample 1571431 | NCBI WGS metagenome assembly OGHE01 (sample SAMEA2581966, study PRJEB24529) | metagenome | biome: Human gut stool | place: China | collected 2011 | reverse complement strand
GTACCGCCGCCTACCTGCGGGAGACCGGCGACTGGTCCATTCTGGAGGAGCAGGTACCCTTTGATAACGACGAGACCAAGGCACAGCCGCTGATGGAGCATCTGCGCCGCAGCTTCAACTTTACCTGCACCCATCTGGGCCCCCACGGCCTGCCGCTCATCGGCCGCGCCGACTGGAACGACTGCCTGAACCTGAACTGCTTCTCCGAGCACCCGGGCGAGAGCTTCCAGATCACCGGCCCCAGCGAGGGCCCCGTGGCCGAAAGCGTTTTCATTGCCGGTATGTTCGTCAAGTACGGCCACGAATACGCCCAGCTGTGCGACCACCTGCATCTGACCGAGGAGGCCGCTGCCGCCCGCAAGAGCATTGATGCCGTGGAGCAGGCCACCTTGACCGCCGGTTGGGACGGCGCATGGTTCCGCCGTGCCTACGACGCTTTTGGCAAGCCCATCGGCAGCAAGGAGTGTACCGAGGGCCAGATCTTTATTGAGCCGCAGGGCATGTGCGTCATGGCCGGTATCGGCAAACAGAGCGGACAGGCCGCGCAGGCACTTGCCAGCGTGGAGGAGCGGCTGGATACCAAATACGGTGTGGTGCTGCTGCAGCCCGCCTACACCAGCTACCAGCTGAATCTGGGCGAGATCTCCAGCTATCCTCCGGGATACAAGGAGAACGCCGGTATCTTCTGCCACAACAACCCGTGGATCAGCTGCGCCGAGGCAACGCTTGGCCACGGCGACCGTGCCTTTGCGGTGTACCGCAAGACCTGCCCTGCCTACATTGAGGACATTTCCGAGATCCACCGCACCGAGCCCTACGTCTACAGCCAGATGGTGGCCGGTAAGGACGCCCCCACCTTCGGCGAGGCAAAAAACAGCTGGCTGACCGGCACGGCGGCATGGACCTTCTTTAACGTAAGCCAGTATATTCTTGGCATCCAGCCCACCTTGGACGGCCTGCAGGTAGACCCCTGCATCCCCCACACCCTGTCCGGCTTCACCGTGACCCGCCGCTTCCGCGGTGCGGTGTACCACATCACGGTGGATAACACCGCCGGGGTGCAGCACGGGGTCAAGGCGGTTACCGTGGACGGCAAGGCCATCTCCGGCAATGTGCTGCCGCTGGCTGCCGCCGGTACTGAGGTAACGGTACAGGTGACCATGGGTTAAACCGACTTTCTCTGCTTTTTCATATTATTCTCCTTTCCGTAATCAACGCCGCCGCGCAGCACCCTGCACGGCGGCGTTGGTTTTACAGCTCATCTGACAGCACAACGATCAAAAATGCGCGCCGCGTTGCTTTACGCATAGATAGCGGAATCATTTTTTCAGGATTCAGAAAAGCCTGCGGGCTTTTCTGAATCCCCCTTTTCACTGGTGGGGTCGTAACGGTCAACTGCATTTGTAATTCAGACCGCCCTTTCACCATTGCAGCCCCTCTCGTGAAAATAGCGTTTGGAGCACTCCGCAGAGTGCGACAAACGCGAAATATTAAAATAATCATTCCGCTGAAGATGCGCAAAGCGAACGCGGCGCGCATTCCAAATCATCCCCTCCCTCTTGCATTTTTGGTAAAATGGGTGTAAAATACAGTCACAATCAAACACAGGGGAGCTCGTGCAGCGGGCTGAGAGGAAGTATCGCAAGCTTCGACCCTTTTACCTGATGCGGATAATGCCGCCGTAGGAAGTCATACCGTTTATGATTTTTTGCAGGAGGAGCCGCGCCGGGCCCCTCCTGTTTTTTTGTGCCTCTGCGGAGGTTCCGCAGCCGGCTGAGGGGGAGCGCCCTGAGCCTTGGATGAATGCAGCGATGGGAAGCCGTGTTCCGGCGTGAGAGGAAACCAGTAAGTTTCGACCGCACCTTCCGTACCTGTTCCCGCTTTATAGCGGGCACGGGCTGTTTTGTTGCGGAGGCGCCGGTGTTCGTCCTGCGCTGCCGCAGATGGTTGAAAAGGAGCCGATCTATTATGAAGAAACCTTCTGTCAAAAAGCTTGCCCTTGCCGGTATGTTCTGTGCCCTGTGCGTGGTGGGCAGCGTGTTCAGCTTCCCCATGTTCGGCAGCAAGTGCGCCCCTGTGCAGCACATGGTCAACGTGCTGTGCGCCGTTCTGCTGGGACCTTGGTGGGGTGTGGGCGTGGCCTTTGTGGCATCCCTGCTGCGCAACCTGCTGGGTCTGGGCAGCCTGATGGCCTTCCCGGGCAGTATGTTCGGTGCGCTGCTGTGCGGCCTTGTGTACCACAAGACCAAGAACCTGATCGCCACCGTGGTGGGTGAGGTGTTCGGCACCAGCATTCTGGGCGGCCTGTGCGCATGGCCCGTGGCCATCTTCCTGATGGGCAAAAGCGCTGCGGATATCGCCTTCTACGCCTACATCGTGCCCTTCCTCATCTCCACCGCTGTGGGTGCAGTGATCGCCGGTGCAGTGGTGTTCAGCCTGCAGCGCTCCGGTGCTCTGCGCTCCATGCAGAGCAGCCTTTCCTGACCGGAGGTGCCGGGAATGCTCAAAACTGCCTTTGAGAACCTGCGCAGCCACGGCCCGCTCATCCACAACATCACCAACTACGTCACCGTGAACGACTGTGCCAACATGGTGCTGGCCTGCGGTGCATCCCCCATCATGGCCGATGATGCCGCCGAGGTGGAGGAGATCACCGCCATCTGCGGCGGGCTGAACATCAACATTGGCACGCTGAACAGCCGCACCGTCACCAGTATGCTGCTGGCGGGCAAAAAGGCTAACCAATTGGGCCACCCCGTGGTACTGGATCCCGTGGGTGCAGGCGCATCCCGTCTGCGCACGGACACCGCTTTCCGCCTGCTGCGGGAGGTGCAGTTCACGGTGATCCGGGGCAATATCTCAGAGATCAAGACCCTTGCCTCCGGCGCGGGCACCACCAAAGGCGTGGATGCGGACGTTGCCGACAAGGTGACTGAAGAGAATCTGGACAGCGCCGTGGCCTTTGCCAAGGCCTTTGCAGCCCGCACCGGCGCGGTGGTGGCCATTACCGGTGCCATCGACATTGTGGCCGATGCACAAAAGGCCTACTGCATCCGCAACGGCAACGCCATGATGAGCAGCATCACCGGCACGGGCTGTCAGCTTTCTGCCCTGACGGCAGCCTTTATCACCGCCAACCCCGGTCATCCTCTGGAAGCTGCTGCTGCGGCGGTATGTGCCATGGGTCTGGCGGGCGAGATCGCCCACCGGCGGCTCACCCCGCAGGACGGCAACGCCACCTACCGCAATTACATCATCGATACCATTTACAACATGACCCCCGAACAGCTGGAGAAAGGCGCAAACTATGAAGTGCGATAAACACACCATGCTCCTGTACGCGGTGACCGACCGCGCATGGGTGGGCGAGCAGACTTTGTATCAGCAGGTGGAAAGTGCCCTGAAGGGCGGTGCCACCTGCGTGCAGCTGCGGGAAAAGCAGCTGGGCGACGCAGATTTTCTGCAGGAGGCCATTCAGATCCACGCCCTGTGCCGGCAATACGGTGTGCCGCTGTTCATCAACGATAACGTGGAGGTGGCGCTGCAGTGCCACGCCGAGGGCATCCATGTGGGGCAGGACGATATGGCCGCCGCACAGGTACGCCGGCGCGTAGGCGAAAGCATGATGATCGGCGTTTCCGCCCACAATGTGCAGGAAGCACTGGACGCCGTAGCGCACGGTGCGGATTACCTTGGCGTGGGCGCGGTATTCGCCACCCACACCAAAACGGACGTGAGCGAGATGCCCCGGCAGACCCTGCTTGATATCTGCAGCGCCGTGGATGTGCCGGTGGTGGCCATTGGCGGCATCCACAAGGAGAACATCCTGCAGCTCAAGGGCACCGGCGTGGACGGCGTGGCACTGGTAAGCGCCATCTTTGCCGCAAAGGACATTGAGGCCGAGTGCCGGGAGCTGCGCGCCCTTTCGGAGCAGATCATAAAGTAAGCTATCATCCCGCGGCAAACCGGGGGCACCACCTTGGGCCGCGTTACAAAATTCATGGAGAAACCAACATGAAAAGCGTATTTTGCGCAGGTGCCGGCATCCAGAGCGTACTGTTTTTTCTGAATGACGGCTACTTGCCTGCCACCCTTGCCTGCAGGTCGGGAGTTTCTCCGAGGACCGTCCGCTGGGGTGGGACCCTGCTGCCGCAGGCAGTAGGGCGGGCGATGGAATGGCCTGCAACAGCAACGACCGCCGCCAGTGGCGGAAACAGGAAGTTGCTGTTGGGACAGCGGCCAGCAGGATGCGAGTGCTACTTAATGCACGAAGCATCCGCTGGGTGCCGCAACCCGCACTCGTGTCCGAGGAGAAAGCTCCCGGCACACAGGCTACCCCGCACCAATGTATGACCAGCACCCTGCTGTTCAGAGATAAACTGTCATTTGGAGGAACAGAGCGTATGCAGACTTATACCACCCAGATGGATGCCGCCCGTAAGGGCATCATTACCCCGGAGATGGAGATCGTAGCCAAAAAGGAATACCGCACCACTGAGGAGATCCGCCAGTGGGTCGCGGAGGGCAAGGTAGCCATCCCCGCCAACAAGCACCACACCTGCCTGAACCCCGAGGGCGTGGGCAGCATGCTGCGCACCAAGATCAACGTGAACCTTGGCGTCTCCCGCGACTGCAAGGACTACAACATTGAGATGCAGAAGGTGATGAGCGCCGTAAACATGGGCGCAGAGGCCATTATGGATCTGTCCAGCCACGGCAACACCCAGCCCTTCCGCCAGAAGCTGACCCACGAGTGCCCGGTGATGATCGGCACTGTGCCGGTATATGATTCGGTCATCCATTACCAGCGCGATCTTGCCGAGCTGACCGCACAGGACTTTGTGGACGTGGTGCGTCTGCACGCAGAGGACGGCGTGGACTTCGTTACCCTGCACTGCGGCATTACCCGCAAGACCATCGAGCAGATCCGCAAGCACAAGCGCAAGATGAACATCGTGAGCCGCGGCGGCTCTCTGGTGTTTGCGTGGATGAGCATGACCGGCAACGAGAACCCCTTCTACGAGCACTTTGACGAGATCTGCGAGATCTGCGCCGAGCACGATGTGACCATCTCTCTGGGCGACGCCTGCCGTCCCGGCTGTCTGGCCGACGCCACCGACGTGTGCCAGATCGAAGAGCTGGTGCGTCTGGGCGAGCTGACCAAGCGCGCATGGGAGCACAACGTGCAGGTGATGGTGGAGGGCCCCGGCCATGTGCCCCTGAATCAGGTCGCCGCCAACATGGAGGTGCAGAAGAGCATCTGCATGGGCGCACCCTTCTATGTACTGGGACCTCTGGTCACCGATATCGCCCCCGGCTACGACCACATTACCGCTGCCATCGGCGGCGCAGTGGCAGCTGCCAGCGGTGCAGCCTTCCTGTGCTATGTGACCCCCGCCGAGCATCTGGCACTGCCCAATGTGGAGGACGTAAAGCAGGGCATCGTAGCTTCCAAGATCGCCGCCCACGCCGCCGACATCGCCAAGGGCATCCCCCATGCCCGGGACATTGACGACAAGATGGGCGATGCCCGCCGCGCACTGGACTGGGATGCACAGTTTGCCTGCGCACTGGACCCCGAGACCGCCAAGGCCATCCGCGATGCCCGCCTGCCCGAGGACGACCACAGCGACACCTGCAGCATGTGCGGCAAGTTCTGCGCCGTGCGCAGCATGAACAAGGCGCTGGCCGGTGAATACATCGATATCCTGTAAGCTTTTCCCGCGCTGAAAGGCGCTTCTTCCTCCGGGACTGCCGCACGGCTTGTGCGGCGGTCCCTTTTTTGTTGGACGATTCAATATGCCCGCCGCGTTTCTCTGGGCATATTCAGCGGAATTATTATTTCAATTTTGCATTTGCCACCCTGCGTTCAGTTTGGCAAATCCATACTATCAATAATTTGGATTTTACAATTCTTCTGTGCTGTACTATAATGAAGCAAGTGACTTTATTTCTCAAAAGTACAGGAGGCTGTTTTCTTGATAGTTGATTGGATCGAAGCGCTCTGCCAGCTGTTGTGGGGCGACCTGTTCACCCTGCCGGTGGCGGGCGGCATTGGTATCTCCTTTATGGTGGTGCTGCTGTTTGCAGCCGGTATCGGCTTTACCCTGCGCACCCGGCTGCTGCCGGTGCGCCTGTTCCGGGATATGATCGGCGCAGTGTGTGAGAAAAAGCAGTCTGCGGGCGGGCTTTCCTCCTTTCAAACGCTGGTCATCTCCACCGCCACCCGGGTGGGCATGGGCAACCTTGTGGGCGTGGTGGCCGCTGTTTCGGCGGGCGGCGCGGGCGCAGTGTTCTGGATGTGGGTCACTGCGCTGCTGGGTGCTTCTACCTCCTTTGTGGAGTCCACTCTGGCGCAGAAATACCGCGTGCCGGACCCGCTGTACGGCGGCTGGCGCGGTGGCCCGGCCTACTACCTGCATGTACTGGCCGAGCGCAAGCGCGGCAAAAAGCTCAAGCGTTCGGTGTGCGCGGCGCTGTTTGCGGTATCCGGCCTGATCTGCTGGTGCGGCATCAGCCAAGTGATCTCCAACTCGGTCAGCGCTGCCTTTGCAAACGCCTTCCGCATCCCGCCGCTGGCCACCACCATCGCGCTTACTCTGCTGGCGGCGCTGATCGTGCTGCGCAAGAACGCCACCGTGAAAAGCCTCGACCTCATCGTGCCGGTCATGGCAGTGTGCTACTTTATCATCACGGTGGGCATCGTGGTGCTGAATATCCGGCAGCTGCCCGCCGTGCTGGGCCGCATCTTTGCCGAGGCTTTCGGCCTGCGTCAGGTAGCCGCAGGCGGCTTTGGCGCGGTACTGATGAACGGCGTCAAGCGCGGGCTGTTTTCCAATGAAGCCGGCAGCGGCTCCGCCCCCTGCGCTGCGGCCGCTGCGGAGTGCGACGATCCGGTAAAGATGGGCCTTGTGCAGGCGCTGGGCGTATTGATCGACACCGTGGTCATCTGCAGCTGCACCGCCTTTCTGATGCTGCTGGTGCCGCAGGAGATCACCGCCGGGCTGACCGGTATGGATCTTTTGCAGACCGCCATGCAGTACCATCTGGGCGGCTTCGGCATCGTGTTCATTGCAGTGATCTTAGCGTTGTTCAGCTTTTCCACCTTTCTGGGGGTGCTGTACTACGCCCGGGGCAATGTGGCCTACCTGTGCGGCGACAACTGGTGGAGCCAGATCGCTTACAAGCTGCTGGCGCTGGCCATGCTGCTGATCGGCGGCACACAGGCCTATACTGTGGTGTGGGATCTGGGCGATGTGGGCATTGGGTTGATGACCATCTTCAATATGCTGGCGCTCATTCCCCTTTCCGGCGAGGCTCTGGATGCCCTGAACAACTACGAAAAACGAAAAAATCTGAACTAAGAATACAACAAACCGGGCTGCTGCACATTGTGCAACAGCCCGGTTTTGTTATACGATAAAGCTTTTAACCATGCTGTTTCAGGGCACAGACGGCGATGCTCAGGGCGCTCCATGCAGCCTGATACATCAGCACTGTGGCGATGGACAGCTGCCAGATGCTGCCCGCGTAGGTCAGCAGCACCGCAATGAACACCGAGAAGCACACCGATACCAGCTGCACCGTCGTGGCGCTGGTTTCGGCATTCTGTGCCTGATCTGCAGCCTGCAAGCCGCCGGTCAGGCTGGCAAAGCCCTTGTGGTGGTACAGGCAGCAGTTGGGCTTTTCCGGGGCAGCCTCGGCAGCTTCAATGGCCTGACACTGCTCGCCGTCCAGCACGGTGACCATGCCCTCCGGCAGGTGATAGGCCTCGGTGATGTGCCGTGCCGTCAGGCTGGGGTCCTTGCTGGTGACCAGCAGGCGGATGTTCTCCTTTTGCAAGGCGGCAAGGCTGCGTGCCACATTGCGGCCGCCCACATAGCGCAGCACGAACATGGCGTGCAGGTTGCCGGAGACCGCCAGATACAAAATCTGCAGCTCACCGTTTTTGGAGTAGCCGTCCTCGTAGTCCTGCTCCGGCAGGGGGACCTCCTCCTGCTCCATATAGCGGCGGGTACCAATGAGAACGCGGTTGTTATCGCACCATGCCGAGAAGCCCAGCCCGGTGTGCTGCTCCAGATCCTTGACCGGGAACAGGATATCGGTGCGATCCTCAACGATCTGGCTGAACAACCCGCGCAGGGTGTCGCAGCTGTCGTTCAGCACACTGGCTGCATACAGGATGGCGCGGTCGATGCGGCCGCCCTTGAAGATGCGGATATCCTCCAGCGTCACGCTTTCGGCGGTAAACAGGTCGTCGGCGTCTACCTCAATGGTGTCGATGCCGCCCAGCTCCTCAATGGCCGCCCAGCCGGGCACCACAGCACCCACCGCGGCAGCCGCTCTTTGCAGCCGCAGCGCCGCCAGACCGGGCACCAGCACTGAGGAAAGGGGTGCGCCCATGCACAGCACGGCCGCAGCCGCTGCCACGGCACAGTTCACCCCGCCGCCGAACAGCAGAAGGGCAACGCAGCTGAGCACTGCTGCCGCCAGCAAAATGCAGGCCACCTTCCGGGCGCGGCGTTCACTGGCGCGCTCGCTGAGGCTCTGCTCCACAAAATCATCACCGGCGGTCTGCACCGGGCGGCTCAGCAGCACCCACGGGTCCTTCTGCTCCAGATCCCGGGCGAGGGCGCGGATCAGGTCCTTATCGCGGGTGCGGTAAGCGCCCCGCTGTTCGCCGCCCTCTGTTGCCAGCGCGTAGCCGCCCTGCACGGCAGCCAGCATCACGCGGCTGCCCACCAGCGCCAGAAACAGCCCCAGCGCCGCCATACCGGTAAGCAGGCCGATGCCCTCGGTGCTGCGGTAGGCGTTGGCATTCAGCATGGCTACCACCGCCTGCAGCAGCGCTGCCACAGCGGCCAGCGCAGGCATGGTGTCTGCACTGGGACGGCCGCGCAGGCCGGTCAGGCCGTCCCGCAGCACCGGGTAGCCCACAAACAGGCTGGCGGCAAACAGCAGCAGGTTGGCGGCATAGAACGCCGCCGGGGCAGCATCCGGATCCAGCACCGACAGCGGCGGCAGCAGACGCTCTGCCGTCAGCCCAAGGTGCAGCAGCACCACGGCCAGAATGCCCGCTAGCACACACCGCAAGGTCAGCTCTGCAGCCATGTGGTGCAGCCTATCGGCAGTGGATTCCGGCACAGTCTCCCCGGCAGAAGCTGCGGCTTCCGCTGCAGGTACGGCCTCGGGCTGTACCGGGGCTGCGGGGGCGGCAGCTGCCTTTGCGGGTGCAGAGGCTGCGCTCTCCTCAGCGGGGATGCCGTCCTGCTCCAGCGGGAGCAGCGGCAGGCTCATGGTATCCTCTTTTTCCGGCTTGCGGGCAGCGGGCTTTTCGTCCTCCGCCGTGCCGAACATCTGGAAAATAGATTTCTTTTCAGGCTTCGGCGGCAGTGCCTCCGGGTCTGCCGGGGCACTGGCAAACACCACTGGCGGCAGCTCCTCGGCAGCCTTTTGTGCGGCCTTTTCCGGGGCCTTGACCGGCTCTGCTGCAGACTGTGCAGCAGGGGCCCGGTCCTTTGGCTGCGGCACTTCCGGCGCGGGCTTTGCGGGCTGGAAAGCCGGAGTTGCCTTGCCGCTCATGCCGTTGAGCATATCCTTCAGCTGCTGCATCTCCCGCTGCTCCAGCTCCTCCTGCGGCAGCAGCGTTTCCGGGGCGTTCTTTGCCTTGGGCTGCTTTTGGGGGACTGCAGCGGGCTGCGGCTCCGGCCGGGATGCAGGCTTTTCCGGCTGCACGGCCGGGGCGGGCTGCGGGGCAGGCACCGGTTTTTCCGGCACTGCCTTGACCGGCTCTGTCCGGGCGGGCGTGGACTGCAACGGGCTCAGCGGCATTGCCGGAACAGGGTCCTCGGTGCGCAGCTCCAGTGCCATATCCTCCTGCTCCGGCTGCACGGGCTTTGCATCTGCGCCCAGCAAGATCTCGCCGGTTGGGATCTCCAGCACCGGCTGCGCCGGGGCGACAGTCTCCGCCTTATCCTGGCCAAACAGCTTGCCCAGCAGCCCGGCCTTGGGCTTTTCTTCCACCGGGGCAGGCTCGTCCCGGCGGGTCATCTCCTCGGGCAGATCGATCACGCTGGTACTGAAAAAGTTGCGGAACCGCTCCTCTGCCGAGAGCCCCTCCGCCTGCTTGCCCTTGCGTTCATTTTTATTGTTCGGCATTCTTGTCCCTCCCACTGTTCTGGATGGAGTTTACCGCTGTTTTTATTCTTCTGCGGCGCGCTGCGACTGGATCTCGTACAGGATAATGCCTGCCGCCACCGAAACGTTGTAGCTGTCCACGCCGGTGCCGGGTGCGGCCATATCCAGCCGTACCACGCCGTCACACAGCTTTTTGACCAGCTGAGACACGCCGCTGCCTTCGCTGCCCAGCACCAGTGCAATGGGGCCGGTCAGGTTATTCTTGCGCAGAGACACGCCGTCCATGTCGGCGCAGTAGACGAACACGCCCTGCGCCTTCAGGCGGCGGATGGTCTCGCCGATGTTGGCAACACGCGCCACCGGCAGTCGCTCGGCAGCGCCGGCGCTGGACTTAATGACGGTGGGGGTAACGGATGCACCGCCGCGCTTGGGGATCACAATGCCGTGGGCCCCGCACAGCAGCGCGCTGCGCATGACAGCGCCCAGATTGTGGGGGTCCTCAATGCCGTCGCTCAGCACCAGAAAGGGCGGCTCGCCCTTGGCCTTGGCTGCGGCCAGCAGATCTTCCACGGTCGCGTACTCGATCTCGCTGGCAAAGGCCGCCACGCCCTGATGGCTCTCGGTACCGGTCATCAGGCGCAGCTTGTTGGGGTGCACCCGCTTGACCGTTGCACCGGCCTCCTTGGCCAGTGCCGTATAGTATGCCGCCACTGCCGGAGCCATCCCCTCGGCAATAAGCACAGTGTCCACGCCGGAGCCGCTCTTGAGCAGCTCAGTCACCGGGTTTTTGCCGTAAATCAGGCTCTCATTCTTCTGCTGCGGCTGCTCTGCATCGCGGCGCGGACGGCGCGGCTGGTTACGTTCTTCCATCTTCTATGCTCCTTCCGTTCCGGGCGGGCGCTGCCGCACCGGAGCGTTTTATTCTGTTTATGATAATCCAAGATAAAGTATACCATATCTCGCCCGGCTTCGCCACAAATTGTGGGGATTTTATCCTCTGCAACTCAAATTTTTTCCCACAGACAGCGCTTTCCCCCTATAGATGCAATATCTGTAAAAATGTTTTGCGCGCCGCCCGGGCGGCGGGGCGCACTTCCGCCGTTTTGCTGAGGCGGAAAGTTTTCCACAAAGCATGCCTATACATTCCGTAAAAGGCATGCGTTTTTTCCACAAGTTGAAAACTCAGTGGAAAGTGTGTAAAAGTCCAGCCGCAGCGCCTGTTTTTCGGGTGGAATTAAACAGTTTCCACCGGGTTTTCAACAGCAGCTTTCCCCACATCTTGGCAAAAGCCTTACAATTTGTAAAATTCAAGTCGGAATTATGACAATTTTTTGAACCGGAAACTGTCCGCTTTTGCATTTTCCTCCAACATCATTTTGACGAATGTGGAAATGTGTTGAAAACCCGCGTCTACCGCAAGCAAGACGGATGTTGTGGTTTGCATAGATTTTCGTTGCATAAACTGCAAAGCCTCACGCTTTGGCGCGCCCCGGGCGGTGCACCGTGCATTTTCTGTAGCCGCTATGCGCAAGAAAAGCGCCTGTTCGGATTGATTTTAGGCGCAGTTTGGGGTATACTAACCATGTGGGCTCGTTAAACCATGCACAATGCGGTGTGTGGCAGAGCCGGAACCCCAATAAATTGTGGAGGTAATGAATAATGTTGGTAAATGCAACCGAAATGCTGCTCAAGGCACGCGATGGCCACTACGGTGTGCCTCAGTTCAACATCAATAATCTGGAGTGGACCAAGGCAGTTCTGCTGGCCTGCGAGGAAATGAAGAGCCCGGTCATTCTGGGTGTTTCCGAGGGTGCCGGCAAGTACATGACCGGCTACAAGACCGTTGCCGCTATGGTCAAGGCTATGGTGGAATCCCTGAACATCACTGTTCCCGTTGCACTGCATCTGGATCACGGCAGCTACGAGGGCTGCAAGGCCTGTGTTGAGGCCGGCTTCTCTTCCATCATGTTCGATGGCAGCCACTATCCCATCGAGGAGAACGTGGAAAAGACCAAGGAGCTGGTCGCTCTGGCACATGCCAACGGCATGAGCATCGAGGCCGAGGTCGGCTCCATCGGCGGTGTCGAGGACGGCGTTGTGGGCAGCGGCGAGATTGCTGATCCCGAGGAGTGCGCAAAGATCACCGCTCTGGGCATCGATTTCCTGGCTGCCGGCATCGGCAACATCCACGGCGTCTACCCCGCAAACTGGAAGGGTCTGGACTTCGAGGCACTGGATCGCATCCACAAAGCCACCAACAACATTCCTCTGGTTCTGCACGGCGGCACCGGCATCCCCGACGAGATGATCGCAAAGGCCATCAGCCTGGGCGTTTCCAAGATCAACATCAATACCGAGTGCCAGCTGGTGTTTGCTGAGGCCACCCGTAAGTACATTGAAGAGGGCAAGGATCAGCAGGGCAAGGGCTTTGACCCCCGCAAGCTGCTGGCTCCCGGCGTCGAGGCTATCAAGGCCAAGTGCAAGGAGAAGATCGAGCTGTTCGGCTGCGCAGGCAAGGGCTAAGCAGAAGCTCGTATCCTGACCGGTACACCACCCAATAAAATATGCGCCCCCGTCACGTTGTATACACAACGCGGCGGGGGCGCTTTTTACTTTATATGCGAGCACTCAGACGCGGGTCTTTTCCATATCTCCAAAAATGTATTGCATACAGTCCTGCACCCAGAAGCAGGCAAAAAATCGAATAGCTAAGGATCGGAAGCCGCAGCAGTACAATCTTACCCGCGATCTGGGTAAAGAACCAGCCCGTTCCATACAGGGTCACGATATAAAGCACCAGCCATGTAGCATATTTCAGCCAATGCTCTCGTGGCGGAAAGCCTACCTGCTCCATCATCCGGCGGAACAGTGCGCAAAAAACCGTCACTGCAACAACAAGCTGCATCAGATAGCCTACAGAAAGTTCAAAAACCCAATCGCCAATTACCGGGTAAAGCAGCAGCCCTTCCACGCCCCACTCAAGGAAGAAATACATCGGTGCAAGAAACCAGAAGTAATCCACAGCTCTCAGTGTTTTCAAACTTGGCTTGACCTCCTCCACAAAGGTTTTTGCATCCGAAATCGAATCGAACAGTTCCTGATTTTCCGCATTGGCTTGGATGGAAATATCAAGCAGATCGTTGCGCACAAGTTCAATACCGCAGAAGTCCCAGCTGACCCGACGAAGATAGCGGATCACTTCCTTAAGCTGCTCCTGACTTTTTTCTGTCAGCAGTCTGTTACGCATCCGGTTCGCTTTTCTCAGTGCAAAATACTTATTCATCTGGCTCCTCCTTAAAAATTTTTTCCACCAACTGGCATAGCTGGCTCCAATCTTGTCGGAATTCAAGAAGCGCCTGCCGCCCTTCTTCCGTTACAACGTAGTATTTCCGGCTCGGTCCCTTGGGGGAAGGTCTGCGTTCCACCGTAACCTTTCCCTGCTGTTCCAGCCGCAGTAGCAGCGGATAGAGTGTACTTTCACTCAAGTCAGAAAACCCAACCTGTTTCAGATGCATCACAATCTCATAGCCATAGGTCGGCTCTCTGCTAATGAATTTCAGAACACAGAATTCCAAAACGCCCTTGAGCAATTGTGTGTTGTTTTCCACTGGATACCTCCTTTTATCTATTATGTAATACGTAGTAGCTTATCTATATTGTATTGCGTAGTAGCATTTTTGTCAAGTCCTGTCCTGTTATCATTTCGACCAAAATCCGCTCCATATTTTTGTGCAACAAAAAAGCCCTGAGATCTCTCTCAGAGCTTTCTGTTCAAGTCGGCGACTACCTATTTTCACAAGCCGTTTCCAGCTAACTATCTTCGGCACAAGTAAGCTTAACTTCTGTGTTCGGAATGGGAACAGGTGGAACCTTACCGTCATCGACACCGACCGATCTGACTGAATCAGTATAGCACATTTCTGTGTATCTGTCCAGTATTTCCTGAAGGACGTGCCTTCAAAACTGAATAATCACTGCTCACATTTTTTCGTTGACTTAAAAGTCTCAAGCGAATTGTGGTCAAGCCCTCGACCTATTAGTACACGCTTGCTGAATGGATCACTCCACTTACACATCGTGCCTATCAACCTTGTAGTCTTCAAGGGGTCTTACTTGTTTGAAACAATGGGATATCTTATCTTTGGGTCGGCTTCACGCTTAGATGCTTTCAGCGTTTATCCGATCCGTACATAGTTGCCCAGCTATGCCCTTGGCAGAACAACTGGTGCGCCAGAGGTACGTCCGCTCCGGTCCTCTCGTACTAGGAACAGCTCCCATCAAATATCCTGCGCCCACGACAGATAGGGACCGAACTGTCTCACGACGTTCTGA
>OGHE01001539.1_pt1 | contig 14627 bp, 9 predicted proteins | sample 1571431 | NCBI WGS metagenome assembly OGHE01 (sample SAMEA2581966, study PRJEB24529) | metagenome | biome: Human gut stool | place: China | collected 2011 | reverse complement strand
TATGCGAAGCCGATTAAAGTTTTTCGCCGAAGCCTTTTTTCAAAAAGGCTGGAAAGGCAAACTTAAAATCAACCCTTGCTCTTTTTGCTGGTGGCCTTCATGCGCAGGTCGTGGTCCAGGATGCGCTTGCGGATGCGCAGGTTCTCCGGAGTAACTTCCAGCAGCTCGTCCGGTGCCAGGAATTCCAGGCAGCCTTCCAGGCTGAACTTGGTCACGGGGATCAGGCGCAGAGCATCGTCACTGCCGGATGCACGGGTGTTGGTCAGGTGCTTGGTTTTGCACACGTTGACGGTGATGTCCTCACCGGTCGGGGTGTAGCCAACAACTTCGCCCTCGTAAACCTTTTCGCCTGCGGTCACAATCAGGGTGCCGCGCTGCTGGGCGTTGAACAGACCGTAAGTGACGGCATCGCCGGTATCAAAGCTGATCAGGGAGCCGGTGGAACGGGTGGCAATGGGGCCGCACCATTCTTCGTAACCATCAAAAATGGTGTTCATGATGCCTTCGCCGTGGGTGTCGGTCAGGAACTGGCTGCGGTAGCCAAACAGGCCGCGGCTGGGCATACGGAACTCCAGGCGGGAACGGTTGTTCATCATCTGCATGTTCATCAGGATGGCCTTGCGGGCGCCCAGAGCGGTCATAACGTTGCCCTGATAGGTTTCCGGCACGTCAATCACAACGCGCTCCATGGGCTCCATGGTCTTGCCGTTCTCCTCATGGGTCAGAACATGCGGGGGGCTGACCTGCAGCTCGTAACCTTCGCGGCGCATGGTCTCAATCAGGATGGACAGGTGCATTTCGCCACGGCCCATTACGCGGAAGGAATCGTTGGTGGCGGAATCTTCCACACGCAGGGCAACGTCCTTCAGCAGCTCGCGCTGCAGGCGGTCACGGATCTGGCGGCTGGTGACGTACTTGCCTTCCTTGCCGGCAAACGGGGAATCGTTGACGGAGAAGGTCATCTCAACGGTAGGATCGTTGATCTTAACAAAGGGCAGCGGCTCAACCTTGCTGGGGTCGCACACGGTGTTGCCGATGGAGATATCGGGCAGACCGGCAAAGGCAACAATATCACCGGCAGCGGCCTGCTCAATGGGCTCACGGCCGTTTGCCTTAAAGTCAAACAGCTTGGTGATGCGGCCGGTCATGTGCAGGTCGGGGTTGTGCCAGTCGCAAACCTGAACAGCCTGGCCAACCTTGATGATACCGTTCTGCACGCGGCCAACGCCCATGCGGCCAACAAAGTCGTTGTAGTCCACGCTGGAAACCAGCATCTGCATCGGGGCTTCGGGTTCACCCTCTGGCGGGGTAACGTACTTCAGGATGGTATCAAACAGCGGCTTCAGGTCGGTGCCGTTTTCGGGGTGGGTCCAATCATAGCTGGCGGTGCCGTTACGGCCGGAGCAGAACACCATCGGGCTGTCCAGCTGCTCGTCGGTAGCGCCCAGGTCCATCAGCAGCTCCAGGATCTCGTCAATAACTTCATGAATGCGGGCGTCGGGACGGTCGATCTTGTTGACGGCAATGACCAGGGACAGATTTTGCTGCAAAGCTTTCTGCAGAACAAAACGGGTCTGGGGCATGCAGCCTTCGGCTGCGTCAACCAGCAGCAGAACGCCGTTGACCATTTTCAGCACGCGTTCTACCTCGCCGCCAAAGTCGGCGTGGCCCGGGGTGTCAACAATGTTGATCTTGACGCCTTCATAGACGCAGGAGCAGTTCTTTGCCAGGATGGTGATGCCGCGTTCACGCTCGATGGCGCCGGAGTCCATCACGCGCTCAGCAACCTGCTGATTGGAGCGGAATGCGCCGGACTGCTTCAGCATCTGATCCACGAGGGTGGTCTTGCCATGGTCAACGTGGGCGATAATGGCAATATTGCGAAGATTTTCTTGGATCATAACCTACGATACCTCTTTATACTTTCAAAATCTGGGGTTTGGTGCACGAACATAGGTTGCGGCAGGGGCTAACATCCCAACTGCAGCACACTTATACTATATTGTACGGCACCATGATGAAATTGTCAAGAATCGCAAATTGTTTTTTCTTATGGTATAATTAAAAATAATCGTGGGGAATTGCGCGGTTTTCTGGTTATTCTACCAACAACATGGTTTGCGGTAAATAACCAAAAAGAGGGGAAAGGCCGCTGCATATACCCCTTGCATTGATTGGGAAAGGGAAGAACTATGCCAAAGACACGCCGTAAGGTCAACATCATTGGTCACCGCAACCCGGATACAGACTCTATCTGCTCTGCGCTGGCCTATACCTACCTGAAAAACCAGCTGGGGGATGCTGTGTACGAAGCCCGCCGTGCCGGGCAGATCAACCGCGAAACCGCCTTTGTGCTCAAGCATTTTGGGGTGGAGCCGCCGCGCCTGTGTACCGACGTCAGCCCCCAGGTGAAGGACATCGACATCCGCGAGCAGCCCGGCATTGATAAGGAAATGAGCATCCGCGCCGCATGGAGCATGATGCGCGACACCGAGATCGATACCTTGTGCGCCATTGACGAGGATAAAGAACTGCTGGGCCTGATCACCGTTAAGGACATTGCCAATGCCAATATGGACCTATTTGATACTGAGGTTCTGGCAAAATCCCAGACGAGCTACAAAAACGTGCTCAGTACCCTAGAAGGCGAAATGCTGCTGGGCGACCCCGATGCCTGCATTACCTCCGGCCGCATTTTTATTGGCACCAGCCCGGAAATTATGGATGGTGCCGTGAACCCCGGCGATATTGTGCTGGTGTCCAACCGGTACGAAGTGCAGATGTGCGCCATTGACTGTGGCGCCGGTGCCATTGTTGTCTGCTGCGGCTCTGCTGTGCCGCGTACCATTTTGGCCCGCGCACAGGAAAAAGGATGCATTGTCATTACCACCCCGTTTGATACGTACGCCGCCGCCCGCCTGATTTCCACCGCCGCCCCGGTGCGCCACTTTATGCGCAGCAAGAACCTGTTGGAATTCAGCGTGAATACTGCAGTGGAAGACGCCCGCAAGGTCATGGCCAATGTGCGCCACCGCTATTTTCCCATCCTGGATGCCAATGGAAAATATTGCGGTGTCATCAGCCGCCGTAATTTGTTGAACGTGCACCGCAAGCAGGTCATTATGGTAGACCACAACGAGCGCGGTCAGGCTGTGGATGGTCTGGAGCAGGCGGAGATTCTGGAGATCATCGACCATCACCGTCTTGGTGCACTGGAAACTGCCGGGCCGGTGTATTTCCGCAACGAGCCGGTTGGCTGCACCGCTACTATCATCAGCCGCATGTATGAAGAGCACGGTATAGAGATCCCACCCCAGATTGCAGGCCTGCTGCTTTCCGCTATTCTGTCGGACACGCTGATGTTCCGTTCGCCTACCTCCACACCGCTTGACCAGCACATTGCCGAAAAGCTGGCCAGGATCGCGGGCGAGGAGATCCCCACCTATGCGGAGCAGATGTTTGAAGCCGGCGCCGACCTGACGGGCCGCACGGCGGACGATGTGTTCTTCTCTGACTTTAAGGTATTCAGCCGCGGCGATGCCAAGTTCGGCGTTGGCCAGGCTATTTACATGACCTCCAACTCCCGCTCGGCGGCAGAAGCGCTCATCACGCCATTTTTGCCGGAAGCACTGGCCCAGGCCGGTGTGCCCATGGTGTTCTTTATGTGCACCGATATGCGTGCCCAGGCCACAGACCTGCTGTTCTGCGGCCAGCAGGCGGAAGAAATTGTGCGCAGCGCATTCCATGTGGAAACCAAGGACGGCAAAGCTGTGCTGCCCGGGGTTGTCAGCCGCAAAAAGCAGCTGATCCCCCCGCTGATGGCGGCATTGCAGGCACTGCAAGCGTAAGTTAGGAGTTATCTCAATTAGGGATTAGAAATGAGAAATTAGGAATTTGAGCTGAACCAAGGGCGGCGGGGGAAGTTTCGGGATGATGCGGAGTGAGGCCCCGGCGGCTATGCCGATGGGGTGCCAGCGCCCGGTATGTCCCGGAACTTCACACCGTCGCCCACGGGCAACTACCAGGTTCCGAGGTCTCCGACGAATAATTATTCTGATATTTATACATTGCTTTAAGATGGCCGTGAATGTTCTTTATTTTAGTACATTTGCGGCTTTTTGTTGCCGTTCGACATGATTTCACCAATTAAAATTAACGCTTTTTTCACCTTTTGACGTTGAACACGGTGTATAATAATCTAATACACTGTATAATGCAACGATAAGTCTCAAAAGTAAAAGGAGGACAAACCATGGGCGAGTATGCGGCAATCGAAAAAGAAGCCAAGCTGTTTACAGAACTGTGTGTGCATAACGATGCCATTGATCCGAACCTGTTTGATGAGTTCGGTGTAAAGCGCGGCCTGCGCGATAAGGACGGCAACGGTGTGCTGGCCGGGATTACCAATATTTCCCGCATTGATGCGTTTGAAATGCGTGACGGCGTTAAAACCCCCTGCGATGGCAAGCTGTGGTACCGCGGGTATAACGTGTATGACCTGATCCGTGGTTTGCGCGGCAAGCGCTATGGCTTTGAGGAAGTTGCCTACCTGCTGCTGCTTGGTGATCTGCCCAATGAACAGCAGCTGCATGAATTTACCGACTGCCTGACCAAATGCCGTGCCCTGCCCAGCAACTTTGTGCGGGACGTTATCATGAAAGCCCCCAGCAAGGATCTGATGAACAGCCTGACCCGCAGCGTGCTGACCTTGGCTTCTTATGATGATTCGGTGGGGGATAACAGCCTGCAGACCCAGATGGAGCAGTGCATCAAGCTGATCAGTGTCTTCCCCATGCTGGCGGTGTATGGCTACCATGCCTATAATTACTACCTGAATGACGGCAGCATGTACATCCACCGCCCGCGGCCGGAGCTTTCGGCGGCAGAAAACCTGCTGCAGATGCTGCGCCCCGACCAGCAGTATACCCCGCTGGAAGCCCATGTTCTGGATATTGCTCTTCTGCTGCACATGGAGCACGGCGGCGGCAATAACTCCACTTTCACCACCCGCGTGGTCACTTCTTCGGGGGCGGATACCTACTCGGTCATTGCAGCGGCGCTTTCCAGCCTGAAGGGCCCCAAGCACGGCGGCGCGAACATCAAGGTCATGGAGATGATGGACGATATCCGCGCCCATGTTTCCGACGTGACCGATGAGGACGAAATGCGCGCCTACATCGGCAAAATTGTAGATAAAGAGGCCTTTGACCATAAGGGCCTTGTGTACGGCATGGGCCATGCGGTCTACTCTCTGTCGGACCCGCGCGCGGTGGTGTTCAAGAGCTTTGTGCAGCAGCTGGCCATGGCCAAGGGCCGCAAGACGGACTTTGACTTTTACAACACGGTGGAGCGCCTGGCCCCGCAGGTGATTGCCGAAAAGCGCCATATCTATAAAGGCGTTTCCACCAACGTGGACTTCTATTCCGGCTTTGTCTACAACATGCTGGGCATCCCCGTGGAACTGTATACCCCCATGTTCGCTGTGGCTCGTGTGGTCGGTTGGAGCGCCCACCGCATGGAAGAGCTGGTCAATGTGGATAAAATCATTCGCCCCGCGTACAAAAGTGTTATGGCAACCAGAGATTACCTGCCGATGGAAAACCGCGGCTGATTTCAGCCTTGCACTGGCGGGCCAGACCTGTTAAAATTATAGCGTAAGCATTTTGGGCATAGCCGCAAAGGCTGTGCCTTTTTTGTGGTATATCAGTAGGAGGAATCCCCATGAACGAAACACAGGCATCCCAGCTGCCGGTTTATGCCGGGAATGACCTTGGTGCAGTGTGGCACAGCAACGCTACGGCATTCCGCCTGTGGGCCCCCACGGCGTGCAACGCGGCGCTGCACCGCTTTGCTACGGGCACGGACGCAGAGCCGGAAACTGCCGACCTTGGCACCCTGCCCATGCAGCGCAGTGAGGGCGGCACCTGGTACCTGGAACTGGCGGGTGACCTGGCCGGGCAGTATTACCAGTATGAGCTGCAGTTCCCGGATGGAACCTCCATCGTTACAGCGGACCCATACGCCCACGCAGCCGGGGCAGGGGGCACCCGCAGCATGGTGCTGAACCAGGCCGCCGCCGTGCCGGACGGCTGGCAGAAGGATGAACGCCCGGCTATCCCCGCCCATGCCCGCAGTGTGTGGGAGGTGCATGTGGCGGATTTTACCGCCGACCCGGCCAGCGGCGTGCCGCAGGCTTACCGCGGCAAGTTTATGGGCTTTACGGTGGACGGCACCACCATGAACGGGGACGGCGTACACCCCACCGGGCTGAACTACCTCAAGCGGCTGGGTGTGACCCATGTGCAGCTGCAGCCTATTTTTGACTTTGCCACGGTGGACGAAGTGAGCGGCGAGGACTACAACTGGGGGTATGACCCGCTGAATTATAACCTGCCGGAGGGCAGCTATGCCACCGATGCGTTCCACGGCGAGGTGCGCGTGCGGGAATGCCGCGCCATGGTGCAGGCCCTGCACAGCGCCGGGCTGGGCGTGGTGATGGATGTGGTGTATAATCATACCTATTATTCCAACAGCTGGCTGGAACGCACGGTGCCCGGCTACTGGAACCGCCGGTGGGAAAACGGAAGCCTGACCAACGGCTCCGGCTGCGGGTGTGACCTTGCCAGCGAGCGCACGATGGTGCGCAAGTATCTGGTGGATTCCTGTGTGTACTGGGCCAAAGAGTACCATATTGACGGGTTCCGCTTTGACCTGATGGCTCTGCACGATGTGGAAACCATGAACGCAATCCGCGCTGCGCTGGATGCCCTGCCCGGCGGCGAAGATATCCTCATGTACGGTGAACCGTGGCAGGGCGGCAGCACCCGCATGGAACACGGCGCGATCCCCGCCAACAAACAGGCGGCGGGCCTGCTGAACAGCCGCATCGGATTTTTCTGCGATAACACCCGCGATGCCATCAAGGGCGGGGTGTTCAATGCGGGCAGCGCGGGCTACATCAACGGCGATATGCACTGTGGGTATCAAGTGCTGCATTCTATCCCGGCGTGGCGCGGCGGCCAGGCGGATTTTATGCCCCAGGCGCCGGGCCAGGTGGTGCAGTATGTTTCGGCCCATGATAACTATACCCTGTGGGATAAGCTGAAATGCGTGGCCCGCCGCGGGGATTATGCCGCGCCGGATGCCGATCTGCTGGCCCAGAACCGCATGGCGGCGGGTATTTATCTGACCTGCCAGGGTCTGCCGTTCATGCAGGGGGGCGAAGAGTTTGCCCGCACCAAGCATGGCGACCACAACACCTACCGCGGCCCGCTGGAGCTGAACCGTCTGGATTGGACGCGCGCCGCCCAGCTGGAGGAGCTGGTGCAGTATTATCACGGACTGTTGGAAATCCGCAAGGCGTATCCGGAGCTTTCCGGTATGGCGGGGGATGCAGAACCCTGCATTCTGTCCCTGCCGGGGTGGCTGATCGGCTTTGTGCCAGAGCGCCGGGACGAAAGCCTGCCAGGGCGGCTGGCCGTTTATTATAACCCGGAGCGCACCCGCCAGTGGGCGGCCCTGCCTGCCGGGAGCTGGCGCTATCTGTGCGATGGTACCCGTGCCGCCGCCGAACCTTTTGGCCCCGCCTGCCGCAATGCCATCGAACTCGCCCCCGTCAGCGTGACGATTTTGAAGGTGGAATGAGTTTACGGGGGTTTTTGTTCCTTCTTTGAAAAGAAGGAAGCAGAAACTTTAATAACGGGCCGTGCCGGATATCTCACCCCATCACCCACCCGCAAGGCGACGGGCGCATAATATACGCCCCTACGAATAGAATCGCGGCACATCACGAAAAATGTGGCCATTATTCTTTTTTAATTATTCTTTCCAAAACAAACACAAGGCCCGGTGCATCTTAAACCATGCACCGGGCCCTGCCTTATCTCCAATTCCTAATTGCTAATTTCTCATTTCTAAGGCAACACCGCACAATTCCCGCCTTACGGCTTAAGCACCGCTTCGGCAGCTGCCACACCTCGCTCGCCGTATCGGCACTTAGAATTATGCGGTATTGCCCTAATTAAAAACGAAAACTCCTCCCGCCTAACTTACCTCATCGCTTCTTCATACTTTCTCACAATGTCCTTCATCGCTTCAATGCCGGCGGTATAATCCTCCGGCGTGTCCAGCGAATGGTTGCCGCCCTCCACAAAATAGGTGGTAATGGAGGGGTCATCCTCCAAAGCACGGCGCAGCGCGGCACCGCCCAACGGGTCCGCAGTGCCGGTGGCGTGCCAGGCGGGCATCCCGGCGTAAAGCGGGGCATACTCCCACGCAAGGGGCGTTAATTGCAGCAGGGTCACATGGTATTCCGGGTGGGCCTTTACCCAACCGGCGGCCACCATCGTGCCAAAGCTCTTGGCAATGCAGATGTACCGGTCATACCCGGCAGGAATCTGCGTCATGGCGTCCTGCGCGGCGCCGGGGTAGCTTTTGGCGGCGCTGGCCTGCGGCGTTTCCTCGTGGGGGAACAGCTGGCTGTACTGCACCACCATGCAGTCCAACCCCTGCCGGCGGGCAACCTTGGCGGCATAATACAGCAGCGGTTTGTCCGGCCCGTAGCCAAAGCCGGGGAACAAAACAACCAGCATTTTCTCGTTCTGCATCACTTTATAAGCACCACATAGTTTTCTTTGCGCGGGGCAGGGGCCTTTTTGCCGCCCTCGGCAGCATAACCCAGAATGCAGTTGCCCACGCCGCGCAGGTTTTCGGCATTGGGCACACCCCACTTTTTCAGCAGGGCCTGGCCCTCGGCAGTTTCAAACATTTCCTTTGCGCGGTGGATCCAGCAGGCGGAAAGCCCCACGCTCTCGGCGGCGTTCAGCATGTTGCCCATCACCAGGCTGCCGTCCTCCACACAGGTGGGGATGGTTTTATCCACCAGCACAACGGCAACGCAGGGCGCACCATAGAACGGGTCGCCATTGCCGCCCATCACGGCGGCGTTCATCTTGCTCAAAGTATCGCGGTCGGCCTTGTTCTGTATGCAGACAATCACCGGGCTCTGGCGGCCCATGCCGGTGGGGGCCCAGGTGCCGGCTTCCAGCACGGCGTTCAGTGCTTCCGGCTCCGGCATCTTGTCCAGGTAGCAGCGGCAGCTGCGGCGGGTTTTCATGGTATTCAAAACTTCATTGGTCATGGTAGTGCCATCCCTTTCATTTAATATTGCAGCTTTATTATACCATAGGGATGCAGGCGGATAAAACTTTCCTGAAAGTAAAATAAAATTTTTCCTGAATGGAGAATTTGAATGGAGAATTTATGAATAGCATGTAAAATCATACAGAATCATGGAAGGCCAGCCTTTTTCGGGCTGGTCTTATTTTTTGCGCCATGGTATAATGTCCCTAAGTCACGAACAAAACTGTAGAATAAGGAGAGAAGGAACCCATGAAATTTTCCGAAATGCCCTATGAGCGCCCGGACATGAGCGCCCTGAAAGAACAGTTTGCCGCACTGACCGAGCGTTTGCAGAATGCCCCCGACTATGCCGCTGCCCGCGCCGCTTTTTTGGAGGAGCAGGTGCTGAACAAGCATGTGGATACCCTGTTCACCCTGGCCAGCGTGCGCCATACCATTGATACGCGGGATAAGTTCTATGATGAAGAGATGGAATTTGCCAACAGCGCCATGCCGCAGATCCAGCAGTGGCAGGATTCCTGGACCGCCGCCATGCTGGCAAGCCCCTACCGCAAAAACTTTGCCGAAGAATACGGCGACCTGATGTTTGTGAACGCCGAAATTGAGCGTAAGGCATTCTCGCCCGATATCATGGAGGAACTGCAGCAGGAAAACGAGCTGACCCAGCAGTATGGCAAGCTGCTGGCCAGCGCACAGATCCCGTTTGAGGGCGGGGTGTACACTCTGTCCCAGCTGAGCCCGTTCAAGAATGACCCGGACGATGCCCGCCGCCTGGCCGCCTGGAAAGCCGAGGGTCAGTGGTATAAGGACAACCAGAAACAGCTGGATGATATTTACGACAAGCTGACCCACCTGCGGGATAAGATGGGCAAAAAGCTGGGGTACGAGGGTTACACCACCCTGGGTTACTACCGCATGGGCCGCAACTGCTATACCAAAGCGGATGTAGAAAAGTTCCGTGCCGCCGTGGTCAAGTATCTGGTGCCGCTGGCGGACAGCATCTACCGTGAGCAGGCCAAGCGCCTGGGCAAACAGTACCCCATGAGCTTTGCCGATAATGCCCTGATGTTCCGTTCCGGCAACCCCGCCCCCTGCGGCGATGCCGATGCCATTCTGGCCCAGGGCAAAAAGTTCTATGAGGAACTTTCACCCGAAACCGGCATCTTCTTTAACACCATGCTGGACAATGAGCTGCTGGACGTGCTTTCCACCCCCGGCAAGGCGGCGGGCGGCTACTGCACCAGCCTGTGGGATTATCAGGTACCGTTCATTTTTGCCAACTTCAACGGCACCCAGCATGACGTTGAGGTGGTCACGCATGAAGCGGGTCATGCCTTTGCCGCATACACCAACCGTGACCGCGTGCCGTATTCCACTGTGTGGCCCAGCATGGAAGGGTGCGAAGTCCACTCCATGTCGATGGAATTCTTTGCCTGGCCGTGGGCGGAGGGCTTCTTTGGCAAGGATACCCGCAAGTTCCTGTACAGCCACCTGGCCGGTGCGCTGACCTTTATCCCGTATGGCACCATGGTGGATCACTTCCAGCATATCGTGTACGAAAAGCCGGACCTGACCCCTGCCGAGCGCCACGCCGCCTGGAAAGAACTGCTGGGCATTTATATGCCGTGGATGAAGCTGGACGGCGAGATTCCGTTCTACAGCGAGGGTGAGGGCTGGCAGCGCCAGAAGCATATTTACGAAAGCCCCTTCTATTATATTGACTACTGCCTGGCACAGACCGTCAGCCTGCAGTTCTGGGCCATGCTGCAAAAGGACCGCGCCAACGCGTGGGAGCACTACATGGCATACACCCGCCAGGGCGGCAGCCGCGTGTTTACTGAGCTGCTGAAAAACGCCGGACTGGACAGCCCCTTTGAGGAAAGTTGCCTGCGCGGCGTGTGCGAAACGGCCAAGCAGTGGCTGGACAGCTATGACCTGACGGGGATCGAATAATGCAGCAAAAGAAAACCCGCCGTGGGCGGGAATACCTGAATGACTTCCGCAGGGATGTCAACGGCAGCTACCTGTACCAGGGCAGCTACCGCCGCTATACCGGCAGCATGCCGTATGCCAAACTGCGGGGCCTGCTGTGGACGCTGTGCGGCGGGGCACTGGCGGCGCTGGCGGCGGCGGGCATGGTGCCCGCGCCGGGGGCCATGCAGCAGTTTTATGTACTGCTGCCGTATGCCGGGGCGCTGGTGGCTGGCATCAGCGCGGTGTGGGTGCTGGCCCGCATGAGCCGCGGCGGGGCACGCCTGCGCAGCTATGTGTATGAAGAAACGGTAGCCAAACTGCCGCTGCGCTGCCTGTTGACCGGGGTGTTCGCCGCGCTGGCTGCAGTAGGGGAGTGTATGGATGTGTTCTTGAACGGCGGACAAGAAGCTATCCGGTATGCAGTATTATTTGCAGCGCTGGCCGCTGCGGCTGCTGCGGCTGCTTTTGCCGCAGGGCACACCATCCGGGCGGCGGTTTATACCGAAGAATCCGGTTCCGGGCGCGAAGAGTAAGAGACCTTGCACCATAACGCAGAATTTAGCCCGCTAAAGTGCGGCGCGGAAGAATTTTACAAAATTCAGCGTGCTGTTATGGTTATCCTGCTGACTTTTATTTAGATGTTGCCAAAACGGCGTTTTTTGGTTGACAGAAATTGAAAATTGCGATATTATAACATAGTTATTGGTGACATTTGTTTGCGGTGAGGGAACACCGCAAATGCGGAAAGGCTTAAGCCTTTCTTTATTTAACACTCCTTTTGGTAGTGTTAAAATTGCCGCCATTACCAAAATGATTTGGGAGGTTATACAAACATGAAAAACACCAAGCAAGTGCTTGCACTGGCCATGGCTGTTGCAATGGCTGCGGGCCTGCTGGCTGGCTGCGGTTCTTCCGCTTCCAGCAGCGCTGAGTCTGTTGCTTCCAGCGAGGCTACCAGCGAAGCCGCTGCTACCGATACCGGCAGCAGCGATGGCACCCTGGTTCTGGCAGATACCGGCTTTGAGGGCAAGTTCAGCCCGTTCTTCGCCGCTTCTTCCGCTGACCAGCACGTTATCGACCTGACCAACATTGCCCTGCTGGGCGCTGACCGTAAGGGCGAAATGATCCTGAAGGGCATCGAGGGTGAGACCCGCGAGTACAACGGCACCGATTACACCTACTATGGCCCCGCTGACTGCGAAGTGACCGAGAATGCTGACGGCACCGTTACCTATGCCATCAACATGCGCGATGACCTGGTCTTCTCTGACGGCACCCCCATCACCATTGATGACGTCATCTTCAACCTGTATGTTTACATGGACCCGACCTATGACGGTTCCGCCACCCTGTACTCCATGCCCATTGCCGGCCTGGATGATTACCGCAACAGCATGACCACCCTGTCCAAGCTGATTGCTGAGGCAGGCGAGGACAACACTGATAACAGCCTGTTCACCGCTGAGCAGCAGAAGGCTTTCTGGGATGCTGTTAACGAAGGCGGCACTGCATTTGCACAGGAGATCGTTGATAACTGCGTTGCTGCCGGTTACGCTGACGAAGGCAACGTTGCCGCTGCTGCTTCCGCTTGGGGCTTTGACGGCCTGGCCGCTGACGCTACCGCAAAGGATTTCTTCCTGGCTATCGCAGAAAAATATGACTGGAACTTTGCTTCCATGGAAGCTGAGACCGCAGGTTCTGCTCTGTCTGACCTGATTCCGGCTGATGTTTATGCTTACTCCACCACCGGTGTTGCCACCGGCGCTGACGTTGACACCGTTTCCGGCATCGTCAAGACCGGCGACTACAGCATGACCATCACCACCACCGAGCTGTCCAACTCCATGATCTACCAGCTGCAGCTGCCTATCGCCTCCCTGGATTACTATGGCGACCGCAGCCTGTATGATTACGACAACCACTCCTACGGCTTCAAGAAGGGCGACCTGAGCAAGGTTCGTTCTGTCACCAGCGCTCCCATGGGTGCCGGTGTCTACACCTTCAACAAGTACAGCGACGGTGTCATCTACCTGGATGCTAACCCGAACTACTACGAAGGCGAAGCCCTGATCAAGCACGTCAACATGAAGGAGACCCAGGAAGCCGATAAGATCACCGGTGTTCAGGCCGGCACCATCGACATTTCCGATCCTTCTTACTCTCTGGAAGCTGCCAACCAGATCGCTACCATCAATGGTGGTAATTCTGACCTCGACGGCTCTGTCATCACCACCCGTCTGAAGGACTTCCGCGGCTACGGCTACATTGCCCTGAGCGCTGAGAACGTCAAGGTTGGCAACGACCCGGCTTCTGAAGAGTCCAAGGACCTGCGCAAGGCCATCATGACCGTGATCGCAGCTTACCGTGATGAGGGCATCAACTCTTACTACGGCGACACCGCAACCATCATCAACTACCCCATGTCCAACACTTCCTGGGCAGCTCCTTCCGTTACCGACGACGGCTACAAGATCGCTTACTCTACCGACGTTGACGGCAACGAGATCTACACCAGCGATATGAGCGGCGACACCAAGTATGCTGCTGCTCTGCAGGCCGCCCTCGGCTACTTCGAAGCAGCCGGCTACACCGTTGAAAACGGCCAGGTCACCGCAGCTCCGGCTGGCGCCAAGATGGAATACACCGTCAACATCGGTGCTTCCGGCAACGGCGACCACCCCTCTTTCCAGGTTCTGACCAATGCAGCCGCTGCTCTCAAGACCATCGGCTTCACCCTGACCGTCAACGACCTGGCAAACGCTTCTGACCTGTACAGCTCTTATCAGTCCGGCGTTGCCGAAGGCTGGGTTGCTGCATGGCAGTCCACCAACGACCCCGATATGTACCAGCTGTACGACAGCAACGGTTCCACCAACTACTACAAGATCAACGATTCTGATCTGGACGAACTGATCGAGGCTGCACGCCAGACCACCGATCAGGATGCCCGTAAGGCCATGTACAAGGAAGCTATGGAGATCATCCTGGATTGGGGTGTTGAACTGCCGGTTTACCAGCGCAGCGAAGCTACCATCTTCTCCAGCGAGCGTGTCGACACCACTACTATCCCCAACGATATGACCCCGTACTGGACTTATCAGTCTGAGATCAACAAGATTGCTCTGAAGTAATTTTTTTCAGCGCAGCCTGTTGTTGAATTTATGGTGAGCAACCGCTCTCTGTACCGATCCGGTTAAGGGGGCGGTTGCTTGCTGTGGTAAAAGCAACGGTACATTTGCAGCCCAAATGTGGCCGTCCCATTCCCCCGGACAGTTCCCTCTGTCCGAGGGAGGGGGATGCCCATATTCGGTATCAAAGTAATGAGGTGTATCTGAAAACAAAGAAAATGACGGATGTTTCGCAAACATGAGGCGAATTTAAGGCAAAAAGCTGCAGGAATCCTTTGTGGATTCCAAGGCTTTTTAACGCAAAATTCAGTCGTGTTTGTAGAAACAGGCTAAGGCAACACCGCACAATTCCCGCCTGACGGCTTAAGCACCGCTCCGGCGGCT
>OGHE01001537.1_pt1 | contig 14652 bp, 8 predicted proteins | sample 1571431 | NCBI WGS metagenome assembly OGHE01 (sample SAMEA2581966, study PRJEB24529) | metagenome | biome: Human gut stool | place: China | collected 2011 | reverse complement strand
TCAGTTTTGCCTTGCCAGACCAATCGCTGCGCTGCTCGTTGCGGAGGTTGAAGTAGTCCACCAGCAGATCGGACAGCGTGGGCTCCTTCGCCTTTTCCAGAGCGTCCAGAAGAAGCTGCTTCTTCTCATTCAGGTCTGCGATCCAGCGTTGCAGCCCACGGATGGTGCTGCGGATGGACTGCATCAGGCTGTTGGCAGTGCGAATATCCCGATTGAGATTTCCGAGAAAGGTTTCGATTCCTCGCTTCTCCATCTGGTGAGCAGCGGGGCCGAGATGGACGGTCGGAATCTGCTGGATGCCCTGCCGCTCGAATGAGCGGAGGTCAACACGTTCCGGTCTGCCCGCCGCTTCCAGATAGCGGTTGGTGATGGTCTCCCAGCTATGCCGCCAGACCTCGGCGTACTTCTGGTCGTTCCAGTCCACGGTGTTTTCCTTGTGGCACTTCCAGTTGCCGGAAGGGAGCCGGATGCGCTCGCCGTTCTCATCAAGGTCGTAAACCTTTCGGGCTTTCGGGAGCCACTTACCGTGTTCGTCCATTGCCCGGAGCGTCAGCAGAATGTGAGCGTGTGGGTTTCCATCTCCCTTGTCGTGGATGGCAAAGTCGGCAATCATCCCTTTGGAAACAAACTGCTCCTGACAAAATTCCTTTATCATGGAAAGATACTGCTCTTTCGGAACCTCCACCGGGAACGCCAGAACGATGCGCCTGGCAAGCTGGGAGTTCCACTGGTTCTCCACAGCTTCCACGGCGTTCCAGAGCGTTGCTCGGTCTGCAAATCCGGGCGGCGCATGGGACGGCAGCATGATCTCGGCGTGGACAAGTTCTTTCTTCTTGTTGTAGAATTTCGTTTTCTGGTCGTACTCGCTGAACAGCCGTTCGCCGCTCTGGTAAGCGGCCCCGGCAACGGCGGACTGCCCTTGGCTGCGTTTTACGATGGAAATTTTGAAGTGCGGACACGGAATAGGCATCACCCCCAAAAACAAAAAGACCGCCCAGCAAGATTGCTCTTGATGAACGGTCGGAAATCATATTCGGTTTTGCTCACCGCCTTGATTCGGAGTGCTGTGCGCTTCGGTCTCAGGCGGGAGCCGCAAAAGGATAGCTGCGGTAGCAGCGCAAGGAAAATGCATTTTTCCTTGGGATGGAATCGGGCTGGCGCACAAACGCCAGCTTCGATTTCATCGAGCCGTCTGCAAGACCGCAATTTCACCGGAACGGTGTATAATTGCGCCCTTTATTCTAAAGGGTTTTGGACGTTGCTGCGTTCGTGAACGTCATGTACCATCTTTGCAAGAGCCAGCACGACTTCCGGTTGACGGAACGAGATCTTCAAAAGTTTCATCACCTGATCGTCGGTCAGTTCTCCCGGACAAACCAGAAAACTTTCCAGCATTCCGGCACGGGTACAAAGACGATGCACACGCTCTCTCCGGTTCAGCTCCGACATCTGGCGTTCAAGGATTTTCTCTCTGTGTCGGCAAGAGCGCAGCTTCTGCTCTGCTTTGGCTTTTTTGTTGCGGAGGTAGGCAAGGTCGGTTTTCGGTTGGGTCATGGCATCACTCCTCTTAAATAAAATGACTGCTTATTGAATTTAAGCGATAAGCTGTCGTTTCAAGCCTTAACAAGTCTTCAATTAATTCCAACGCAGCTATGTTACAGAAGACATTTTTACTTGTTTTGTTAAATTAGAACGCACCCGTATCAAATTTAAATCGTAAAAGTTTAATCAGTTCGGGGCCTTTTGCAATTTTACTAGTACCTCCAATTTCAGTGTAACAACTAAAAGTTCGTCTTGCAATATCCAAAAGATAATCTCGTGAAAAAGAATTCATATCAAGTGATTTTATATCCTGCACAGACAGGTTGGTTTTACCAACTTTGCATACAACAGAACAATACAAAACGTAGAAAAGCAGGTCGTTTATCTGTGCTAAAGTATAGAGATTTGATTGTTTGAGATACGAATCTATCATACGTCCGAGTTTAGCAGCATGATAGAACACGTCTAAATCCTGATTGTCAATATATAATTCTCGATAAGTATCATCATTTGTTAGCAATGTTGATGGTCTTGCGCGGGCATAATCTGGCTTATGTAAAAGAAGCGAAATCATACATTGCGATAGAAAGGAAACACTTATTATATCTGAACTCTTTTTTCCTTGATTTTTATAATAGTTTTTTCTACGGTCGTAATACAACCCTTTTCCTTTAAGATACATTTCAATTTGACAGTGAATGGGATCATTGGCTCGCAGGGATGACTTCGGAATAATCGTTTGATTATTTGTGGCAAGAATAATTCGATCTCTAGAATCTTCATTTTCTGGAACAATAATTCGAACCAAAATATTTCGAACTTCAATTGCTAGTTTTTCTGGATGGGCTTGATAATATCTAAAAATCTCATTGGATGTTTGCAACCCATTTACAACAGCCGGTTCTACTAAAACTAATTCCTTATTCGTAACGGGAACAACTTCATCTGCAAGTAAGGTGATACCATTGTTTAACCACCAGAATTCTTCTTGAGATTGGCTTTCAAGAGTATGCTGGATATCTTGATTTACGCTATTATGTCCTTGGTAGTCACGGACATTAGCTTCAAAAATGTATTTTCGTAATTCGCCTGATTCTGATGCAATAAATTTGTAATACTTAGATAGATTTACGAGCGCCACATAGTCTCGATGTACGCCAATGTTAATAGGAGGCTCTGTCAAGGAAAGATTCAGCTTATGTATAGATTGACTTTGCGATGCAATAAGTAAATCATCGGCTCCCCAAAACTTGGTTATCACGCTGGCACTTGGGTATAGTCTTTTAACCACTTGCGCCAGTTCATTTGACTGCTCTCTTACGTTGCAATGGAGTTCGGTCGAAAAGGACGCATAATGGAAAGAAACTTGAAATTTGGGGGCTTTTCTAAGGAGTTTTCTATACAACTTTCGAAATAATGAAAAAACGTTTAAAAGATCTTCATTATATCTGGCTTGATAAATAGTATCATCCGTATCTATTCTCATTAAGTTTTCGATAGTTGTTTTCCACTTCATAAGAACATCTTCTTTGAAAGATGTTTCTCGTTTTGATTGTATAATAATGAATTCAATCACAAGATCCTTTGAATCAAGAGGAGCATTCTCTACAGCATCCTCCGTCATAAGAAGATCGTTAAGTAACACATATACAGCATCACACCCCCCATCACCGCCGTCACCGAGAATTCCGGATTCGATTTCTTCATCGCTAAAATCTTTTTTCTTTAGGATGTTTTTAGCTGAAAAGAACTCAAAAAAGCTGGATTCTTTTGAATACAAGGTATTTTCCTCAAAATCTTGCTTGAAAAGTTCCTCCAAAATAATCTGACTATTGGTGACTAGATTCATACATGACCTCACTTTTGACTTTTAAATCCAAAACGAACTTCGTATAAACTTAACAACCTTATAGTTTTATTATACATCGACATGATTTAACTTTCAATAACAAAAATCCTCGTTTTACTACAGCTGTAAAACGAGGATTCTTGTATGTACTTATTTAGCTCTCCACCAGCGTCAGATACCCCTGCACAATCGCCGCAGGCAGCAGGAATTTCTTTTCCACGCTGCCAAAGCGTACCGTGACCATATCGGGCTGGATGGCTGCTACCGTGCCAATACCAAACGCCTTATGCTTGACCTTGACACCAACCTTGATTTTGGAAACGTCCACCTTGACAGGCGGTTTTGGCTGAGCGGCAGGCTGGCTGTTCAGGCCAAAGCTCGGCTTTACAGCTCCAATGCCAACGCTCGACCCATCCGGGCGGGGTGTAAAGCTGCCGGGAATACTGGAAGCCGGGCGGGGCGTATAGCTGTTGCTCGGCTTGTGGATTTTGCTGCCGGAAGCCTGCGTGTTTTGCGCTGTGTTGGTTTTGGGCGTAAAACCGCCATAGCTGATGATGGGCTTTGCGGGCTGTGGCGCAGGCTTCTTTGCAGGAGCCGGTTTCGGCTCGTCCTCGTCCGGGGTGAAATAGGGCTTTGCGGGCAGGTCATCCGGAGCGGGCGCAGGGGCTTCCATAGATGCCTGCTGCAAGGTAAACATCTTGTTGTAGTCGGCATCCGAGAGCACTGTATCCCAACCACCACGATCCTCGCCCTCGTGACGATTAATGCCGGTATAGCTCAGACTGGCATCTTCGTACCGCTTGAATTTGTACACGGCATCGTTCATCAGAGAGTCGTTGAATACACCCAGCGATACCAGCAGTTCAAAGTCCTTCACCGACAGACCGGTGACCTTCTTGAACAAACCCGGCTCCAACTGGGTGATTACATCTTTCAGGCAGCGCTCCCGGTAGTCCGTCAGATACATGAACACCGGAATGCGGGTGGCGAACTTGATGAGCTTTTCCTGAATCTGCTTGCGCTTGGACTTGTACTCTTTTTCCTCGTCCGAAAGCTCCTTCTTTTGCTTCGGGGTAAGGTCTTTGGTGCCCTCTTTCTTTGCCTTTTTCACCTTTTCGGACTTGGCGATGATGGTTTCGATGTCCGAGTTCAGGCTGCGAAAGCCTTCGATTTTCATCAGGGCATCCATGGCGTCCTTGTTGGCAATGAGGCGGGAGAGGGTTTCGTTGTCTACGTTCACCAGCAGCACGCTCTCCCAACGCTTTGCCAGCAGAGTGGCAGAGGTGCCAGCCATGGCAATGTCAAGAATATCCCCGGCGTTGATCTGCCGCATGGAGCTGCCATCGTAGGCAATGACCGGCAAAAAGTTGATGAACTCCGCCACCTTCTTTTCCGGGTTGCCCTCGTGGATATTCAGACGGCAGCTATAATCAGAGATCTGCCGCAGAGCACGGTTGAGCGCAAAGTCGAACACATAGCACTCTTTTTTAATGATCTCCTTCTGCCCCTTGTCCGTGGTCACTTCCCAAGGGCTTTGCACACGGAATGCGGCCTGAAAATAGGTCTCTGGGCTGGAGAGGTTCCGCAGCATAAAGATGCCTGTCCACGGCTTCACTGTCACACCCGTGGTCAGCTTGCCGCAGGAAAGGGTGATGGTCTTGGTCTCCAGCGGGTCGCCCATGGAACGCTGCACCGGCTCCAGTGCGGCAGCACCAATGCCTGCCTCCGTACCGGCTCAGACATTGATCCGGTAGTCGTGGTAGAAGGTGTTCTTCCGATCTGCCAGCAGGTTTGCCATGGCGTAGCAGGACGCCACATTGGGCAAGAACCACAGGGTATGCTGCAGCACGTTTAGCAGACGGGAATCTGCAAAGGGCAGGGCGGGCTTTTTGGCACCCAGCTTCAGCTCGTCCACGGTGGTTTCCAGATAGGAACCTCGAATCAGGTCCAGCCACTTCTGCACATAATCCTCATAGACAAAACGGCAGTCCCGCCCTTTTCCCTTGGCGGAAAAGAACACGTTCAGGTCAAATTCATCATATTCTCCCTGCTTTGCGATCTGCTGGATGCTTTCCGGTATCTTGTAGGTCATCATGACCATCCGGGGCAGAGCAGCGTAGGGGTTGTTCTCTCCCTGCCAGTTTTCCTTAGCGCGCTGCTCATCGGAATAGGTCCAGTTATAGATCTGCTCCTCGATGAACTCGCCGGAGTTGAGGGCACGGAAGGGGGTACCGGACAGGTACAGGTAGTGGTCGGTGGTGATGGGCAGCCATGTTTCATCGTAGGCATCGGCTCGGCTGTACTGCTCCATATTTTCGGAGTCGTAATTATCCTCATCGTCCTGTTCAAACAGCTTCTTAGCGTTCTCTTTCCATGCGCCAAAGTGGTATTCATCGAAAATGACCAGATCCCAGTTGATGGTATGTACCCACTCGTTGCGCCCCTTGATGGTGCCGGTGGTCTTATCCACGCCGAGATAGTCTTGGAACGAGCCAAAGCAGACGATGGGGCGGCTTTGGTCGGCAGTCTCGTAGGTCAGCTCGGTGGTGCGGCTGATAAACTGCCAGCCCTCAAAATCCTTGTGGGTGTTCAGGTCCTCCTGCCATGCGCTGACCACGGCGGGCTTGAAGGTGAGCACCAGCACCCGCTGAAAGTCCATCCGCTTTGCCAACTGATAGGCGGCAAAGGTCTTGCCAAACCGCATTTTGCAGTTCCACAAAAACTTCGGGTAGCCCTCGGCGGCTGCCGAGCGAAAATAGGCTTCGGTCTTATCCACCGCCTCCTTCTGCTCCGGGCGCATGGCAAAATCATTGGTGCGGTTCTCCACGTTCTCGGTGCGGTTGCGTACTGCATAAACGGTAGCTTTCACATCGTTGACGGTACAGCGGAACCATTCATTCCGGTCTTCGCCCTCATTCAATTGCCGAAACCCTTTGCGGCGCAGCACAGCGTGGAGGTCTTTATCCGTAAAGCAACTGCCATCGCTGCGCATGGCGGGCCATGTTTCCAGCACCCGGTAGGGCACGGCCACGGTGTGGGTCTGCTCCCGGATGCGGGTGTCCACATCCCGCTCGGTGTAGCCGACCTTGATGTAGCCCCTGTGGGATGCCACCCCAATCAGTTCATAGGCATAGATTTTAGGACTTACCGGTGGACGCTGCGGGAAAAAGTCCATTACTCGTCACCACCTAACTCCATGGGCTTTATCATGGATTCGATAAAGGCGATTTCTTCATCGGTCAGGTTGTATTTGGCGTACAGTTCGGCATCTGTCCACGGTTTGGTGAAATCCTGCTGCGGAACCAAATGATAAACGCCTTTTGCAGCATTCTGCGTGCTTTTCTTGAGCAATACAAGGAATCGGAAAAACTTTGTTGCAATATAACTCATCACATTTTCGCATTCTTCTTTATCCTTGAATTTTCCGATTACTAGATAGCTCTCATTGCATACAGTATTTGGTTTTCCATAAAACGGCTTCGGCAAAATCGGATGTGGAAAAGAATCACTTCCGCTTCCAGCCTTTGCGATATAGACTTTATGCCAAGGTATCATTTCTCTGCCACGAGTCACTTGATTTTCCGGCATATACGAAACAGTTCCTCGGATTTCGCGGTCATTTCCGCTGACATAAACACGCAAATCAGAGGGCGATTTTTTGCACTTATTACCCTTGAATGTATTGGGCAATCCAAAGGGCAATCTGGTGCTGACTAAATTTTCCATTGAAGATTCATGGAAAGCCATTACTTTATGCAGAATTGAAACAGCCTCGTTATAACGGATAAATGTGTCACACCCGTTTTCAAGCAATGGGCGAATCATTGGTTCTGATACTTCTGTGCCTTTGTGCGAATATACCGAACATTCTCCGTGTTCTTCACGGCACCACAAAAAGAAGGAAACTCCTCCCTTGATTTGAACGCCACTAAAACAGTCTGATGCTTCCGGATAATCATGAATTACACGGATACGGTCATCGTGTAACATTTCATCACGAAATTCATCTAGCCCTTTTCCACCGGTAAACCACCTTGATGGAGTAATCATGGTTATATATCGTGGATTCAACTTTTTTGCGCTTTGAATAAATAGCTGGTAAATCGGCTTAGCGCTTGCTCCATTTCCTCCACCATCACTCATCTGATACGGCGGGTTATATATTATCTTAACCCGCTGTGGAAAAGTCTGTGTAATACCTATCTTCATACGTCGAACACCCGTTCTTGATGTTTTTGGATTTCCTGCTGGAGGATATAGCACCCTTCTCAGAGTATCAAGACTAAAGTGCACTCACGGTCTTGACACTCTGAGAAGGGCGCTATGCCAACCAATTAGGAGATCCAAGGTGAAATACGTCTTCGATTGATTAAACCTTTGAGCATTCTCTGAACTTAGGATACTCATTAGAATGGGGGTTAAGATAATTGCATACATTATTGAAGCAAAGAATTATCTCGGTGGAGAGAACGATGCAGCGGGTCAGCTTCAAAAAACTTGTAGCTTTCTTGGCTCGTCACTTGAAACTGATATTGTCAAGCTAACAAAATGTGCTTATCTGAAAATTGCACAGAACTAACATGGATTTGATTCAAGGCATTGACAAGTATAATCTCTAACAGTGGCTGTAGCTTCTTTGAAGGTCGATAATATTCCTGCCGTGTAGAAAAATAAAAGCGCAGCTTCTATTCAGTCAGAGTAGAAGTCGTGCTTTTACGTCACATCGTATTTTATTGTAAATTGGGATGCGATACATCTGAACCCCAAGTGAGTTACATCTCAAAGACCTGTAGCTCACTTGTCCGCCAATCATATTACATCCCAGATCGCTTTATCTTGAAAATCAACGGCTTGGATGCTATACTTGTTCCAGCGAAAAGTCGTTTGCATGGCCGAACATTTCATATGGACGAATATACGTTGATTTTCCTTTTCTCGCAGTGCATAAGGTGTGCACAAAAGAGATATTGCTGGGAGAGCGTTCGGTTCGCATCCGAAAGGTCGAGGGTTCGACTCCCTTCGAGTCCATAAAACGCCGTATCGTGTTAAACGATACGGCGTTTCTTTTTGCCATTCTTTGCAAAATCGTGCAGCATTTTTAGGTACAATGCTTATAGTTTCACCTGCTGTTTTGTCTAAAACGACGATTCCCCCATTCGGAGTACCCAGCCCCCTAACGGGTGCTTGTTTAAGGTCCGTTTTCCGCCCACTCGGAGTACGCACCGAGAGCGAATGACTCTTAAATTCTTCAAACTCCGCCAGCGGAATATTGAGGATGATCTCAATATTATAGCAATTCAACTTTTTAATGCAACAGCAACAACGTTGAATTGCATATCGCAAATATGCTGTTTTCCTGTTGCACTAATTTCTTGCCTTGCGATAAGAAATCAGAATGAGTATGACCGAGTCGGTGAGCAACGGCGTAAAAGACCGAGCGAAAAGCCTCCCCGACATCCTTCTCGGAAGGAATGTTGGGGAGGCTTTCATCGGCTTATAGTATTGGTCGGGCGGTATCTGCCGCCGACAAAGGGCTTATCAGTGCAACTCCGGCCAGTAAGCCTTGTTGGCAACGATCATATCGTCCAGGATCTTCTTTGCGACCAGCAGGCTGGGCACGGTCTTGGACAGGGTAAAGGCCATCAGTGCCTTCTCGTAGGAGTGTTCCACGGCGGCATCCACGATCAGCTTCTCCACGGCCTCCTGCTGCTCGATCAGCCCCTTGTAGAAGGTCGGGATCTCACCCACGCGCACGGGTTCCGGACCACGGTCGGTAATGTAAGCGGGAACCTCCACCATTGCGTCGGAGGGCAGGTTTTCCACAGCGCCGTTATTCTCCACCATGACCAGATAACGCTTGCGGAGGTCAAAGGCAAGGCTCATGGCAACGTCCACGATGAACTCGCCGTGCACACCGCCGAAGAACTTGGTCAGATCTACATCCTTACCGGCACGGTAATCCGCCACAGCATCGAAGATGCGCTTTTCACGGCCTTCCATGACCTCGTTGGCACGGGTGTGGTTGGGGTCGCTGGACTTTACAACCTCATCGCCCAGCAGGTAGTACTGCATATAGGTGTTGGGCAGGTAATCGTGGAAAGCAGAGCAGATGTTCTTGGCGTTTGCGTAGGTGTGCAGCCAAGACGGATCGCTGTGCAGCACATCGCTCTTGGCGTTCTGGGGCATATAGCCGTGCTCTGCCACATAGCTCTTGAGCTTCTCGGTCACATCCTCGCCGTTCAGACGCACCTTGGTGAACCAGCCGAAGTGGTTCAGGCCAAAGTAGTCCACCTCCAGATCATGACGGTCGCACTCCAGGATCTCCGCCATATTGCGCTCGATGGCAACGGGCATATCGCAGATGTTCAGGATACGAGCCTTCGGACGCAGACGGAAGGTTGCCTTTGCCACGATGGCAGCGGGGTTGGAGTAGTTGACGATCCAGTAGGTAGGCTTAGCGTACTTTTCGCAGTAATCGATCAGCTCCACCATGGGGTAGATGGTACGCAGGCCGTAAGCCAGACCGCCGGGGCCGCAGGTCTCCTGACCAACAACGCCGTACTTCAGCGGGATCTTCTCGTCCTGCTCACGCATGGCGTACAGACCAACACGCATCTGAGCAAAGATGAAGTCTGCATCGGTCATGGCAACTTCCGGGTCGGTGGTCAGGGTCAGCTTCAACTCCGGGTCAAACATCTCCACCACATGGCGGACGATGACCCCCACAGCCTCCTGACGCTCGGCGTTGTTATCGTAGAGCACCAGCTCATTCAGCTTGAAGCGATCCTTCTGCACCAGCAGACTCTTGACGATGCCGGGAGTGTAAGTGCTGCCGCCGCCGGCGATGACCAGTTTGAACGTTTTCATAAGGCAAGCCTCCTATTATAATGTTTTTGTATGATGTATAAAAGTGGATATTTTATTCTGCGCGGCCAAGGTGGCTATCCACGATGGCACGCATCTTTCCCACTTTGGGGCCATAAATGATCTGGATGTTATTGCCCTTTACCACCAGACCTGCGGAGCCGGTGGGCTTGAACCACTCCTTGTCCTTGACCAGAGCGGCATCCTTGACATGCACCCGCAGGCGGGTCATGCAGTTGTCGGTGTTCAGGATATTGTCTGCACCGCCCAGTCCTTCCACGATCCGGGCTGCAATCTGTGCATCGTCTGCGTCGGCGGCGGCCTTTTCGGCTGTGCCGCTGCGGATCTGCTGCTTGACGGCAGCAGCATTTGCGGCAAGGTCGGTGACCGCCTCGCCGTCCTCACGACCGGGGGTCTTGAAGTTCATCTTTACGATGAGGAAGCGGAAAACGAGGTACATCACCACGATCTCCACCAGACCGACCAGCACATACAGCGGCCAGTGGGTGCGGCCGATACCGGCAGGCAGGTTCAGCACCAGAAAATCAATGATGCCGTTGGTAGCACAGACCCGGATACCCACAAGGTAAACGATCATCTGGAACAGACCGTCCAAGATGGAGTAGACCAGCCATAGTGCGGGAGCCGCAAACAGGAAGGTAAATTCCAGCGGCTCGGTCACGCCCACCAGACAGGCGGTAAGGGTCGCCGGGATGATCTGTGCCTTGGTGGCAGCCTTCTTCTCCTTCTTCGCAGTGGAGATAAAGGCCATCGCCACGCCGATCACGCCGAAGGTCTTCATCAGACCATAGGTCAGAAAGCGTGCGGAATCCCGCATGACTGTAACGCTGGGGTCGCTGAGCAGGGCAAGGAACACAGGCTTTGCACCGACGATCTGCTCGCCGCCGATGATCATGCTGTCGCCCAGTGCAGAGTAGAGGAACGGCGACCAGACCAGATGATGCAGACCCGTGGGGATCAGCACACGGTTCAAAAAGCCGTACAGGAACACGCCGAATGCGCCCGCACTTGCCATGACACCGGTCAGGGCGTTGATGCCCGCCGCAGCCACAGGCCAGACATAGCTTGCCACCACTGCCATAGCCAGAACGATGGGCAGCAGCACGATAAAGACGAACTTGCTGTTGCCGTACATCGCCATAGCGCCTTCAAATTCCGTGTCGATGAATCGGTTGTGGACCAGTGCTACCACAACGCCAAGGATCATGCCCAGAAATACGCCCATGTCGGTAACATGGTAGCCGAGGCAAATGGTCTGACCGGTGCCGTACAGTGCACCTGCCGTATCGCCGGCAATGGTCAGCCCCGCCACATCCAGCCAGCGGGCATTTGCCGCCAGCCAGACCAGATAGCTGACCAGTGCCAGAAATGCCGCATCTGCCTTGCGCTTTTTGGCAAGGCTCATTGCAATACCCACGCAGAACAGGATCCCCAGATTGCCAATGACTGCTCCCACGCCGCCATTGATAAACTTGCCAAGGGTCCAAATAACACCGCCCTCTGTTACCAGCGCCGTGTTACTCATGACCGAAGAAATCGCCTGCAGCATACCCGCAATGGGCAGGAACAGAACGGGGCCCATCAAAGCTTTGGAAAAGCTCTGCATAGCATCCATAACTTTTTGTTTCATTGGTGTTCTCCTAACGTTCCATGATCTCTCTTTTTTGATTTGGTACTTTGGATTCGGGGGTGCACCTTTCCGTTCCGATGGCATGATTATATCACTCTGCACAAAAAAATCTACCGATTTGGACATATTTTGAACTTGTTCGCAAAAGCCGAAACATGTTTCGCTTTCTTGTTGGATGCATCGAAATATATGTTGACAAAACTCTCGATTCAACGTATACTTCAGGAAAATAAGCCATCTTTTGGTTCACGAATCGGAGTGAAATATGAAACACGACCTTTACAAACTGGCAGATCAATACCATCTGAACGCCAATGAGCAGCAGCTTCTTCAGGCGGTGCTGGAAACCGCAAAAAATGGCGGTCAGTGCAGCGTACGGGAGTTTGCAGCGCAGAATTACACCTCTCCTGCAGCCGTGATCCGGCTGAGCAAGAAGATGGGCTATACCGGCTATACCGATATGGTCTACCGCATCGGTTTCCTGATCCAGAACGAGATCGATAATAAAAACCACGCCTCCGATATCACTGCCTTTATCGGGGACATTCCCGAAGAAAAAATACACCGCTTTGTGGAGCTGCTCCATGACAACCGGCAGAAGCCCATCCTCGTGACCGGCACCGGCTTCTGTGCCCCTTTGCAGGAATTTCTGGTACGGAAGCTGCTGGTTCTGGGCTACTGCGCCATCGGTTCCAACAGCTATGAGGTCTACGAAAGCGGTGCGCTGAACGCCGGGCTGGTCATTGCCATCAGCAAAAGCGGAAAGACTGATACCATCCTGAAGCCGGTGCAGGACTCCTTTGCACAGCATCGGAGCATCATTGCCTTTGTGGGTGCCGACAATTCTCCCATTGCCCGCTGCGCAGACCCTGCCTTTGTGTTGCTGGACGATAAGATGCTGGATGACCGCAACCTTACCGCCAACTATTTCTATGCGCGTGTCCTCATCACCTTTGAATATCTCATGGATCTTGTTATGGAGAAGGACGAGCATCCAAGTGGAAAGGAAGGGCTGTGAGTGCTCTTCCCGCCCGAGAATAAAGTTTTTTCTGCTTTCATCAGAAAAGCCGCCCCGGGTCAGCTTGCCCGGAGCGGCTTTTTTTGTGCAGATATAATTAGAAGGTACGATTGCTTATTCAGAAAACGGAAGAGAATCTATCAGATGCCTGCGGCGGCGTTCTGACCGGCAAGGCGGCCAAAGGTGGCACTGCGGCCTGCGGGTCAGTTTTAGCAGCTTCACGCAAGGCAGCACGTTTCTTTTTGCGTTTTTCCCCGGCAGTTTTCTGATCGTTCTTACGCTTGGCAAGTTGCTGTTCTGTAAGATTTTTCTTGTCACTGCGGCTGATCTCAATTTGACTAGGAAACGTATCACCGATATCCGCACTGTCCTGCGTCAGCCGATCAGACAGCGCCGGTATTTCTTCTTCGGTTAGAATGCGCTTAGGCACACGCTCAGTGCGTTGCTTTTCTGCGGCAATCTGCTCGTCGTAGCCCCGCAGCGGGGAGAAGAGCGAGAAGATCTTATTAGGAAGTCAGGATACCGATGGGCAGCATTACGATGATAAAGATGCCCACAAGCCCGCCCAGCACGGAGAATGCCATTACAAAGTTATTGAGCCATGCAAGACCCGGCGCTTTGCTCACAAGATCCTGCGCAGCTCCTGCACAAGATTGCCGATCACGATGGGTTTGGACAAAAAGCCGTTCATGCCGCTTTCCAGCGCATTGCGGCGATCCTCGTCGAATGCGTTGGCGGTCATGGCAAGGATCGGGAGCTTTGCCCGGGCGGGGTCGTCCAGTGCACGGATCTTCCGGGTGGCGGTATAGCCATCCATCACCGGCATCTGCACATCCATCAGCACCAGATCATAGCTGCCCGGCGCTGCAGTGCAGACCTTTTCCACCGCCACTGCACCGTTTTCCGCCGTATCGACCCGGAAGCCGTACTCGCGCAGAATTTCCTGCGCGATCTCGCGGTTCAGCTCGTTATCCTCCACCAGCAGGATATGCCTGTCCGTGAAGTCGGCATTCTTTTGGGGCAAAAGCTCCTGCACCGCATCCATCTGTTTCTGCCCGAGGGCGCTCATCAGGGTCTCGCGCAGATCGGACATGAACATGGGCTTGGAGCAGAAGGCGGTTACGCCGGCTGCCTTTGCCTCCACCTCAATATCCGACCAATCGTAGGCGGTCAGGATAATAATAGGCGTATCATCGTGCAGGCTGCGGATCTGTCGGGTGACCTCAATGCCGTTCATATCCGGCAAGCGCCAGTCGATGATATAGGCGTGGTAGCCATCGCTCATCTCGATGGCCTGCCGCGCACGCAGCACCGCCTCCTTGCCGGAAAGGGTCCACTCGGCGCGCATCCCCACCTTGACCAGCATCTTTGTCACGCTGTCGCAGGTGTTGAAGTCGTCATCCACCACCAGCGCCTTCAGGCCTTCCAGCTCGGTGATCTTTTCCACCGGACGTTGCTCGGCCTGTGTGCGCATGGGCAGGCAGATGATAAACTCGGTGCCCTTGCCCTGCGCGGTCTGCACCTCAATGGTGCCGCCCATCATATCCACGATGTTTTTGGTAATGGCCATGCCAAGGCCGGTACCCTGTATCCGGCTTACCGTGGAGGTGCGCTCCCGCTCGAAGGGTTCAAAGATCTTTTGCGCAAACTCCCGGCTCATACCAATGCCGTTATCCTTGATGCGGAACTCGTACTGCCCGCAGCCGCGCACCTTACCGGCAAGCTGCC
>OGHE01001535.1_pt1 | contig 14680 bp, 10 predicted proteins | sample 1571431 | NCBI WGS metagenome assembly OGHE01 (sample SAMEA2581966, study PRJEB24529) | metagenome | biome: Human gut stool | place: China | collected 2011 | reverse complement strand
CCTCCAAGACTCCCATCTTCCAGGAGTGCATCGCTGTTTTGAAGGAGTTCTTCCCGGGAGAAAGCGATTATATCGACACGATCACTCCCCATGTGTCCGGATCCGTGACGGTGTCCACCCTCCACGGCTGCCCGCCGGACGAGATCGAGCGGATCGCCAGCTACCTGCTGGAGAAGAAGCACCTGCACACCTTCGTCAAGTGCAATCCCACCATCCTGGGGTACGAGACCGCCCGGTCCATTCTGGACTCCATGGGCTATGACTATATCGCCTTCGATGACCACCACTTCAAGGAGGACCTGCAATACAAGGACGCCGTCCCCATGTTCCACCGTCTGGAAAAACGGGCCACGGATCGGGGTCTGGAATTTGGCCTCAAGCTGAGCAACACCTTCCCCGTGGACGTAAAGGCCGGAGAGCTGCCCAGCGAGGAAATGTACATGGCGGGCAAGAGCCTGTTCCCCCTGACCACCACCATGGCCGCCCGGCTGAGCCGGGAATTTAACGGCAAGCTGCGGCTGTCCTACGCCGGCGGCGCCGACGCCTTCAACATCGACAAGCTGTTCGCCTGCGGCATCTGGCCCATCACCATGGCCACCACGGAGCTGAAGCCCGGCGGCTACCAGCGCTTCACCCAGATTGGCGAAATTCTGGACAAGCTGGACTTCGCCCCCTTCGGCGGTGTGGATGTACTGGGCATCGACGCGCTGGCCCTGTCCGCCCGGCGGGATAAGTTCCATCTGAAGGACATCAAGCCCCTGCCCCGGCGGAAACTGCTGGAAAAGGTGCCTCTGATGGACTGCTTCACCGCTCCCTGCGAGGGCGGCTGCCCCATCCGGCAGGATATTCCGGAGTATATCGAGCTGTGCCGTAAGGGCAAATACACCGAGGCCCTGGCCCTCATCACGGAGAAGAACGCCCTCCCCTTCACCACCGGCACCATCTGCGCCCACCGCTGCCAGACCAAGTGCACCCGGAATTACTATGACGATCCCGTTCAGATCCGGGCTACCAAACTGATCGCGGCGGAGAAGGGATATGATGACCTGATGGCCTCTCTGAAAAAGCCGGAGCCTGTCACCGACGGCCGCAAGGCCGCCATCATCGGCGGCGGTCCCACCGGCATCGCCGCGGCCTACTTCCTGGGCCGGGCCGGTATCCCTGTCACTGTTTTTGAGCAGAGCCACAAGCTGGGCGGCGTGCCCCGGCTGGTGATCCCCGGCTTCCGTATCAGCGAGGAGGCCATTGAGAAGGACATCGCCCTCATGACGTTCTACGGCGCCGAGGTAAAGCTGAACACCCCCGCTCCCTCCGTCAGCGAGCTGAAGGCCATGGGCTACACCCACATCTTCTTCGCCGTAGGCGCGGGCAAGGCCGGTCAGCTGGACATTCCCGGCAATGTTGTACCGGTGATCCAGTGGCTCCGTGACCTGAAAGCCGGAAAGGACGTCCCTCTGGGCCATGTGGCCGTGGTGGGCGGCGGCAACACCGCCATGGACGCGGCCCGCGCTGCTCTCCGTGCCGGGGCCAAGACCTCCACGCTGGTATACCGCCGGACGAAGAAGTATATGCCCGCCGACGCGGAGGAGCTGGAGCTGGCCGTAGAGGACGGCGTCCGGTTCCTGGAGCTGGTGGCACCCGTAGAGCAGGTCAACGGCAAGTTGAAATGTGAGGTCATGAAGCTGGGCGATCCCGATGAAAAGGGCCGCCGCAGCCCCGTCCCCACCGGGGAATTCACTGAGATCAACTGCGATACGGTGATCGCCGCCGTGGGCGAGCGGGTGGACAGCGACCTGTTCACCGCCAACGGCATCGAGGTCAACGCCAAGGGCATCCCCGAATTCCGCACGAATCTGGAAAACGTCTTTGTGGGCGGCGACGCCATGCGCGGCCCCGCCACCGTGGTGGAGGGTATTGCCGACGCGCAGTATTTCGCCAACGCCGTCATCGGCAGCGTCCACAGCGTCGCCATCCCCGATGACGCCCACGCCACCCGGGACGAGGCTATCGCCCGGAAGGGTGTCCTCTGCCCGCCCAAGGCCGGGTGCGAGGGTGAGCGCTGCCTGCACTGCAACACCGTCTGTCAGGTCTGCGCCGACGTCTGCCCCAACCGGGCCAATGTGGTCATCACGCTGCCGGACGGACGACATGAGATCCTCCATGTGGACCGGATGTGCAATGAGTGCGGCAACTGCGCCGTGTTCTGCCCCTACGACTCCGCTCCCTACCGGAACAAGTTCACCCTGTTCCTGACCCGCGAGGGCTTTGACGAGAGCACGGAGAATCAGGGCTTCCTGCCGCTGGAGGGCCGCAAGGTCCTGGTGCGGCTGGACGGCAAGGTCTTTGAGGCCGATCTGGATGGGCAGAACGATCTGCCCGCCGATGTGGAGACCTTCATCCTGACGGTTCTGAAGGACTACGCCTATCTGCTGTAATTCTCCCGGCCAAGCAGTTTGTTTCCTTGCAAATAAATCGTTTGCAAGCAGATGCACTTTATAGCTAAACGCTGGATTATCAACCCCTTAACCGACTGATACGCAAAAAAAGGCCCGCCGCATGATTCCTGCGGCGGGCTTTTTCATCATGTACTGGCAAACTGCGGTCACAGGGAGGCGCTCAAAGCAGCCGCACCAGCTCCGCGTTTTTCATCTTCACGCTCCAGAAGTCCTTCACGGGGATGTCCTTGATCTGGCACACGATGCTCGCATTCATGGCGCCGTGGCCCACGATCAGGATGTCCTTTCCCTGCCGCAGCTGCGGCTCGATCACTTCTTTCAAAAATGCCCCCGTCCGGGCATACAGGTCCTCCAGGCTCTCGCCGCCCTCCACCGGGATTCGATAGGTCTCCGGGGCAGCGAACAGCGGGTAGATGGGGTTGTCCGGGTTATCCTGAAAGTCCGTTGTGCCCTCGCAGATGCCGAAGCCCATCTCCTCCAGCCGGACGTCCGTGATGATGGGGATCTCCCGCCCCCGCAGCACGATCTCCGCCGTTTCCACGGCCCGGATCAGCGGCGAACAGTAACAAACATCAATGTGCGTATCCCGGTAGGCAGCTGCGGCCTGCTCCACCACAGGCCGTCCCGCCTCGCTGAGAGGCACATCCGTTTTCCCCTGCAGCTTGTGTTCCATATTCCACACGGTCCTGCCGTGGCGCATGATATACAGCATCGTTCTTCAAACCCTTCCGTTTTCGTTCATAGCCTTTTTATGATACGCGGAAACGGGACGGAAGTCAATGCTTATGCGGATGCGTCCCGGTTCTTCTCCCCCAGTTCATCCAGCTTGTGATCCACGGCGTCTTCAAACCGCTTCATCACGCCCTTTTGCCACAGGCCCGCCAACAGCGAACCGATGGCGATGACCAAACACAGCCGGAACAGCCACTCCAAGTTGTTGCACTTCAAAAAGCCTGCCAGGCCGCGATAGATCCGGTCCGCCGGCTCCTGATTTCCCGCGATCACTGTGGACGCGACCATATATTCCGCCGGGAATACCGACGAGAAAATTCCAAGCAGCAGCAAGCCGAAGCCAGACACTCCCAGCGGGATGGCCCATGGCAGGACGCTCTTCCGCAGCTTTGGCAACGGTGCGGCTCCTCCGTCTTCGTCGGCAGTCGGAGCGCCGTCGGTCAGGTTTTCCCAGCCTTGGGCATCCTCCAGCAGCCAGTCCAAGCTGACGCCGAAGCGCTGCCGCAGCTTTAGGAGGTTCCCCGCATCGGGCAGAGCTGTGCCCTGCTCCCAGCGGGATACCGCCTGCCGGGAAACCTCCAAATACGACGCCAGCTCTTCCTGACTGATGCCCTCCCGCTTCCGCAGGCGAATCAGCTTTTCCGAAAAATTCATAGGCAATTCCTCCCTTGCTTCTGCCCCAATTTTACCAAAAAGCGCCGGGCAAGTCCACCACGGCAGGGTTTCAGGGCCGCAACCAAACGCAACATTTGAAAAAAATCTTGCGAAATTCGTTGAAATCCGGTAAACTGGCCTCAGAAATTCATCTGTTTGAGAGGAAACCGCCATGCTGAAGAATATCTTTCTGGATCTGGATGACACCATTTTGAATTTTACCGCCGGGGAGGCCAAGGCCCTTTCCCAAACGCTGCGGGAGACGGGCATCGAGCCGACGGAGGCCATTCTGGACCGCTACCACATCATCAACATCGCCCACTGGGAACTGCTGGAGGAAGGACGGCTCACCCGGGACGAGGTTCTGGTGCAGCGCTTTGAGCAGTTATTCCGGGAACTGGGGGTTGACCACAGCGGCAAGGCCATCAGCGAGCGGTATGAGGTACTGCTCTCCTGCCAGCATGACTTCATGCCCGGTGCGGAGCAGCTTTTGAAGGATCTCACCTCCCGGTATGACCTGTACCTCGCCTCCAACGGGGCTGCCGCCGTCCAGAATCCCCGGTTGGATGACGCCGGACTGCGCCCCTATTTCAAAGGCATTTTCATTTCGGAGGAAATGGGCGCCGACAAGCCCTCTAAGGCGTTCTTCGATGCCTGCTTCGCCGCCATTCCCGGCTTCCGGTTAGAGGAAACCGTCATGGTGGGCGACAGTCTGACCTCCGACATCCGGGGCGGATCGAACGCCGGGCTGCGCACTGTCTGGTTCAACCCCCTCGGGAAGGAACCCCGGGCGGATATCCGGCCGAGCTATACCATCTACGCTCTTTCGGAGCTGCTCCCCCTTCTGGCATCTATGCAGTAAAGCAATTTCATTTTACAGCTATTCCGTGGGAATCGACACATCAAAGATCTCAATCCCTCGCCGCAAGGCGTATTCCACCGTGTAGCGGGTCCCGCCGGCGGTGCCGTCAAAGGCGGCGATGAGCAGCATGGCGTGATCCACCATGTAGCGGTCCCGCCGCTGCATACAGGTGGAAGAATAGGTGTCGGAGACCATGGTCTCCATATCGCACCGGGCAACCAATTCCCGGTAGCGATCCCGCTCCGCCTCCGGCCAGGCGTCCGCCTGCGTGGGACAGGGAATGGCGGCCTCCACAGTGACCTCCGGATAACGCTCCCGCAGGGCCAGCACCGCCTCACAGAAATAAAGGTCGCAGCCCTGGGCCATGCCGCAGAGAAAATGCCGGTACCCCTCCTGATAGGCCAGCAGCACCGCATCGGCGATCCGCTCTTTCAACCTAACACAGCGGGGGTCTCTCTCATTGTAGCCCCACGGCAGCTTTGCGGGTCTGTGCCCGGTAAAGCAGCAGGATTCCTGTCTGGCAGGCATCTCCTCACCTCCTCAAGTGTATCGCTTCCATTATAGAACATCTGTTCTTTTTTGTAAAGTCAAAAATTAGGGGTTGCATTTTTGTTTCTTCTGTCGTATACTATCACCCGAAGAAAACAACTGAATCTTTGTCTTCAGGGCGGGGTGTGATTCCCCACTGGCGGTAAAGTCCGCGACCGGATACTTCGGTATCCGCTGACTCGGTGAAACTCCGGGACCAACAGTTACAGTCTGGATGGAAGAAGATGAGTACGGGAAAGCCGTGCGTTTTGTGCGCGCTCCTTTTTCGTTTGTTCACCTTGGAGAAGTCAAAGCATCCAGGGTGTTTTCAAATGAAAAAAGGAGTGTATTTTTTATGTCTGAACCCAATGCCAACGCGATCCCCTCCACCCGTGCGGCCAATCGGAGCCGCACCCACAAGCTGACTATTTCCGCAATGCTCTCCGGCGTGGCCTTCCTGCTGATGTTCATTGAATTCCCCATCCCGGCTCTGATCCCCTCCTTCGTAAAGCTGGACGTGTCCGATCTGCCGGAGCTGTTGGCCGCCTTCTCTCTCGGCCCTGTCTACGGCATCGTGGTCACCTTCCTGAAGAACCTGCTGTTCTCCGTGCTCCACGGCACCTCCTCCGCCTATGTGGGTGAGCTGTTTAACTTCGTGATGGGCAGTGTCTTTTCCTTCTCCGCCGGTTACATCTATTCCCGGAATAAGTCCCGCAAGGGCGCTCTGATCGGCGCTGTTGTCGGCGCCGCGCTGATGGCAGTCCTGTCTGTACCCTTCAACTACCTCCTGATGTATCCCGCCTATGTGGTGTGCTACGGTCTGCCTCTGGACGCCATCATCGGTATGTATCAGGCTATTCTCCCCTCCTCTGACAGCCTCATCAAGTGCCTGACCATCTTCAATATGCCCTTCACCTTCTTCAAGGGAATGCTGGACGTGGTCCTCTGCTTCTTGATCTACAAGCCCCTCTCTCCCCTGCTGCACAAGTAAACTGATCCGCACATATCGATCCTCAAAGCCGATGCAGTCCCTTTCGGGGCTGCATCGTTTTTTTGTTATGCGTCTCGAAAAACTCCAAATTACCTGATTGCTGGCCTGCGCTGCACCACTAAATATATAAGCGCCACCAGAACGGCAAAAGCCGCATACAGAAGGGCCTCTGCCTTCACTGAAACGGTCACCGCCTGCGGCTGATCCACCCCGTTTCCGCTGTCGGAACGAATTCTTACCTCTTGCGCGGTTTTTTTATCGAAATTCAGCATTTTTGATCTCAAATTCCATAGTTAACCCCTTGACAACGGCGGGTATCTGTGCTATTTTACCAGTAGAGTTTCGGATATTCGTTATGCATTTGCATATCCGAACAACAAAAATTTTTCAGCCACACTCTACCGCCTCACGGAACACAGCTCTGAAAGATTGGAGTCCTCCTTCATGGAATATCACAATCCAACCCTGCGGGTCCTCCGGATTCTGGAGCTGATCGACGCCAATTCCGGCGGTCTGAGCCTGTCGGAGATCGCCAATCTGCTGGACCTGCCAAAGGGCACCATTTCCCCCATTCTGAAAACACTGGCCGCCACCAATTACGTTGTGACGGACGGCAGTCTCTACAAGATCGGTCCCCATACCTTTGAATTGGGGCTGTCCTACGCCAGCGGCCAGAACGCTCTGTCCATTATCCGCAGTGAAATGCGCAGCATCGTCTCCCAAGTAGACGAAGTCTGCCAGATGGGTGTGCTGGTAGGGCAGGACGTGCACTACCTCTTAAAAGAGGAAGGCCACGCCATCATCTCCATCATCAGCGATGTGGGCCACCACCTCCCTGCTCATGTCACCGGCCTGGGCAAAGCGCTTCTCTCCGGCCTGACGGACGATGAGGTCCGGCAGCTTTACGCGGGATACCGCTTCTTCCCCTACACGCCAAACTCCATTATGGATCTTGATACCCTCATCGCGGCGCTTCAGGACATCCGCAGCGCCGGGATCGCCTATGAAAGCGAGGAATCCACCGCTGAGATCTGCTGCGTGGCAGTCCCGCTGGCTGAAAACGGTCAGGTCAAGGCGGCCATCAGTGTAACCACTCCCAAGTTCCGGTACACCGATGAAAAAAAGCAGCAGATCACCCAGCTGCTTCTGAAAAAACGGCAGTTGATCGAAGAGAGCTGCCGTATTCAGAATTGCAGACTGGTTTTCTGACCTTCATGTGTTACCATCTGCGGATGGTGCCTATATATGTAAAAACAGCATATTCAGATAAGAAAGATAGGAAGGATCTTGCGTATGAAGAAAAATTACGTAGTCATGGACGGCAACACGGCAGCCGCGTACAGTGCGTACGCCTTTACCGAGGTGGCGGCCATCTACCCCATCACCCCGTCCTCCCCCATGGCGGAAAAGGTGGACGAGTGGTCTGCCAAGGGCAAGAAGAACCTGTTTGGTTCCACAGTGGACGTGATCCAGATGCAGTCTGAGGCCGGCGCTGCCGGCACCTGCCACGGTTCCTTGCAGGCTGGCGCCCTGACCACCACCTTCACCTCCTCTCAGGGCCTGATGCTGATGATCCCCGCCATGTACGCCATGGGCGGCCAGTTCCTGCCCAGCGTCATGCACATTGCGTCCCGCGTGGTGACCTCCAACCATCACTCTATCTTCGGTGACCATACAGACTTCATGACCTGCCGTATGACCGGCTACGCCATGCTGATGTCCTCCTGCCCTCAGGAGGCAATGGATCTGGCCGCCGTGGCTCATCTGTCCGCCATCAGCGGCCGGTATGCCTTCATGCACTGCTTTGACGGCTTCCGTACCTCCCACGAGATGCAGCGGATTGAGGCTCTGGACTATGAGGATCTCCGTGGTCTGGTGGATCAGGAGGCCCTGCAGGCCTTCCGCCATCAGTCCCTGAACCCTGAGCATCCCACCAACCGGGGCAACAACGTGAACCCCGACGTCTACTTCCAGTGCAAGGAAGGCGCCAACGTCAAGGCCAATGCCCTGCCCGACACCGTCCAGCACTACATGGACGAGATCAACAAGCTCACCGGCCGTGATTACAAGCTGTTCAACTACTACGGCGCGCCCGACGCGGAGGAAGTCATCGTGGTGATGTGCTCCGCCAGCGAGACCGTGAAGGAGACTGTGGACTACCTGAACGCCCAGGGCCGCAAGGTGGGCATGGTGCAGATTCATCTGTTCCGTCCCTTCTCCGTGAAGCACTTTGCCGCCGCCATCCCCGCCACCTGCAAGCGGATCGCCGTGCTGGACCGCAACAAGGAGACCGGCTCCGTGGGCGAGCCTGTGTATCTGGATGTTGTCACCGCTCTGAATCAGGCTGGCCGCGGCGATATCCGCGTGGTGGGCGGCCGGTACGGCCTCAGCTCCAAGGATACCACACCCGGTCAGATCGTGGCTGTGTACGATAACCTCAAGCAAGCCCAGCCCAAGAACAACTTCACCATCGGCATCAATGACGATGTGACCTATACCTCTCTGGACTACAAGGAGATTGAGCTGGCCCATCCCGGCCAGATCAGCTGCAAGCTGTGGGGCCTGGGCGGCGACGGCACCGTGGGCGCCAACAAGAACGCCATCTCCACCATCGGCTTCGTGGGCGGCAAGTACGCTCAGGCTTACTTCTCCTATGATACCATGAAGTCCGGCGGCCTGACCCAGAGCCACCTGCGCTTCGGCGACGAGCCCATCCGCAGCACCTATCTGGTGTCCTCTGCTGACTTCGTGGCGGTCCATGCTCCCACCTACGTCAAAAAGTATGACACCACCGAGGATCTGAAGGAGGGCGGCACCTTCCTGCTGAACTGCCCGTGGACGGTGGAGGAGCTGGACGCGCACCTGCCTGCCAAGATGAAGCGCGATCTGGCCCGGAAGCACGCCAACTTCTACATCATCGACGCTGCCAAGCTGGCACAGGAGATCGGCCTGGGCAAGCGTACCAATAATATCCTCCAGGGCGCCTTCTTCGCCCTGACCAAGGTCATCCCCATGGATCTGGCCATTGAGGATATGAAGAAGAACAACTACAACTCCTACTTCAAGAAGGCCGGTCAGAAGATCGTGGACCTGAACGATCAGGCCGTGGATCTGGGTGTCAGCGCCGCTGTGAAGGTGGAGATCCCCGCCTCCTGGGCAGACGCACAGGACGCTCCCGTCGTGGAGCCCAAGGGCCTCACTCCCTTCGTCCGGGACATCGTCATGCCCATGGACCGTCAGAAGGGCGATCAGCTCCCCGTTTCCGTGTTCCAGAAGTACGGCGTTTTGGACGGCACCTGGGAAAACGGAACCTCCGTGTTCTCCAAGCGCGGTGTCGCCACCAAGGTCCCCAAGTGGGACGGCAGCAAGTGCATCCAGTGCAACCGCTGCTCCATGTGCTGCCCCCATGCCGCCATCCGCCCTGTGCTGCTGACTGAGGAGGAGAAGAAGTCCGTTCCCGCCGGGTTTGAGACTGTCCCCGCCAAGGGTCTGGGCAAGGATTCCCCCTATTCCTTCCGGATGCAGGTCTCTCCCTATGACTGCCTGGGCTGCGGCGTGTGCCTGACCGCCTGCCCCGCCGAGGGTGCTCTCACCATGACCTCCTTCGAGGACATGAAGCCCGAGCAGACCCTCTTCGACGAGGTGGCCATGAACGAAAGCTACCTGAAGAAGGACGTTATCAATGACAAGAGCGTGAAGAACGTCCAGTTCGCAAAGCCCTACTTCCAGTTCTCCGCCGCCTGCGCTGGCTGCGCCGAGACCACCTATATCAAGCTGCTGAGCCAGCTGTTCGGCGATCGGATGTACATCGGCAACGCTGCCGGCTGCTCCTCCGCCATCTCCGGCGGCGCCCCCATCCTGCCCTACTGCAAGGACTGCCAGGGTCACGGCCCCGCTTGGGAGCACTCTCTGTTTGAGGACAACGCCGAGTTTGCCTACGGCTTCTTCCACGCACAGGATTCCATCCGCAGGGAGCTGCTGATCCGTCTTGAGGCCATCAAGGCCGCCGGTATCGCCGTGGAGGCTGTGGAGGCCTATGAGAACGGCTGGAAGAAGACGGAGACCTCCCGTACCGTCACGGACGCTCTGATCGCCGCTCTGGAACAGGCAGAGCAGACCGAGGACGTGAAGTACGTTCTGGAGAACAAGGAATATCTGGCCAAGAAGTCCGTGTGGGCTGTGGGCGGTGACGGCTGGGCCTACGATATCGGCTACGGCGGCATCGATCATGTGATGGCCCAGAACCGTGACGTGAATCTGATGGTGCTGGATACCGAGGTGTATTCCAACACCGGCGGTCAGTCCTCCAAGTCCACCCCCACCTCCGCTACCGCCAAGTTTGCCGCCGGCGGCAAGCGGGTAGCCAAGAAGGATCTGGGTGCCATGCTGATGCAGTATGGCTATGTGTACGTCGCCCAGGTGGCCATGGGCGCTGACCAGGCCCAGACTTTGAAGGCTCTGCGTGAGGCTGAGTCCTATGACGGTCCCTCCATCGTGATCTGCTACTGCCCCTGCCTGGAGCAGCACATCAAGGCCGGTATGGGCACCTCTCAGGACGAGATGAAGAAGGCTGTGGAGTGCGGCTACTGGCATCTGTACCGCTACGATCCCCGCCGGATCGCCGAGGGCAAGAACCCCTTCCAGCTGGACTCCAAGGAGCCGGATACCTCCAAGGTGATGGACTTCCTCATGGGCGAGAATCGCTTCGCCTCCCTGAAAAACAACTTCCCCGACAAGGCCGACGCCCTGTATGCCAAGGAAGTTGAAGACGTAAAGGCCCGCTACGCCAAGTACAAGAAGCTGGCCGAGGGCTAACCCTCCATTCCTCCTACATTCCCTATTATCCTTCCCTATTATCCCTCTCTCAGAAAGGAAGCGTTCCGGTTCTCCCGGAACGCTTCCTTGATCATATAATGAGCTAAAATACACTTGCTCATCAATTTGCCGGCGATCTCAGCAAAAAAAGCATGGACGGTTCCCGTTAATGGGCCCCGTCCATGCTTTTTGTTTTATCCGCAGCAGGCATCTACCAGCAGGCGGAGCAATTCGTCCTTTCCGCTGCCCTTTTCCGCAGAAAAGGGGATCAGAATATCCCGTTCCGTCAGTTCCAGCGTCTCCCGGATCAGCTCCAGCGCCGGTTCCACCTGACTCTTTTTCAGCTTATCCAGCTTGTTGGCCACCACGATCTCCGGGCAACCGGTCTGGCGGAACCAGTCGTGCATGACCAGATCGTTGGCCGTGGGCTTATGCCGGATGTCCACGATCAGAACACCGGTAGTGATGGCGTCCGCCTCCCGCTGGAAATAGGTCTCCATCAGCCGGGCCCAGCGCTCTTTTTCCGAGCGGGACACCTTGGCATAGCCGTATCCCGGCAGGTCCACCAGATACGCCTTCTGGTCGATGAGGAAATAGTTGATGTGGGTGGTCTTTCCCGGCGAGGCGCCCACATAGGCCAGATTCTTTCGGCCTACCAAACGGTTGATCACCGAGGATTTTCCCACGTTGGAGCGGCCCGCGAAGGCAAACTGGGGCAAACCGTCCCGCAGGAAGTCCTTGGGCTCTCCGGCGGAGCGCACAAACTCCGCTTTATTGAAATTCAGAGGCATACGTCCCTCCCTTTACTGCCGTAAGGCTGCTTCTTTACTGTTTTCCACCGGCAAAAATGCAGGGATCGCGTCGGCTTTTGTCTCCACTCTGGAAGGGCAGAACACCTCGGCAAACACCTGATCTACCGTCTCCACCGGTATGAACCGCAGCGCCGCCCGGACGGTCTGGTCGATCTCTTCCAGATCTCTGGCGTTGTCCTTGGGGATCAGTACCGTGTGGATGCCGTACCGCTTGGCGGCCATGGTCTTTTCCTTCAGGCCGCCGATGGGCAGCACCCGGCCTCGCAGCGTGACCTCGCCGGTCATGGCGATTCCCGCCTTGATCTTGCGGTTGGTCAGAGCCGACAGCAGCGCTGTAGCCATGGCAATACCGGCGGAGGGACCATCCTTGGGCACCGCGCCCTCCGGGAAATGGACGTGGATGTCCTTGGTCTTATAAAAGTCCGGATCGATCCCCAAGGCTTCCGCCCGGCTCCGCAGGCAGGACAGAGCAGCCTGGGCGGATTCCTTCATCACGTCGCCCAGATTACCGGTCAGCTCCAACTTGCCGGAACCTTCCATCACGTTGACCTCGACCTCTAAAATCTCGCCACCGGCCTCCGTCCACGCAAGGCCGTTCACCACGCCGATCTCCTCCTGCTCCACATGGACCGTAGGCGGGTAGGGCTGCATATCCAGCAGCTTCGGCAGGTCCTTTTCTGTAACGGTAACACGCTTTACAATTTTTGACAGTAGCTGCATATCCGTCTTTCGGCAGACGGCAGCCAGCCGCCGCTCCAGCTGGCGGACGCCGGATTCCCGGGTGTAGTCACGAATGATGGCCCGCAGGGTCTCCTCGTCGATCCGCAGGCTGCCCTTCTTCAGGCCGTGTTCCTTCATTTGCTTGGGCAGCAGGTGATTCTTGGCGATTTGCAGCTTTTCCTCATCGGTATAGCTGGAAAGCTGAATGACTTCCATCCGATCCAGCAGGGGCCGGGGAATCGTATCCAGCGAGTTGGCCGTGGTAATGAACATCACCTGAGAGAGGTCCAGCGGAATTTCCAGGAAGTGATCCCGGAAGGCGTGGTTCTGCTCGCTGTCCAGCGCTTCCAGCAGCGCAGAGGCAGGATCGCCCCGGTAATCGCCACTGAGCTTATCGATCTCGTCCAGCACCAGCAGCGGGTTCATAGCGCCGCTGCGGCTGATGGCCTCCACGATGCGGCCCGGCATGGCGCCGATATACGTTTTCCGGTGGCCGCGGATGTCGGCCTCGTCCCGGACACCGCCCAGAGAAATGCGGCTGAGCTTCCGGTTCAGTGCCTTAGCAACAGACAGGGCGATGGAGGTCTTACCCACACCCGGAGGGCCTGCCAGACAGATGATCTGCCCCTTCCCCTCCGGATTCATCTGCCGGACGGCGATGGTCTCCAGGATCCGCTCCTTCACCTTTTCCAGACCGAAGTGATCCCGGTCCAGCACCTTCCGGGCCGCGTCCACATTCAGACGCTCCTTCGTATATGTACCCCAGGGTAGTTCCAGACACACGTCCAGATAGTTCCGGATCACCGAAGCCTCCGCGCTGACATAGGGCTGCTTTGCCAGCTTGTTGATCTCCTTTTCCAGATGCTCCCGGGTCTCGTCCTCTAATTTCAGTTCCGCCAGCTTTTGACGGTATTCTTCGATCTCGTTGTCCTCCTCCTCGCCCAGCTCGTTTTGCAGGACCCGGATCTGGGTCCGCAGGATCTGTTCCTTCTGCTGCTGAGCCAGCTCGTCCCGGACCTTGCCTTCCATCTGGCGCTCATAGCCCAGCACATCCCGCTCCCGGGCTAAGAAGCCGTTCAGCTTCCGCAACCGCACCAGCGGAGACAGTTCTTCCAGAATTGCCTGCTTATCGTCATACCGCAGAGCCGTATTCTGGGCGATAAAATCCGCCAGATACCCCGGCTCCTGGCAGTCCAGCACCGCCGCAGTGACCTCCTCGGCCACATTGCCTGCCAGATGTGCATAATCCTGGAACAGGCCCCAGGTCTGCCGCAGCAGGGCCTCGGTTTTCGGACCGTGGCTCACGGCAGCGGATTCCTCCACCACCTCCACGTGGCCCTGCAAATAAGGCTCCGTCTGCCACAGGCGGCGCAGCCGTGCCCGGCGTCCGCCCTCCACCATCACCCGCAGGGAGGTTTTTCCCAGCCGCAGGATCTGGGTCACCCGGGAAATGGTGCCCATGGTGTAAAGGTCCTTCTCCCCCGGACGATCCGTGTTCAGTTCTCTCTGGGTCACCAGAAAGATCTCCTGACCGGATTCCATGGCCACTTCCAGGGCCTTGATGGAAATACGGCGCTCCACGTCAAATGTCAGGTTCGTATGAGGGAAAACCGTCAGGCCCCGGAGGGCCAGAACGGGAAGATTCAAGGTGTTCGCTTCCATAAATTGCTCCTCTCTGGAGAGTTCAAAGAGGGGGAGAGGCACTGCCCCTCCCCCGTGTTATACCCAAAAGGGCCGTCAGGACGCCGACTTCGGCGTACCGGACTCGCTCCGGCTCTCACTTCTGCCGGGGTTCAGCTTCACGGAATAGTTAATCTTGTTGGGATCGTGGGTCAGTTCCGGCTCCGCCGTGCCTTCCACACATTCCTTTGTGACCACCGCTTTCACAACAGTCTCGTCGGAGGGGATCTCATACATGACCTTGGTCAGTAGGCCTTCCATGACCGCCCGGAGGCCACGGGCGCCGATGTTCCGCTCAATGGCCTTGTCGGCGATGGCGTTCAGGGCATCCTCCGTGAATTCCAGATCCACATCATCATATTCCAGCAGCTTCTTGTACTGCTTCACCAGTGCGTTCTTCGGCTCCTGCAAAATTCGCACCAGATCCTCC
>OGHE01001520.1_pt1 | contig 14757 bp, 11 predicted proteins | sample 1571431 | NCBI WGS metagenome assembly OGHE01 (sample SAMEA2581966, study PRJEB24529) | metagenome | biome: Human gut stool | place: China | collected 2011 | reverse complement strand
GCTGGACAGCCTGAACGCAGAACTTGTCGCCGCTGAATCCGCACTTGCCGCTCTGGCAGACGCGGACACCCGGCTGCTTGCGCTGCAAAACCACAGCGCCCAGCTGGCACAGCGCGGCGCCGCGCTGGAAAAGCTGGAGCAGCGCCTTGCAGAATGCCAGCGACAGGCCAAAACCGCCCACACAGCGCAGGAGAGCTACCGCACCGCTGCCGCCGCACAGGACGAGGCCCACGCCCGGCGGGACGCGCTGGAACGGGCCTTTCTGGACGCACAGGCCGGTCTGCTGGCTGAGAACCTTGTCGAGGGCACGCCCTGTCCGGTGTGCGGCAGTACCCATCACCCCGCCCGCGCCCTGCTGCCCCATACCGCGCCCACGCAGGTACAGTTGGAAGCCGCACGGCAGGCCGCTACCGCCGCCGACAGACAGGCGCAGACCGCCAGCGCCGCCGCACAGCGCGCAATGGCGGCTGCCAACGAGGCAAAGGCATCCCTCCGGCGGGACGCCGAGACCCTGCTGCCGGAGCGTTTTACCACGCCGGAGGGCACAGTGCCGCTCACCTTTGCCCTGATGACCAACGTTCTGGCCGAGGAGCGCGCCGCTTTGCAGACGGAACAGGCAGACTGTGCCGCCCGGTGCCGACAGGCTGAGGCCGACTGCCGCCGCAAGGCACAGCTGGAGGCCGACCGGCAGGCAAAGACCCGCCAGCGCCCGGCGCTGGAACAGGCCGCCGCCGAAGCCGACCGCAGCGCCGCCGCCCAGAATGCCGGTGCTGACGCGCTGGAAGGGCAGATCGCCCAGCGGCGCGCCGCCCTGCCCTACCCTCAGCGCAAGGACGCACAGGCGGCGCTGGACAAGCTGGAAGCCGACCGCCGCGCCCTGCGCACCGGTATGGAAACGGCACAGCGCCAACTGAAGCAGGCGGAGCAGAGCGTTGCCGCTGCCGAGGCTGCGGTGGAGGCGCTGACCGCACAGCAGACCGCCGCCCAAAAGGAGCTGCCCGCCTGCAGCGCCGAGGAGCTGACCGCCCGGCAGGCCGCGCTGACCGCCGCGCGGGAGACCCTGCGCAGCCGGGAAAAGCAGCTTTCGGCACAGTTGCTGCCCAACCGCAAAACGGCGGCGCAGTACCGCGCTGCTGCCGAGGCGCGGCAGGCGCTGGAAAGCCGGTGGCAGTGGGTCAGCGCGCTGGCTGCCACAGCGGGCGGCACCCTGACCAGCAAACAAAAAATCAAACTGGAAGCCTACATCCAGATGAACTATCTCGACCGCATTTTGCGCTACGCCAACACCCGCCTGATGCAGATGACCGCCGGGCAGTACGAGCTGGAACGCATCGGCGCAGAGAACCAGCGCAGCCAGTCCGGGCTGGACCTTGGCGTCATCGACCACTACAACGGCACCCGCCGCAGCGTAAAGACCCTTTCCGGCGGCGAGAGCTTCAAGGCCTCGCTGGCGCTGGCGCTGGGGCTTTCGGACGAGGTGCAGAGCAGCGCCGGGGGCATCCGGCTGGACACTTTGTTCTTAGACGAGGGCTTTGGCTCGCTGGACGAGGAATCGCTGGAACTGGCCATCCGGGTGCTCTCCGGCCTGACCGAGGGCGACCGGCTGGTGGGCATCATCTCCCATGTGGGGGCGCTGAAGGACCGCATCGACCGGCAGGTGGTGGTGCACAAGGCACGCACCGGCGGCTCTGCCATCGAACTGCGGGTGTAAAACGCCGCCGGCGGGGCACACTAGGGGCGGAGGTGAATTTTGATGAATTCTCTGGAACCCTTCATCCGCCACGCGCTGGAAAACCAGCCCGGCACCGCTGCCGCCCCGCAGGCAAACAGCACCCGCAGCGCTCCGCCGCTGGGCAGTATGCCCCTGCAGCCCCCGGCTGCGCCGGACACACCCGGCACCCAGCTGCCGCCGCCGGAACTTCCGCAGCCGGAAAAGCCCGGCGTTCCCATGACCGACGGCACCCCCATGGCCTGCCGCCAGAAAAACGCCGCCGCCTTTCTGGCCGGGGACGTGCAGACCAGCGTGATGGCGCACTACGCGCCCGAGCTGTTCAGCACAAAGCAGAAGCTGCACAGCCGCCAGCCCGCCCCGGACGAGGACACGGCCGCCGTTTTGGAGCTGGTGGAATGGCGCGAGGACGCCCCTTACGGCTGAGCGTCACAAAAATTTTTTGAAATATTTCAGTTTACCTGTTGAAATCTCGCCGCACTTCCCTTATTATGGTAGCATATAAACATAAAGGCAGGTTTTGCAATATGGCAGAGATCAAATACGAAGTTGTCCAGCGTGTGGCCGTACTGAGCCAGCGTCCCCGCGGCTGGGAGCGCCAGCTGAACCTTATCAGCTGGAATGACGGCGAGCCCAAGTACGACATCCGCGACTGGTCCCCGGACGGCACCCGCATGGGCAAGGGCATCTCCCTGAGCCACGACGAGCTGGCCATCCTCAAGGGCATTCTGGAGGATATGGAGCTGTGAGCGGGGGCGACCGCGCAGAGTTTCTGGACATCTGGCAGCGAAACGTCACCCGCCCGGGCAGCGAAAAGCTGCTGGACTGGCTGGACAAAAAGACGGATTTTTTCACCGCACCGGCCTCCACCCGCTTCCACGGGGCCTGTGAGGGCGGGCTGTGTATGCACAGCCTGAACGTCTACCACGCTCTGCACGACAGCTTTTTCACCGAGGGTGAAAGCGAGGAGAGCTACGCCATCTGTGCCCTGCTGCACGATCTGTGCAAGGCCAACTACTACAAGCTGGGCACCCGCAACGTGAAGAACGAGGCCACCGGACAGTGGGAAAAAGCGCCCTTTTACAGTGTGGAGGACCTGTTCCCCTACGGTCACGGCGAAAAAAGCGTGTTCCTGATCGAGCGGTTCATGAAGCTGAAGGTAGAGGAAGCGGTTGCCATCCGCTGGCACATGGGCGGCTTTGACGATGCTGCCCGGGGCGGCTGCTTTGCCATCTCGGAAGCATACGACAAGTACCCGCTGGCGGTCAAGCTGCACATCGCAGACCTGCAGGCCACCTATCTGATGGAGCACCGCACCAGTAATATGCGCTGAAGAACAAAAAGCGCTGCACAATATTTGTGCAGCGCTTTTTTGTTATCTGTTTTCCTTATTGCTGTACATCCGGGCGTCAGCCTGACGGATGGCCTCGGTCAGGGGCTGCACATCGCAGACAGCGCCGATACTTACCGAAAGCCGGATCTCCGGGTGGCTGGGCATCCGTACCGCCCGCACAGCGTCCTGCACACGCCGGATGACGCTTTCCACGCCGTCAGGGCGGTTCTTGGGCATCAGCAGCAGAAATTCATCGCCGCCGTAGCGGATCAGGATATCCGTTTCCCGCAGGCATTTCTGCACCGCCGCAGCCACGGCTTGCAGCGCCTCGTCCCCCACCAGATGCCCATAGCTGTCGTTGACTGCCTTGAACTGGTTCACATCGATCATGGCTACGCCGCCGTGCATCTCGCCCCCGGCAAGGAACTGGTCAAAGTAGCGGCGGTTATACGCCCCGGTCAGGGGGTCTACAAACACCCCGCGCTCCAGCCCGTCGCAGCGGTCCAGCAGCATCCGATGTCCGCCCATATCCAGCCATCTGCCATCCGACAGGCGGGTGACCAGCTCCAGCACACAGCCTCTGCCGCCCACCTCGATGTACTTGGCGATGACAAAGTAGGCTTCCTCATCCTTGAATTCGACCTTGTTCAGGATGGTCTTGCGGGCATACGCCTTGGCGGAGATGCAGTTTTCGCACCGGGTATCCCGGTTCCATACCATGTGGCAGTGGCCGGGCTCTTCGGTCAGGATGCCGTCACTGTCCAGCACAAGCACCTTGCGGTGCTCCGGGTCTACCAGACGCACCACGTCAAAAATGCCCTGCAGCCGCTGCAGGAACCGGACGGAGTCTGCCTCCGGGTCGGTGGCAGTCAGCAGCTCGGCCTGATGCTCCACGCGGTGCTGTTCATCGGTGAGCTGCCCCAGCACGTTCACGCAGCGGCGCACCCCGGCACCGCTCCAGATGGTGTGCAGCGCCATCCGGTGCAGATGTGGCTGCCCGTCCCGCTGCACCATTACCGGCAGCACCACATCCGGCGCTTCCGGTGTGGCGCGGCTCATCGCCTTTGTAAGCTTGCGGCGGTCCTGCTCGTTCAAAAAATCCAGTCCTTTGCCCTGCGCAAAATCGGTCACCGTTTTTTGCTGCATCGGCTCGGCGTAGTAGTTGTGCACCGTTACGCTGCCGGACAGCAGGTCGTAGTCGAACCGGATGCCGCCGCACTGGGCGGCGTAGAAATCCGCGCGCTCCTTTTCCTGCTCCAGCAGCAGCTGGGAGCGGTTTTCCCGGGGCAGCGCCTCCCGATGCAGGATCTCCTCCGAAAGACGGTGGCTCTCCTGCCGGAAGCCCCGCTCCCACTCCGAGCTGTGCAGCTCGGTGCGCAGCTGCGCCGAGCACTCCTGCAGGCAGTCCAGCAGCAGCGGGTTGAAGGCACCGCACTCGCCGTTCAGGATCATGCGCAGCGCAGTGTCGTGGTCGTAGGCGCGTTTATAGCAGCGCTCGCTGGTAAGGGCATCGTACACGTCCGCCAGCGCCACCACCTGCGCCGCAATGGGGATCTCGTCCCCTTTCAGCCGGTCGGGGTAGCCGCCGCCGTCCCAGCGCTCGTGGTGCCAGCGGCAGATAGCGTGTGCCACCTGCAAAAGCGGCTCGTCTTGGGCAATGGACTGTCCCAGATCCTGCAGCATCTGCGCGCCCGCCACGGTGTGGGTCTTGATGATGGAAAACTCCTCGGCGGTCAGGCGGCCGGGCTTGTTCAGAATGGCATCCGGGATAACGATCTTGCCGATATCGTGCAGCGCCGAGGCGGTGCTGATGCGGGCGATATCGCTTTCGTCCAGCTGATAGCGGTCGGTCTTTTGCGTCAGCCGGTGCAAAAGCAGGTCGGTCAGGGTGCGGATATGCAGAACGTGCAGCCCGCTCTCGCTGTTGCGGAACTCCACCACATGGCTCAGGATGCTGATCATCAGCACACTGTTGTGCTCTTTTTCGTACACCTGATCGGTAACAAGGCGGGTAAGCCGCTTTTGCTGGGCGTACAGCATAAGGATGTTCTTTACCCGGCGTATGACCATGATCCGCTCAAAGGGACGGCGGATATAGTCCGTTACGCCCAGATCGTAGGCGCGCTCGATGTTTGCGGTATCCTCTGCCGCCGAGATGACGATGACCGGGATCTCGTCCAGCCATGCGTGGCACTTCATCACCCGCAGCACGTCAAAGCCGTCCATGCCGGGCATCATCAGGTCCAGCAGCAGCAAAGAGATATCCGTGCGCTGCCGCATGATCTCCACCGCTGCCGCACCGTCCGCAGCTTCCAGATAGTCATAGCCATCGCCCAGCATCTCCTTGAGCAGGGCGCGGTTGATCTCGGAATCATCCGCGATCAGGATCTTCGGTTTCTCGTTCATGGCCATGTTTCTCCCTCTGCGGCGCATCCCTCTGCCGCCCGGCTCTGCCCCGGGCACGCCATCCGCATTCATTTTTGTATTCGTTTATACTTTACTGGATTACACAACAAAATGCAAGGTCAAACGCATCATTTCTTCCATTTTTCGGTAATTCCTGTAAACGTTTTCATTCCCAGTTGTATAAATGCAGTTCAATCTGTACTATAAAACCTGTTTCTGGCGAAAGAAAACGGACCGCTGCGCAACTACGCAACGGTCCATTTAAGGTTCAGTTCTGTGGCATCATGGCATCGAACCAGCCCATCAGCTCCACAGCCATCTGCTCCAGCCGGGTCTCCGGCTGCCATGCAGGCTGTGCGGGCTCCGGGGGCAATGCCTGCTCCGGGACGCAAAGGGGCTCTGCCGCTTCCGGGGCAGCCTGTTCGTCTGCAGCTTCGCTGTGCGGCACAGCCTCAGGGGCTGCGTCCGGCTGCGGGGGTGCTGCCGCAGCCTGCTGCATGGCAGCAAGGGCGGCTTCGGCTCTGCGGCAGGCGGCCTCGGCCTTTTCTGCCCGGGCATTCGCCAGCTCCAGCTGCTCCCACGCCTGCTCACAGGCGTTCTCCAGCTCTGCATTATCGTGCTTGAGGGCAAGCAGCGTGCGCTCAAAGGCAAACATCCGGGTCTGATACCGGCGCACCTCGGCGCGTGCCGCAGCCAGCTTGCGGCTCAGCTGCTCTGCCTGCGCCCGGGCGCTTTCCGCCTGTGCTGCGGCAGATGCCTGTACAGTGGCCTGCCGGGCAAATTGTCCGCGCAGGGCACCGGTCTCCCGCTCTGTCTGCACCATGATGCCCTCCCATGCACACCTTGCACGGGGCTTGCGCGGACCGCATGGGCCCAGCTGCCAGCCCCATTGTAGCCTGTTTTTACTTCCGCTTGTTCAGGATGGCCAGCAGCTCATCGTAGTAACGGTTGTCGCTGCTTTCTTCCTCCACGGCCTTCTTTTCAGCCGGGGCAGCAGCCGATGCGGCATTGCCTGCCGGGGCTGCGCTTGCGCCGGTGTCGCTGCTGAACACCGCAGACGGCACAGACTGTGCACCGCCCATGGCGTTGTTGATGCTGTTGCGCAGGTCGCTGGCGCTCTTGTTGTCGAAGCCGGTAGCAACCACGGTCACGCGCATTTCATCGGACAGGTTCTCATCAAAGGCAGTACCCCAGATGATGTTTGCATCGGGATGTGCGCTCTGGGTGATGAGGCCTGCGGCGGTCTCCACGTCCTCCAGACCGATGTCCGGGCTGGAGGTGATGTTGATGATAACACCGTGTGCACCGGCGATGCTGGTCTCCAGCAGCGGGCTGGAGATAGCAGCCTTGGCGGCGTTCTCGGCCTTGCCGGCACCCTTGGCGCTGCCCACGCCCATGTGGGCATAGCCGGCATCCTTCATGATGGAGCGCACGTCGGCGAAGTCCAAGTTGATGAAGGCGGGCACGTTGATCAGGGCGGAGATGGACTCCACGCCCTGACGCAGCACATTATCGGCGGCCTGGAAGGCGTTCATCAGGGTGATCTTTTCCTGACTGATCATCTTCAGGCGCTCGTTGGGGATGACGATCAGGCTGTCGACGTGCATCAGCAGGTTGGCAATGCCCTGCTCGGCCAGACCCATCTTGCGTTTGCCCTCAAAGGAGAAGGGCTTGGTAACGATGCCAACGGTCAGGATGCCCAGATCGTGTGCCACCTCGGCCACAACGGGTGCTGCACCGGTTCCGGTGCCGCCGCCCATACCGGCGGTGATAAAGACCATCTGAGAGCCCTTGAGGGCGTTGGCGATCTCGTCCTTGCTTTCTTCAGCGGCGCGCTGGCCGATCTCCGGGTCTGCACCCGCACCGCGGCCCTTAGTCAGCTTGGAACCTAGCTGCACCTTGACCGAGGCATGGTTCTTGGCCAGTGCCTGCTGGTCGGTATTCATGGCGATGAACTCCACGCCCTGCAGGCCGTCGCTCACCATGCGGTTCACAGCGTTGCCGCCGCCGCCGCCTACACCGATCACCTTGATCGTCGTAACGTTTTCGTCCAGTTCTTCGTCGAGCATCAATGCCATAACTTTGTCCTCCATCGGATTTTTATGTGGAACTGCGCAAAAGCCGCACAGAAATTATCATACGATACTTATATAACTGTATCGTATCATTTTTTTGCTCCGATTGCAAGACAAAATTATTTTTTTGCCGGTGTTTTTTTCTTGAATCCACTCCGGGCTGGTGTTTCCTGCCAGATCTGTGCTCCCAGCCCCGCTAAAAGCCGGTCAAGGTCCGCATAGCCGCGCAGGATAAATTCCGTTCCGCCAAGGCGGCTGCTGCCCCGCGCCGCCAGCGCCGCAAGCACCAGCGCCGCCCCGCCGCGCAGGTCCGGTGCGGTCAGGTTTGCCCCGTGCAGGGCCCCGGCAGGCTGCGCATACAGCGTGCGCTCTGCCACCCGGACCTTTGCCCCCAGCGCCGCAAATCCCCCGGCACAGGCAAAGCGGTGCTCAAACACCCTGTCCTGCAGGCTGCTCTCGCCCTGTGCGCAGAGCATTACCGCCGCAAGCAGCGGGGCAGCATCCGTGGCAAGCGCCGGGTATGGCCCGGTGTGCACTGCGCCTGCGCCGCGCAGCGCCCCAAAGCGTGAAATGGCGGCAGCATCGCGCGCACGCTCTACGGTGCAGCCCATTTGTTCCAGAATTTCCAGCAGCGGCGCATACAGCCCGGGCGCGCAGCCCGCAAGCTCCACCCGGCCGCCCGCCGCTGCCGCCGCACAGGCCAGCGTGGAAGCGATGATGCGGTCTGCCACCGGCGCAAAGGTGCAGCCGGCAAGGCAGCGCCTGCCCTGCACCCGGATAGTGTCGGTGCCCGCGCCCTGCACACAGCCGCCGCAGGCGTTGAGGAAGGCGGCAAGATCGGTGATCTCCGGCTCCCTTGCAGCGCCATGCAGCACGGTCTGCCCCTGCGCTATGGCAGCGGCCAGCAGCAGTGTTTCGGTCGCGCCCACGCTGGGGAAGGCAAGGCAGATCTCTGCGCCCCGCAGCCCCGCCGGGGCGTACAGCACAAGCCGCCCGGGCGCTGTGGGCAGCTGCCGTACCCCCATCTGCGCCAGCCCCTGCAAATGCAGGTCGATGGGCCTTGCCCCGATGCGGCAGCCCCCGGGCAGCACGGTGCTTACCCGCCCCAGCCGCGCCAGCAACGGCGCACAGAACAGGATGGATGCACGCATCCGGCCTGCGGCCTCCGGCGCAAGGTCGGTGCGCACAGGCTGCCCCTGCACCACCAGCTCTGCGCCCTGCCAGCCTGCCGTGCAGCCCACGCCCCGCAGCAGGACAAGACAGTCCTCTACATCGGTCAGGCGCGGTACATTTTGCAGCCGCACCGGACTGCTGCAAAGCAGTGCAGCCGCCAGCAAGGGCAGCACACTGTTTTTGGCCGCAGGCACTTCCACCCTGCCCTGCAAAGGCCGCCCGCCCGTAATGATCCAATCCCCAGCCATGCCAAGACCCCCGTTCTGCAAAAGATACCCCATGCTATGCAAAACGAGGGTCTTTGGTCAAAAAATGCACCGGAATCCGCCTCACGCAGCGCCTGCGGGATTTGTCCGGTCATTTGTCCGCTTTTTTCCGGCCTTTCCGCACCGGTTTTTCCCCGCTGCGGCAGGAAATGCCGGCCTATATCAGCTTTCGCCCCGGGAGACAGAGAGCACGATGCCCATCTCGCCCAGAAGCATCATCAGGCTGGTGCCGCCGGAGGAGAAAAAGGGCAGGCTGATGCCGGTGTTGGGGATGGTATTGGTGACCACCGCGATGTTCAACACCGCCTGCAGCGCCACCTGTACCACAAAGCCCACCACCAGCAACGCGCCGAAGCGATCCGGTGCGTGAGCCGCCAGCGTGATGCCCCGCCACAGCAGCGCGCTGAACAACAGGATCACCGCGCACGCCCCCAGAAAACCCAGCTCCTCGCAAAGGATAGAAAAAATGAAGTCGTTCTGCGGCTCGGGCACGAACAGATGCTTCTGGCGGCTGTTGCCCAGCCCCAGCCCCGCCGCTCCGCCCGAGCCGATGGCGTACAGGCTCTGGATGGTCTGGTGTCCGTCGCCCAGCGGGTCGGCAAAGGGGTCCAGCCACGAGTTGAGGCGGCTTGCGGCGTAGGGCACCAGCTCCGGCATCAGTACAATGGCCGTGCCGATGGCGGCAGCGCCGCCCGCCCCCGCCAGCAAAAACCACCGCAGCCCTGTGCCGCCCACGAACATGAGCACCGCGCCGATGCTCAGGATCAGCACCGTGCCGGAAAGGTGGGGCTCCAGCAGCATGAGCACCGCCACCACCCCCAGCACCAGCGCAAAGGGCACTACCCCCACCGCAAAGCTGCCCATGCGGTCGTGGTTCAGCGCGATGATATGGGCAAATACCAGCACCACCGCAAATTTTGCGATCTCGCTGGGCTGCAGCGTGCCCAGCCCCGGCAGCACCAGCCAGCGCTTGCAGCCGTTATATTCCGGCATGAACAGCACTGCCGTCAGCAGCACCAGCGAGAGCGCCAACAGCGGCCATGCCAGCCTGTGATAGATGTGGTAGTCCACCCGGCTTGCCATCCACATGGCTCCCAGCCCCATGGCGGCGTACAGCAGCTGCGGCCGCACATAGGCAAAGGTGTCCTGCCGCCGGTACAGCGCCACCGCGCTGCTGGCGCTGCACAGCATTACCAGCCCAAAAGCTACCAACGTGAGCACCAGCACCAGAAAAGGCAGGTCCATGGGCGGCAGCGGCCGCAGCAGCCCTTTGCGGGCAGCAGTTCTGTGCAATCCCGGTCACCTCCGTTTCTGTTATTGTACGCGGATGCCGGGGCGGTTAGTCATACGCGCCGCCGCCGGGCGCATAAACTGCCCGCAAAGGGGGTGCTGCCATGCGCGGCTCAAAACCCACGGACGCCCTGCGCACTTTGCCGGAGCGGGCGTTCCGTCTGCGGGCACGGCTCATTGCGGTGGGGCTGTGCGCCGTCTGCTTTGCAGGGCTTATCGGGCGGCTGTTCTGGCTGCAATTATGCACCGGCGGCTGGTATACCCGGCGGGCGCTGGGGCAGCAGCTGCGGGACACCGTCGTGCCCGCCGACCGGGGCAAAATATACAGCGCCGATGGCGCGCTGCTGGCCGCCAACAGCAGCTGCTGGACCCTGCGCGCCAGCCCCCGGGAGATGCCGGAGGATAAGCTCGCCCTTGCCGCCAAGGGGCTTGCGGAAATTTTGGAGCTGGACGAGGCAAAGCTGCTGGAAAAGTTCAGCGACCGGCGCGCGAACGACTGCCTTCTGCGCTACCGGGTGGAGCGGGAAACCGCCGATGCGGTGCGGGATTTTTGCGCGGCGAACGGCATTACCGGCGTGCGCATCAATCAGGACTCCAAGCGCCGGTACCCGCAGGGGGAGCTGCTGGCTTCGGTGCTGGGGTTCACCAACGTGGACAACGCCGGGGTCAGCGGGCTGGAGCTGAAATACAACGACACCCTTACCGGACAGAACGGTGTTGTGCTGACCGCCGTGAACGCCTGGGGTTATACGCTGGCGCACAGCTACGAGACCGAGCTTGCCCCTGTGGAGGGCTGCGGGCTGCGGCTGACCATCGATGCAAACATTCAACATTATCTTGAAAATGCGTTGAATTATGCGGTGCAGGAGCACCATGTAGCTGCCCGCAGCGTGGGCATCGTGATGGAGGTAAACACCGGGGCGGTGCTGGCCATGGCCACCACCCCTGCCTATGACCCCAACCAGCCCCGGGTCATTGCCGACAAGACCGTGCGCGCTGCCGTGGACGCCCTTTCCGGCACAGAGCGCGCCGCCGCCTTGCAGCTGGCACAGCAGACCCAGTGGCGCAACAAGGCGGTGAGCGATCTGTACGAGCCGGGGAGCGTGTTCAAGCTCATCACCTGCGCGGCGGCGCTGGATGCCGGGGCCATCACCCGGCATTCCACCTTTTACTGCGGGGACTCCATCTCGGTGGCGGGCACGCGGTTCCACTGCGCCAACCACAAGCGCCACGGCAGCCAGACCGTGACGCAGGCGCTGGAAAACTCCTGCAACCAGAGCTTTATCCAGATCGGGGCGCGGCTGGGCAAGCAGGCTTTCTGCGATTATTTTGCCGCCTTTGGCCTGCGGGAGCCCACCGGTATCGACCTGCCCGCCGAGCCGAAAAAAAGCCTTTATTACACCGCCGACCGTATGGGGCCGGTGGAGCTTGCTTCCTGCGCGTTTGGGCAGAGCAGCAAGATCTCCTATCTGGAAATGGCCGCCGCCGTCTGCGCGGTGGTGAACGGCGGCAAGCTGATGCAGCCGTATCTGGTATCGGATCTCCTTGCACCGGACGGCAGCGTTTTGCAGCACAACGCCCCGGTGTGCAAACGGCAGGTGATACAGCCCACCACCTCGGCCACCATGCGGGAGATGATGGAGGCGGTGGTGCTGTACGGCGGCGGCCGCAACGCGCAGATCGCGGGCTACCGGGTAGGCGGCAAAAGCGGCACCAGCCAGAAGCTGGACAGCGCCGATGAGAAGGCGCGCATTGCCAGCTTTGTGGCGGTGGCCCCCATTGATGACCCGCAGTTTTTGTGCCTGATCTGTCTGGATGAGCCCCACAGCTGGACCACCGCCGGCGGCAGCCTTTCGGCACCCGTCTGCGCGGAGGTGCTGGAGCAGACGCTGGTGTACAAAGGCATTCCCCGGGCAGCGGACAGCGGTAATGCAGACGCGCAGACTGCTGCTCTGCCCGCCGATGGGGACAGCTTTGACGGGGCGTGACGATCAGGAATGCGCGCCGCGTTGCTCTGCGCAGCATCAGAGGAAGAATTATTTTTACTTTGCAATTCTGGAAAATCTGCGGAGCTTGTCGGGGCAAAGCCCCTCCATCTGCTTACGCAGACCGCTCTGCCGCTTAAAAGCCCCACTGGGGCTTTCATTGCTACGCAAACGCGGATTTTCCAGAATTGCCTTTTCACGGGAGGGGTCGCGGCCGGGAGCGGCAGCTGAAAAAAATAACGGAACGTCCGCAGACATTCCGTTACGCTGAAATTCTATCAGTTCTGGTGGGGCTGGGGGCGGAAGGTGATCTCGCCGGTGGTGCTGTCCATGGCGTCCACGATGGCAAGGCTCTCCAGCTGGATGCCCTTGCTGCGGATCAACTCGCCGCCCTGCTGGAAGCCCTTTTCCACGGCGATGCCGATACCCTCCACGGTGGCACCAGCTTCCTCGGCCAGCTCCAGCAGGCCCATCAGAGCGCAGCCGTTGGCCAGAAAATCGTCGATGATCAGCACATGGTCCTCCGGGGTGAGGAACTTTTTGGACACGATGACGTTGTAGATCTTTTTGTGGGTGAAGGACTGGATCTGGGTCTTATAGTTGTCGTAGTCCAGATTGATGCTCATGGATTTTTTGGCAAACACCACCGGCACGTTCAGCTCGCTGGCCACCACGGCGGCAATACCAATGCCGCTGGCCTCGATGGTGAGCACCTTGTTGATGGGCTTGCCCGCAAACAGGCGCTTCCACTCCCGGGCCATCTCGCGGAACAGCGGAATGTCCATCTGATGGTTGATAAAGCTGTCCACCTTGAGCACGTTGCCCTCGCGCACAATGCCGTCCTTGCGGATACGATCTTCCAGCATCTTCATAAATTCTATCCTCCAACCCTTGCAGGCGCGTTTTCTGCCTCCGGCTCATCCGCCGCAAAAAGCACCTGCCTGTTTTCCATTCCCGGGCGCGCGCCATACGCACCCATCATACGATGTTTCACCTAGTATACCGAAAGCATCCCGCTTTGACAAGGGGTTTTCTTACCAAAACTCGTAAAAATACGGTGCCGATCTTCTTTGTTTTTTCTAAAAGTATTACCTTGTCCAAAAATACCGAAACTTCGCGAAGTTGTCGGGTCATTTTTGGCTTATCCTCCCTTGTTCTTTCGCCGTTTTTGAGTATACTATTCTTAATAGGAAGGGTCACATCCGGGACTTTGGGCCGGATGAGGAGGAAAAAACATGAAAACAGGACTTGTGCTGGAAGGCGGTGCCATGCGCGGAATGTTCACCGCAGGCGTACTGGATGTGCTGATGGAGCACAACATCCAGCTGGACGGTGCTATTGGTGTGTCGGCGGGTGCCGTGTTCGGCTGTAACTACAAGTCGCACCAGATCGGGCGCACCATCCGCTACAACACGGAATACTGCACCGACAAGCGCTACGCCAGCTTTGGCAACCTGCTGCGCACCGGCAACCTGTACAGCGAACAGTTCTGCTACCATACCGTGCCGGAAAAGCTGGACCCCTTTGACACCAAGACTTTCCGGGAAAACCCCATGGACTTTTTTGTGGTATGCACCGATGTGCGCACCGGTGAGCCCATCTACCACAAGTGCCGCACCGGCGACGCCGAGGACATCCAGTGGATGCAGGCATCGGCATCCATGCCGCTGGCCGCAAAGATCGTAAAGATCGGCCACTACCAGCTGCTGGACGGCGGCGTGGCGGACTCCATTCCTGTGCGCTTTTTCGAGTCCATCGGCTACAAGCGCAACCTGATCATCCTGACCCAGCCCAAGGGCTTTGTAAAGCAGAAGAACAAGATGCTGCCCCTTATCCGGGCAAAGTTTTTGCGCTACCCCGCCTTTGTGGAGGCGGTGGCCGACCGGCACCAGCGCTACAACGAAACGCTGGATTATGTTTCCATGCTGGAGCAGTCCGGCCGGGCGTTCGTCATCCGCCCGCCCATCCCGCTGGAGATTCCTTCCATGGAGCGTGATGCCGCCCAGCTGCGCCGCGTATACGAGACCGGCCGCGCCGTGGCACAGATCCAGATCGACAAGATCGCAGCCTATGTAGAAACTTGCAAGGCTGCATCGGAAGAATAAGCGGAATTTGATTTTTATATTTAGGCTTCAGAAACGCCTGCGGGCGTTTCTGAAGCCTTTTTTCGCGAGAGGGGATAAACAAAAAAGAGGCCTGCACCTTGCGGTACAAGCCTCCTGATGTTCAAGAAAGAACGGTAAGAGAAGGGGTTAAATTACTTAACCTCAACCTTAGCGCCAGCCTCTTCCAGCTTCTTCTTGATGTCGTCAGCCTCAGCCTGAGAAACCTTCTCCTTGATAGCCTTGGGAGCGCCGTCGACGATAGCCTTAGCCTCCTTCAGGCCCAGACCGGTGATCTCCTTCACCAGCTTGATGACCTGCATCTTGGTAGCGCCAGCCTCAGCCAGGATGACGTCGAACTCGGTCTTCTCTTCCTCAGCGGCAGCAGCAGCGCCAGC
>OGHE01001509.1_pt1 | contig 14885 bp, 13 predicted proteins | sample 1571431 | NCBI WGS metagenome assembly OGHE01 (sample SAMEA2581966, study PRJEB24529) | metagenome | biome: Human gut stool | place: China | collected 2011 | reverse complement strand
CGCGGGCCGGTTGTCTGTCGCCGCTCACAGCTGCCGGTTGTTGCTGTGAGCCACGATAAGCTCCGGCACGCCGCGGCACAGCTGGAGCATCCGCTGCAGGTCGCTTAATGACTCCTCCTTCATGCCGCTGCTGACCCAGTCGATCCACACGCCGAACAGCTGGCACTTCATGAACTGCACCACCACCCGCCGGTCGCCGCCGGAGATGCTGGCATCGGAGAACACGGTGGTAAGATACGTATCCACCACGTACTCGCACAGCCGCATGGTGTCCTGCAGGAACATATGCCGATTGGCGGAGTTGAAAATGTGCATCACGGCGCGGCGGTTCTCCCGTGCCGTGTGGAACGCCACGGAGAAGCATTCCTCCATGGAGGAGATGGTCGGGTACTGCCGGATCAGCTCATCGGTCTGCTCCGTCACGATCTCCCCCAGCAGGGAGGGAATATCCTGAAAGTGGTAGTAGAAGGAGTTGCGGTTGATACCGCAGTCCTCCACGATGTCGCGGACGCTGATCTTACTCAGCGGCTTCTGGTTCAGCAGCTTCATGAACGACGCCTTGATGGCCTGCTTCGTGAAATTCGCCACGGTGCTCCTCCTGTTCTCGGCGGTACAAAGCCCGCCCTACGGCTGTTCGCCGAGGGCGGGCCGTATGTAGTCCCTTTTATTTGGCGCTCAGGTACTCGTCAATGGACTTGGCGCCCAGCTTGCCGGCGCCCATGGCCAGAATGACGGTAGCCGCACCGGTGACGGCATCGCCGCCGGCGTACACGGCCTGACGGGAGGTAAGGCCCTCCTCGTTGACGATGATACCGCCCTTCTTGTTGACCTCCAGGCCCTTGGTGGTGGACTTGATCAGGGGGTTGGGGCTGGTGCCCAGAGCCATGATAACGCAGTCCACGTCCAGCTCGAACTCGCTGCCGGGAACCTCAATGGGACGGCGGCGGCCGGAAGCGTCAGGCTCGCCCAGTTCCATCTTGATGCAGCGGATCTTATTGACGTTGTCGTTCTCGTCAGCCAGGATCTCCACGGGGTTGTTGAGGGTCTTGAAGATAATACCCTCTTCCTCGGCGTGCTCCACCTCTTCCTTACGGGCGGGGAGCTCCTCCATGCCGCGGCGATAGACCACATAGACCTCGGCGCCCAGACGCTTTGCGCAGCGGGCGGCGTCCATAGCCACGTTGCCGCCGCCCACAACAGCCACCTTCTTGGGGTGCTGGATGGGAGTGTCGGAATCGGGCTTATAGGCCTTCATCAGGTTGATACGGGTCAGGAACTCGTTGGCGGAGAGAACGCCCTTGTAGTTGACACCGGGGATGTTCATGAACATAGGCAGACCAGCGCCGGAGCCGATGAACACGGCCTCAAAGCCCTGCTCCTCCATCAGCTCGTCCACGGTGATGGTACGGCCGATGACGGTATCGGTGGCGATGGTAACGCCCAGCTCCTTCAGGCCGTCCACTTCTTTCTGAACGATGGTCTTGGGCAGACGGAACTCGGGGATGCCGTACACCAGAACGCCGCCAGCCAGATGCAGAGCCTCAAACACGGTGACGTCATAACCCTTCCGGGCCAGGTCACCGGCACAGGTCAGGCCGGAGGGACCGGAACCCACCACAGCCACACGGTGGCCGTTGGAAGCGGGCTTCTCCGCAGCGCCGGAAGCATGCTCACGGTGCCAGTCGGCCACGAAGCGCTCCAGACGGCCGATGCCCACAGGCTCGCCCTTGATGCCGCGGACGCAGTACTTCTCGCACTGGCTCTCCTGGGGGCAGACACGGCCGCAGACAGCGGGCAGAGCGGAGGTAGCGGCGATGATCTGATAGGCAGCCTCGAAATCGCCCTTGGCGACCTCGGCAATGAAATCAGGGATATGTACCATCACGGGGCAGCCCTGCATGCAGGGCTTGTTCTTGCAGTGCAGGCAGCGCTGGGCCTCGTCCAGAGCCTGCTCCTCGGTGTAGCCCAGAGCGACCTCGTCAAAGTTCTTGTTCCGGACGTTGGGGTCCTGAGAGGGCATGGGATTCTTCTTCAAAGACATATTGGCCATGGTTATTCGGCCTCCTTCTTGAACAGGTTGCAGGTCTCCTCGTACTTGTGGGCCTCGAAGTCCTTATACATCTGGTTCCGCTTGACTGCCAGATCCCAGTCCACCTTGTGACCGTCAAAGTCGGGACCGTCCACGCAGGCGAACTTCATCTCGCCGCCCACGGTCAGGCGGCAGCCGCCGCACATGCCGGTGCCGTCGATCATGATGGGGCTCATGGAAACGGTGGTGGGGATGCCGTAAGGCTCCGTGGTCTTGGAGACGAACTTCATCATCACCATGGGGCCGATGGCGAACACTTCATCATACTGGTTGCCGGCGTCGATCAGCTCCTTCAGAGCCTCGGTGACCAGACCCTTGCGGCCATAGGAACCGTCATCGGTGCAGACGATCAGCTTGTCGCTGGACTTCTTGAAGTCCTCCTCCAGGATCACCAGATCCTCGGAGCGGAAGCCCACGATGGCATGGACCTCAGCGCCGTCGTCATGGAACTTCTTCAGCACGGGATACGCAATGGCGCAGCCCACGCCGCCGCCCACAACGGCGACCTTCTTCTTGCCCTCGGTCTCGGTGGGCTTGCCCAGAGGTCCCACGAAGTCTGCCAGGCAATCGCCTTCCTTCATGTGGCTGAGCTTCACAGTGGTAGCGCCAACCGTCTGAACAATGATGGTGACGGTGCCCTTTTCGGGATCATAGGCGTTGATGGTGATGGGGATACGCTCGCCGTTTTCATCCGTCCGCAGGATGATAAACTGACCGGGCTGAGCCTTTTTGGCAATGAGGGGCGCTTCGATCTCATAGAGAGTTACGGTGGGCCTCAGTGCCTCTTTTCTCACGATTCGGTACATATTGGTGTCTCTTCCTTTCCTATCTGAAATTCTTCCAACATAATAAATCGCACATTGTCTGAATTTTAACATAGGTGCTTTCATCCGTCAACTGCTTTGGAGAAAAAAAGCGCGAAATTCTCAGAAACCGTGCAAATTCTTTGCCATCCCGCCCTTTTTAACGCTCCCGCGGTCGACGCTTCCCTGTGTCAAAACCGCTTTCCGGGCCTGAAAACCGCCGAAAACCCGTTTCAAAACCAGAATTCTATGGTATACTACCAAACAGGCGCAATTTTTCCCCGGAAAAAATTTCTTCAAATTTTCGGGAACTTTTTTCGTTCCCCTGCGTCTATGGTATACAGTGCCGCTTCGGCGGCCATTCAAAAAACTTTCTGCAAGGAGAACACACATGAAAAAAATTACTTCCTTGGCGCTGGCTCTCGCGCTGGCCCTGACCCTCACCGCCTGCGGCAAGAAGGACAACACCGCCGGAAGCGGCGATTCCAGCGTACCCGCTGATGCCACCGCTCTGCTGACCGCCGTGTGGGACGCCCACTCCGACGATGAGAAGTTCCCCGCTGCCGGCGGCGACTATGAAAATCCCGTGGAGGACGCCCCCGGCGCCGTGAGCATTGCCGACGCCGACAATCTGAACTACATGCTGACCCTGCCGGTGGAGGACGCCGCAAAGATCGACGGCGCCGCCTCTCTCAGCCACATGATGAACGCCAACACCTTCACCTGCGGCGCTTTCCACGTCACCAGCAAGGACGATGTGGAGACCGTTGCCAGCGACCTGCGGGATGCCATCCAGTCTAAGCAGTGGATGTGCGGCTTCCCTGACAAGCTGGTGATCTTCACCTACGATCAGTATGTGGTGTCCCTGTACGGTGACGAGGAACTGGTGAACACCTTCCGCGACAAGTTCACCGCCACCTATTCTGACAGCACCATCGCTTATGACGAGGCGATCCTGTAACGTTTCCGCTTTTCTCACAGCGTCCGCACCGAATCGTGCGGACGCTGTGAAATTCAATTTTGGAGTTGCCCTATGCTGTTTTCCAGTATTCCGTTTCTCTATACCTTTTTACCCTGCGTCCTGATCCTGTACTTTCTGGTCCCCGGCTGGCTGAAAAATACAGTGCTGCTGCTCAGCAGTCTGTTCTTCTATGCCTGGGGCGAGCCTCGCTTCGTGGTGTTTATGGTCATCGCCATCGTACAGGGTTATGTATTCGGCCTGCTGGCTGAAAAATTCCGTGACCGACCCAAACGGGCCAAGCTGTGCCTGTGGGCCTCCGCCGTTGTCAGTCTGGGACTTTTGGGCTACTGCAAGTACGCCGACTTTTTCATCAGCGGCTTCAACACCCTCACCGGGCTGTCCCTTCCGCTGCTTCATGTGGCCCTGCCCATCGGCATCAGCTTTTACACCTTTCAGATCCTGAGCTACGTCATCGACGTATACCGGGGCGATGTGACTGCCCAGCGGAATCTCATTGACCTTGCCGCGTATGTGGCCATGTTCCCCCAGCTCATCGCCGGGCCTATCGTCCGGTACGCGGATATCGCCCCCCAGCTGAAGCAGCGCACCCACACGCTGGCCGATGCCGCCTGCGGCGCCCGCCGCTTCATCCTCGGCCTTTCCAAAAAGGTGCTGCTGGCCAATGTCCTCTATGAACTGATCTCCGCCTACAAAAGCGCCGCGAACGTCTCCGTTCTGTTCGTCTGGCTTTACGCCGCAGCCTATGTACTGCACCTTTACTTCGACTTTTCCGGTTACAGCGATATGGCCATCGGTCTGGGCCGTATCTTCGGGTTCCATTTTATAGAAAACTTCAACTATCCCTACATCTCCGCCAGCGTCACGGAGTTCTGGCGGCGGTGGCACATGAGCCTGGGCAGTTGGTTCCGGGACTATGTGTACATCCCGCTGGGCGGCAACCGGGTCTCCAAGGCCAAATGGTTCCGCAACATTTTCATTGTCTGGCTGCTGACGGGCCTGTGGCACGGTGCAGCATGGACCTTCATCCTGTGGGGACTGTTCTTTGCCGTGTTCCTGACGGCGGAAAAGCTCTGGTACGGCGAAGCTCTGGCCCAGACACGATTCCTGAAGCATCTCTATGTTCTGCTGCTGATCGCAGTCAGCTTCGTTATCTTTGATGCCGCCAGTGTGTCGGACGCCTTCCGTACCATCGGTTCCCTGTTTGGCCTGGGTGGGCTGCCCCGTTCCGACGTTCTGGCTCGCTATTATTTTGACAGCTACTCCGGCGTGTTCCTTGTAGCCATCGTGGGCGCTACACCGCTGCCCGCCAAGATCGTCCGGCAGTTCTCCGAGGATGACCCCGGCAAAAAGATCATGTCCGTTGTGGAGCCTGTAGTGCTGCTGGGCCTGCTGACGGTGGTCACCGCCTATCTGGTGGACGGGTCCTTCAACCCGTTCCTGTATTTCCGCTTTTAAAGGAGGTCCCGCCATGTCTGAAAAATGGAAAAACAGCCTCACGGTGGGGCTCCTGTCCGCGTTTGTTCTGGCTTTTGGCGTCTGGGCGGCGGTCAAGCCCGCCGATGCGCTCTCCATCAGTGAGCGCCGCCCGCTGGCCCAGATGCCGGAATTGTCCGCAAGCAGCTATCTCTCCGGCAAATTCATGTCCGGCTACGAGGATTACGCCACGGACCAGTTCCCTCTGCGGGAGCAGTTCCGCACCCTGAAAGCCCTGATGGGGCTGTATGTGTTCGGCCAGAAGGACAACAACGGCGTCTATCTGGCAGACGGCTCCGCCGCCAAGCTGGAATATCCCCTGAATGAAGGCTCCGTTGCCCACGCCGCCGATCGGTTCCGCTATCTCTACGAAACCCTCATGGCCGGGACCAACGCCAAGGTCTACCTCTCTGTGATCCCCGATAAGAATTATTTTCTGGCGGAGGCCAACGGCTATCCCGCTCTGGACTATCAGGCCCTGACGGACGCTCTCCGGAAGCAGACGGAGTTCGCCGCGTATATCGATCTGTTCGGCACGCTGACCGCAGATGACTACTACCGCACCGATTCCCACTGGCGGCAGGAAAATCTGCTGACCACAGCGGATACGCTGGCCGCCGCCATGGGCGTCGCGCTGCCGGACAACCGCTATACAGAATGGACACTGGACCGGCCATATTACGGTGTGTATTACGGCTACGCCGCCCTGCCTATGGAGCCAGACCAGCTGACTTACCTCACCAGCGACCTTCTGGACGCCTGCACGGTGTACAATTACGAGACTGGTAAGACCGGGCCTATTTATGATCTGGCAAAAGGTGCCGGCAAGGACCCCTACGAGCTGTTCCTCTCCGGGTCCGTGTCGCTGCTGACCATTGAAAATCCCAATGCGGATACAAACCGGGAACTGGTGATCTTCCGGGACTCCTTCGGTAGCTCTCTGGCCCCCCTGCTGGTCCCCGGCTACGCCAAGGTGACGCTGGCGGACATCCGCTACCTCCCCAGCAGCCAGATGGGAAAGTACCTGACCTTCACCGATCAGGATGTGCTGTTCCTTTACAGCGCCCCGGTGCTGAACAACAGTGAAACTCTGAAATAAGCCGCAAAGCGTCTGCCGGAAATGGCAGGCGCTTTGGACTTTTCTACGGAAATAAGGCAGTTTCCTTTTTTATCTTGTACTTTTGAAAGAAATCATATATAATAATAGCCTGATAATTATGCTCCGGAAGTGCGCTCTGCGTCGGAGCAGCGGAAAGGAAGGTTATCCTATGCTGAAATTTCATTCGGAACAGGGCGAGATCTCCGTCTCCAGCGCTGTTTTTTCCAACATTACCGGCATGGCTGCCACCAACTGCTTCGGTGTGAAGGGCATGGCCTACCGCTCCATGACGGACGGTCTGGTCCATCTGCTGCGGCGGGAGGCCATGAGCAAGGGCGTCAACGTGATCTATAACGAGGACGAATCCATTTCCATTGAGCTCCACATCATCGTGGAAAACGGCGTCAACATTCCCGCAGTGTGCCGCTCCATCATGAACGAGGTACGCTACGTGGTGAATAAGAACACCGGTGCGGAGGTCCGCGCTGTGGATGTGTTCGTAGATTCCATGATCCTGTGAGGAGGACAGCAGAAGAATGAGTAAAGAAATCACCGGTGCGCTTTTCAAGCAGATGATCCTGCACGGGGCCGCCGCTATCACGGCCCAGAAGCAGGCCATCAACGATCTTAATGTATTCCCCGTGCCGGACGGTGACACGGGCACCAATATGTCCATGACCATCGCCACCGCTGCCGAGGCGCTGCGCAAGGCCGCTCCCGCCTCTGTGGGGCAGGCATCCTCCGTCACCGCCTCCGCTCTGCTTCAGGGTGCCCGGGGCAACTCCGGCGTCATTCTCTCCCTGCTGTTCCGGGGCCTTTCCAAGGCTCTGAAGGGCATGGAGACCGCTGATGCCGCCGCCTTCGCCGCCGCCATGCAGGAAGGTGTGGCCGCCGCTTATAAGGCCGTTATGAAGCCCGCCGAGGGCACGGTGCTGACGGTTTCCCGCCTCGCTGCCAAGCGGGCTGTGGACACTGCCGCTGAGGGCGCCGACGTGGAGGCCACCTTAGCCGCCGCCATCGAGGAGGGCTATGACGCGCTGGCCCAGACCACGGACATGAACCCGGTACTGAAAAAGGCCGGCGTGGTAGACGCAGGCGGCAAGGGCTACCTGCTGATCCTGGAGGGTATGCTGGCAGAGCTCCGCGGCGAGCCCATCCCCGAAAATGAGGAGGAGCCTGAGACGCACAAGGAAAAGGCCGACTTCAACGCCATGGCGCAGGAGGAGATCACCTTCACCTTCGACACCGTGTATGTGGTGCGCAAGGCCCGGGAGGACATCGACCTCATGCCCCTACGGGCTTACCTCAGCAGCATCGGCGACAGTCTGGTCATCGGTGAGGATGACGAGACCTTCAAGGTCCACGTCCATACCGACATTCCCGGCGCAGCCCTGACGGAATCCCAGAAATACGGCACGCTGGAGCTGGCCAAAATTGAGAACATGCGCTCTCAGGCCGACGCGCTGGCCGCCGGCCAGATCGCCCAGAGCACTGATGATCTGGACGCCATTGAGGAAGAGCTGGAAAGCGGCGAGAGCGGCCACAAGGTAGCCGCCCCCGAAAAGGCCGTAGGCTTCCTGGCCATCTGCGCCGGCGACGGCCTTGCCGCCGTGTTCCGGGATCTTGGCTGCGACGCCGTGGTTTCCGGCGGTCAGACCATGAACCCCTCCACGGAGAGTATTCTGGCCGGGATCGATCAGGTCCCCGCTGAGACCGTGTTTGTTCTGCCCAACAACGGCAACATCATCATGGCCGCTCAGCAGTGCCAGGGACTGACGGAGAAAAACGTGGTGGTCATCCCCAGCAAGACTGTTCCCCAGGGCATCACCGCCATGATGAACGTAGACCCGGAGGCGGAGGTCGCATCTATTACGGAGGCCATGACTGAAGCGCTGTCCACCGTCACCACCTCTCAGATCACCTATGCCGCCCGGGACTCCGACTTCGACGGCTTTGAGATCCATCAGGGTGACTATCTGGCCTTGAAGGAGGGCAAGCTGTTCGGTACCGACACCCAGCTGGACGCTCTGCTGGAAAAGCTGGCAGAGGAAGGGAAGGACTCCTCCTTCATCTCCCTCTATTATGGTGAGGACGTCACTGAGGACGCCGCCCAAGCTGCCGGTGCCCGGTTCCAGGCCGCCTGTCCTGACGCGGAGATCAGCGTGCTCTCCGGCGGTCAGCCTGTATACTACTATATCATTTCCTTTGAATAATCCATCAATTACAAACAGGGCAGTCCATCGGACTGCCCTGTTCTTGACAAAAGGAGAACATCATGCTGTTTTTGTGCTATCCCAAATGCTCCACCTGCCAGAAGGCCAAGGCCTGGCTGGAGGAACGGAGCATTTCCTATGATCTGCGGGACATCAAGCAGAACAACCCCACCGTTGAGGAGCTGACCGCGTGGTATCGGAAAAGCGGTCTGCCCCTGAAAAAGTTTTTCAACACCAGCGGTCTGCAATACAAGGCCCTGGGTCTGAAGGAGAAGCTGCCCGCCATGAGCGAGGACGAGCAGCTCGCTCTGCTGGCCACCGACGGGATGCTGGTGAAGCGCCCTCTGCTGGTGGGGGAGGACTTCGTTCTCACCGGCTTCCGCGCCGCAGAATGGGAAGCGAGACTGGGATGATCCAGACGATCGACTTCGCCCCCCTGGACGGCATCACCAAAATTGTGTTCCGTCAGGTGTGGAGCCAGTTTTTTGGCGGCGTGGACCGCTATTTTATTCCCTTTTTCTCTCCCACTCCCCACCACCTGATGACGCCCCGGGATCTCCGTGAAGTGGACTATATCCACAACGCCGCTCTCCCCTCGGTGCCTCAGGTGATGACGAAAAACGCCAACGATTTTCTCTGGACCTGCGACGTCCTCAAGGACATGGGCTACACGGAGGTCAATCTGAATCTGGGCTGTCCCTCCGGCACCGTCACCGCCAAGGGGAAAGGCTCCGGGTTTCTGGCCCATCCGGACGAGCTGGCCGCCTTTTTTGATGAGGTGTTTTCCAAAAATTCACTGCCGGTATCCGTCAAGACCCGGCTGGGCTATGAGACGCCGGAGGAATTTGCCGCTCTGCTGGACCTCTATAACCGCTATCCCATCGCCTGTCTCACTATCCACCCTCGTGTGCGGAAGGAAAAATACCGGGGGCCTGTCCATCTGGACGTATTTGCTGACGCACTGGCAAACAGCCGCAATCCTGTGTGCTACAACGGCGATCTACGGACAGTGGGCGAGGTCCGGGCCTTGGAGGGCCGATTCCCGGAGGTCACGCATGTGATGATCGGCCGGGGACTGGTGGCAGACCCAGCGCTGGCCCGGAAGCTCCGGGGCGGCAAGGACACCGACCGGAAGGAATTGATAGATTTTCTGGCCGCCCTGTATCAGGGCTATACGGACTTCTATCAGGGGCAGGTCCCCACTGCCGCCCAGCGGATGCGGGAGGTATGGTTCTATCTGATCCATCTGTTTGACGATGCGGAAAAGCTGAACAAGCAGCTTCGCCGGTTCCGCACCCCCTCGGAATATGAACGGATCCAGGCAGAAATTCTGGCCTCATGTCCGATTCGGTCTAACGTTCAGGGGGATCTGATCTAAGCACAAAACTTCATGCATGAGCAGCGCGCCACGAACATGTACAAATGCCAGTGCGTGAAGTTTTCGTGCATCATTTCCGGTTGCCCCGCAGGGGCGAGGAAATGGCACATTTTTTATTTTTCTGTGCTTTTGCATAGCAAAAAACTTCTCCAGTTTAACTGGAGAAGTTTTTTTGTTGAAATACCGTTATTTCAAATGAGCCTCCGCGGCGGTCAGAATGTTCCGCATGAGCATAGCCCGAGTCATGGGGCCAACACCGCCGGGGACTGGTGTGATGTAGGATGCCTTCGGCTCCACGGCGGCAAAGTCCACGTCCCCGCAGAGCTTACCGGCCTCATTCCGGTTCATGGCCACGTCGATGACCACCGCGCCGTCCTTCACCATGTCAGCGGTAACGCAATTCACCTTTCCCACGGCGGATACTAAAATATCCGCCTGCCGGGTGATGTCCGCCAAATCCGGCGTTTTGGAATGGCACAGCGTCACGGTGCCGTCCGCCTGAGTCAGCAGCGCTGCCATGGGCTTGCCCACGATGTTGCTGCGGCCCAGCACCACACACCGCTTTCCCGCCGGGGAAATGCCATATTCCCGCAGCATTTCCATAACTCCCGCCGGGGTACAGGGCTGGAACACCGGATCGCCGATGTTCAGCCGCCCCACGTTGTAGGGATGGAAGCAGTCCACATCCTTTTCCGGGGCGATAGCAGCGATCACCGCCGCCGCCTCCAAGGGCTTGGGCAGAGGGAGCTGCACCAGAATACCGTCCACCGCCGGGTCACGATTCAGTTTTTCAATGAGGTCCAACAGCTCCCGTTGGGTGGTCTCCGCCGGAAGCCGGTAGGGAAAGCTGCGGATGCCGCACTCCCCGCAGTCCGCTTCCTTACCCCGGACATAGACTTGCGAGGCGGAGTCTTCCCCTACCAGCACCACCGCCAGCCCCGGCTGACGGGGCAGCTTGGCGGCTTTCTCCGCTACCTGGGCCTTTACCTTGGCCGCAAGGGCTTTTCCGTCAATTCTCGTTGCCATGCGTCTCTCCCTTTTCCGGTTTCTCCTGTGTTTCCGTATCCGGAACGGTCTCGGCGTCAGGGGTCTCCACAGCCTCCGTCTCCAACGGGTCCGCCGCTTCTCCCTCCGTAGGCACTTCATTCATAAGGGTCTCCGCCAACACGGCGTCCTCCGCTTCCGCAGCGGCCAGACGCGCCTTTTCCGCCGCCACCTGATGGACCCACAGGCTCTCCGGTGACCGCTTCTTGATGCGGATGTTATAGAACAGCATAAAGGCTGCCACTGCCACCATCACAATACTCAGCGCCTGAGACACCCGGATTCTCTGTCCGAACAGCTCCCAGTTGAAGAGGTACAGGCTGTCGGTCCGCAGGCCCTCGATCCAGCTGCGGCCCAGACCGTACCATAGGAAATAGAACCAGGTGTTCTCCCCGTCGAACCGGCGGCCCTTGGACACGATGAACAGGATCAGCAGCAGGCCAATCAGATTCCAGAAGCTCTCATAGAAAAAGGTAGGATGGACCTCGATGCTGGTATACTGGCTGACCCACAGCTTCATCCGCCAGGGCAGGGTAGTCTCCCCGCCGAAAGCCTCCCGATTGATGAAATTGGCCCACCGGCCGATGATCTGGCCTAACAGCAGGCCCATCACCGCTACATCGCCCATGGCAAAAAACGGAAGCTTATGGCGCTTTGTGTAGGCCAATGCCACCAATACGCCTGCGATCACCGCGCCGTAAATAGCCAGTCCGCCGTCCCAGATCCGGAACATGGCACCCCAATCCAGGCTGCCGTCCGTATTCCGGTAAAGGTCCAGATAGAACAGAACATAATAAAACCGGGCGCCGATGATGCAGCAGGGCACCGCCCAGAGCACCATGTCCATAATGTTGTCCTCAGTCAGGCCATAGTGTTTGGCCTGCTTCATGCAGAGATACAGCCCCGCCAGCATGGCAAATGCCAGAATGATCCCGTACCAGTAGATTCCGTGGCCGATATGGATGGCCACCGGGTCAATGTTCAATTCCCAATCCCCGAACAGGCCGGGGAAGCTGATGGGCATGTTTTTCAGTGCGCTCACAACAGGTTCTTCCTTTCGGCGGCAAAGAGTTTACCCCGCCGCATATGTTTTCTGCAAGAGACCCAACGGGCCTTTTCGTCTCTTCCCAAAGACTTATTGTTTCGGCACGATCCGGCTGAGGACCATCCGCTCCGCCGTGACATTGGTTTTCAGGAACGTCGCAACGTCCTCCGGCGTGATGGATTCAAATACCTCCGGGAAGCGGAGGGGATCATAGCCGTGGAAATAGCCCTCCGTCAAGGTCACAGCGATGTTCTCAAAGGAGTTCAGTCCCCGGAGATTGGCGCCGAAGGATGCCTTGCGGATTCGCCGGAAGTAGTCTTCGTCCACGCCCTCCGCCGCGATGCGGGCAGCCTCCCGCAGGATGGCGTCGGTGACGGCACTGGCATCCTTGCTGTCGCCGCCGGCGTAGAGATAGGCCACGCCGGGCATCATCTCAAAGGCCCCGCCGAAGCTGGGGTTGATGAGGCCCTGCTCATAAAGCCGCTGATACAGCGCGCTGGACTCGCCCAGCAGAATATCGCTGGCCATGTCGCCCAGAATGGCGGCGCGCATATAATCGTCGCCCTCCGTCGCCGGGGCACACTTGAAGCCCGCCAGGAACTGCGGTGCGGAGACCTCCATCTCCAGAACGGTCTCCTTCTCCGCCACGGTCTCCGGCTCCGTGCCGTAATCCCGCTCAATGATGGGGCCGCTGAGCTTGGGCAGCACCCGGTTGGCCAGATCGATCACATGGACCGGGTCCACGTCGCCCACCACCGTCAAAATCATGTTGGCCGGGGTATAAAATGCCTTATGGCAGTCATACAGCGTGTCCGCAGTGATTTCGGCAATGCTCTCCACTGTACCGGCAATGCTGGTGCGGGCCGCATGGCGATGATACATGGCCCGCAGCATCCGGGTGTAGATCTGCCAGTCGGGGTTGTCCTCGATCATGCGGATCTCCTGACCGATGATGCCCTGCTCCTTGGCAACACTCTCATCGGTGAAATAGGGAATGGACACAAAGGACAGCAGGATCCGCAGGTTTTCCTCAAAATGCTCCGTGGAATCGAAATAGTAGGCCGTCATGGCGTTGGCGGTGAAGGCGTTGGGTTCCGCGCCGTTTTTCGCCAGCTCCTGCAGGGCGTTGCCCTCCCGGGTATCGAACATCTTGTGTTCAAGATAATGGGCGATGCCCGCCGGGGTGTTCAGCCATTGCCCGTCCAGACAGAACCGGGTATCCATACCGCCGTAGCGGGTGGAGAAAAAGGCGTACTTTTTGGCGTAGCCGGGCTTAGGCACCACGCAGACCTCCAGCCCGTTGGTCAGCCGTTCCCGGCAGACTGCCTCGCCGATCCGCTCATAAAAAGTCTCTTTCACGCTTCCCCCTCCTTCCCCTTCAGGAAATACACCGTATCCAGCTTCACGGTGCTCATGGCCCGGCAGATCCGTTCCGCCGTCATGTCCTGAATGGCGCGGGCCAGGTCCGCCGGGGTCTCATGCTGCCCTGTGGCAGCCTGTCCCAGATAAAAGTTTTCCAGCTTGCCCTGAGAATCGCCAACAGTTGCATAGTTGTTCAGCAGCGTGGAGCGGGCGCCTTCCAGCTCCCAGTCCTCCAACTCACCCTTCTGAACGGCCTCCAGCTGGGCCATGATCTCATCGTAAGCCCGCTGATAGTTCTGGAACTCAATGCCGGAGGACACGGTGATGAGGCCCTTCTGCCGGTGGTAGAGGGAGGACGCGTAATAGCAGAGGGACAGCTTCTCCCGGACGTTCAAAAACAGCTTGGAGTTGCTGGAGCCGCCGAAGAGGGTATTACCCATCAGCAGAGCGGGCATATCGTCACTGCCGCAGGAAAAACCCATGCCCAGCTTGCCCTGGGTCACGTCCAGCACATCCTCCACATGCTGCACGGATTCCCGGCAGACGTGGGGCGCCGCCGTGGAGATCACCCGGACCTCCTCACGGGGCAGGGTGGCAAATGCCGCCGCCAACGCCTGCTTTACCCGTTCCAGATCGGCGCTGCCGCTGTATATGATCTCCAGCGGCGCTGTGGAGATCAGATCGCGGTACTGGGTATAGACCTTCAGCGCTTGCAGCTTGTCCACCGTCTCCTCGTCGCCCAGACGGGGCACGGCGTAGGCCTCTCCATCGCACAACGCCCGCAGCAGACGGCTGTCCGCCCAATCCCGCTTATCGTTGATGAGAGACCGGATGGCCTCCAGCAGATTGGTCTTTTCGCTTTCAAAATACTCCGGCACAAACCGGCCGTGGTAGGTGACGGGGTCACAGATCAACTCGCCCAGCAGCGCCGCCGCCGGTTCCAGCAGCCGTTCGCCGCCGGGGGCATACCGATCGTCAATAAAACTGGCCACAAAGCCCACGCACTGGTTTTCGCCTTTTTTCCGCACTGTGTAGTCGATGGAGGCATCGTAGAGGTTGTCCATCTTTGCGGAGAGCGCTCCCATATCGGGACAGCTTACCGTACCCCGCCGCAGCACCGCCGCCAGCAATGCGTTGGCTCCCGCCGTCTCCCGCCGCAAAGGCGTGACGAACTGTGCGGAAAGCAAACTGGTTTTGAATTTTCTCGCCGGCAGATAGGTCAGGTGGACGCCCTCCGCCAGCCGGATGCGTGTCGCTTCCAAATCATCAACTCCTTATGGACCGCGCAGGCAGCCCGTTCAATGTCAATACAGAGTTTATTATATGTCAAATATATGAATAATTCAAACCTTTTTCTGTGGGCCTCTCCATCATTTTTGCCACTGTGCGCAAAAAGC
>OGHE01001494.1_pt1 | contig 15002 bp, 10 predicted proteins | sample 1571431 | NCBI WGS metagenome assembly OGHE01 (sample SAMEA2581966, study PRJEB24529) | metagenome | biome: Human gut stool | place: China | collected 2011 | reverse complement strand
AGCTATTGGAGCAGGCAGGAGTAGAAGTGGCTTTTGTGGGACCGGATAATTTTGCAGCTGCGTATGAAGTGGGTAAATTATTGGATAAGAAGTTGCGGAATGAAGATAAAGTTGCTATTATTGAAGGATTGGCGGCAGCCGATAATGCGCAGCAGCGTAAAAGAGGTTTTATCAAGGCGATAGAAGAAAAAGGGTTAAGATTGGTGGCATCCGAACCGGCCGACTGGGAAACGGAGAAAGCCGCCGAAGTTTTTCAGGCTATGTGGATGCGGTATCCTGATTTGAAAGCTGTATATTGCAGCAATGATGCGATGGCGTTGGGGGTTCTTCAGCAGATGCAAGAAAAAAATTGCTATCTGCCTGTAGTGGGCTTTGATAATGATGCGGTAATGAAAGAATTTCTTTCTACGGGAAAACTGGTTGCAACAGCTGATATTTTCAGCTCACAGATGGCTGTCCGGGGCATTGAGTTCGCTTTGGATGTATTGGAGGGAAAAATAGAGAATAGAGGGGTTCATTCTACAGCTTACGAAATTATTAAACAATGAGTTCGTAGGGAAACGGTCCATACTGAGATATGCACTTAAGGCACCGGCTGTTTAACTTCTTAATATTGCCGGCAATGAGCAATATTAAGAAGTATTCTTTTTACGAATGAAATATTTAGTGTAATTTTGTGGCTCAAAATAAATTAAATAGAATCATTATGGCAGCAAAACCAGGTATACCTAAAGGAACGAGAGATTTTTCGCCGGTGGAAATGGCGAAACGTAACTATATATTCAATACGATCCGTGATGTGTTTCATCTTTTCGGCTATCAGCAGATTGAAACTCCTTCTATGGAGAATTTGTCTACCTTGATGGGAAAATACGGTGACGAAGGGGATAAGTTATTGTTTAAGATACAGAACTCAGGTGATTATTTCAACGGCATTACCGATGAGGAATTGCTGAGCCGCAATGCGGTAAAGCTGGCGAGCAAGTTCTGTGAAAAAGGATTGCGCTACGATCTCACCGTACCTTTTGCCCGCTATGTGGTGATGCATCGTGATGAAATAAGTTTTCCTTTCAAACGTTATCAAATCCAACCGGTTTGGCGTGCGGATCGTCCCCAAAAAGGGCGTTACCGTGAGTTTTACCAATGTGACGCCGATGTGGTAGGCAGCAATTCTTTATTGAATGAAGTGGAGCTGGTACAGATGATAGACCGTGTATTTGGTAAATTCGGAGTACGTGTTTCAATTAAAATCAATAACCGTAAGATATTGACCGGTATTGCCGAGATTATCGGGGAGGCTGATAAAATTGTAGATATCACCGTAGCCATTGACAAACTGGATAAAATCGGATTGGAAAATGTAAATGCGGAATTGGCTTCTAAAGGGATTCCTCAAGAGGCTATTGATAAATTGCAGCCGATTATTTTATTGAGTGGAAGCAATGAAGAGAAATTGGAAACTTTGAAGACTGTCCTTGCTACCAGTGAAGCGGGATTGAAGGGAGTGGAAGAAAGTGAATTCATATTAAAAACCGTGTCTGCACTGGGTGTGAAGAGTGAAGTGGAATTGGATTTGACTTTGGCTCGCGGCTTGAATTATTATACGGGAGCAATTTTTGAAGTGAAGGCCTTGGATGTGCAGATTGGCAGCATCAGTGGTGGTGGCCGTTATGATAATCTGACCGGTGTCTTTGGTATGGATGGTATGTCTGGTGTAGGTATCTCTTTCGGAGCCGACCGTATTTTTGATGTGTTGAATCAGTTGGATTTGTATCCGAAAGAAGCGGTGAACGGAACCGAGCTGTTGTTTGTAAACTTCGGCGATAAAGAGGCTGCTTATTGTCTGCCTATCCTGACAAAAGTCCGTGAAGCAGGGGTGCGCGCTGAAATTTATCCGGATGCTTCTAAAATGAAGAAGCAGATGGGATATGCCAATGACAAGCAGATTCCTTTTGTCGCTATTGTTGGTGAAAATGAAATGAACGAAGGGAAACTGACTTTGAAGAATATGACTACAGGCGAGCAGTCACTGGTTACACCGGATGAGTTGCTGGCGGTGGTGAAAGCTTGATTTCATCAAGCGGATGTTGTCGGAATAGTCCGGTATATTCATCCGTAATTATCTATGCGGATTAACAGATTATTTTTTTTCTTCCGTCACTATATCTCATTTAGAATCAGTGAAATATGGTGACGGAAGTCCTTTTTCCCCTCCGAAATGGTTTGTTCTCCTTTCCCTGTGTGGAGTCGGCCTGATAGCTACCGGTCATTATGGCAGATGTGTTTAGTACTCCTTTTTATATTCTCGTCCGTTTTTTTTGTAGCTTTGTCTGTCTTCTTTTGTTGTTTCACTTAGGTGACAATGCATTGGCACCTAAGTGGAGAGGCGTAGTCACCCAAGTGATACGATTGCTTCACCTTGGTGAAACTATAATGCAACAAAGTGTTTGCACGATAAGTATTTGTAAATGAAGTAAATGGATGAACCATCATACAGGACACATCAAGAAGGAAAATCTATGAGCCTTCAGAAACAATGGTAAAAAGACACATACATACCGGTTAAGGGGAATTACGGAACCTTTTACACCACAAACCTTTGAAGATAAATGGTTTGTGGTGATGGAAACAAAAAAGAACAGATGTCTTTTTAATACGCTATCTTATCCAATATCCCGTTCAAGTGTGCAATAGCCACTCCATAATTAGTCATGGGAATCTGTTGCTTACGGGCATTATCAATCCGGTTTAGTACATATTTGCGATTGAACATGCAGGCTCCGCAATGAATGATTAAGTGATAGGGTGTCAAATCCTCCGGAAAGTCTGTACCTGCAACGATATCTATTTGCAACTCTTCACCTATCTTTTTACGCAACATACGTGGAAGCTTTACTCTGCCTATGTCCTCGGTGGCAGGGGCATGAGTGCAGGCTTCTGCTATCAGTACCCGTGATTGTGAGGTGAGGCGGTCTATGGCTGAGGCTCCTTCCATATAATAGAGTATATCCCCTTTATATCCTGCCATCAGAACGGAAAAAGAGGTGAGAAGGCTTTCTGCCGGTTTTTGCTCATAAACGGCATGAAAAACTTGGGAGTCGGTTATGATTAGTTTCGGAGGATAGGACAGAGCCTGCAAAGTGGCGGCTATTTTATCGGTTGTACAGCTCATTACCAGACATTTTTTGTCCAATAATTCGCGCATCGTCTGTACTTGTGGAAGAATAAGTCGGCCTTTGGGAGCCTGTATGTCTTGTGGCATGACTAAGAGCACTAAATCTCCTTCTTTAACCAGATCTCCGGTAATGGTCTGTTGCCCGAAATCTGCCGGTAACTTTTCCAGAATAGCTTGAAGTATTTTCTCTATGCCCGTCTGTTCTTTTGCGCTGATAATGAGAGGATTTTGACCGCATTCTTTTTCTATACAATCCCTTGTGGATGCTATGTCTTTTCGGATATCAGCTTTGTTCAGTATCAGGATAACCGGAATATTCCTTTTATTTAACTGCTCCATCCATTGTTTTTCATCCTCGCAATTGCCGTCTTCACAAAGAAGTAAGGCAATATCTGTCCGTTCGATGGCTTTCAACGTACGGGTTATGCGCATTTCTCCCAATTCCCCTTCATCATCAAATCCGGGAGTATCGATAAAGAGACAAGGACCGATATGTTGAATTTCCATCGCTTTGCTGACAGCATCTGTTGTTGTACCGGGAATATCCGATACAAGGGCGGTGTCTTGTCCGGTCAAGGCATTGATTAGAGAGGACTTGCCGCTATTGCGTTTTCCGAACAGGACGATATGTAGCCGGTTGGCAGCGGGAGTGTTGTTTAGACTCATATTTTATTGGGCTTGAATTAGGTTCATTATCTGTATTGAAAAGGTTGCTTGACGCATGAGCGGTTAGAATCTGAAATCTCGTTTCCCTTCTTCTATCTCTTTCAGATTACGAATTGCTATTTCTTTTATTTTCGGATTGGGAATATGTTCCAACTCTTTTTTTATCAGTTGGATTCCTTTGGCTCGTGTATCCGGTGCCGCATAATCTTCCAGATACTCTTTTAGTGTCATCAATGCATTGGGAGCGCAGCAGTTGGCGATTTGTCCCGATTTGACTAATGACATAAAACGGTCGCCTGTACGCCCTGCCCGATAACATGCTGTACAGAAACTGGGGATATGCCCCAAGTCGAGCAGCCAGTTCACTACCTCGTCCAAGGTACGGGTGTCACTGATGTCGAATTGTGCTGAGTTTTCTTCCGGTGTTTCCGGAATGGCATAACCGCCTACGCTGGTCCGGGAGCCTCCGCTGATTTGTGAGATTCCCAGGTTTAAGACTTTGCGTCGGGTTGCAGCCGATTCCCTTGTAGAGATAATCATACCTGTATAAGGAACAGCGATACGGATTACCGCCACAATTTTACAAAATATATCATCTGAAATGGCATCCGGGAAATCTTGCGTGGAGATATCATCTGCCGGACAGATGCGAGGAACACTGATGGTATGTGGTCCCACTCCGAAGGTAGCTTCCAGATGTTCGGCATGCATCAATAATCCTGTAAAGTCATAGCGGTAGGTATTCAGCCCGAATAAAACACCTAGTCCTACATCGTCAATTCCCGCTTCCATGGCACGGTCCATCGCTTCGGTATGATAAGCATATTTGCTTTTCGGACCGGTGGGATGCAGGGATTCGTAATTTTCTTTATGATAAGTTTCCTGGAACAGGATATAAGTGCCGATACCTGCGTCTTTCAGCTTGCGGTAGTTTTCCACGGTAGTGGCGGCAATGTTGACATTGACCCGGCGGATAGCCCCATTTTTATGTTTGATGCTATAAATGGTTTGGATAGATTCCAGTATGTACTCAATAGGATTCCGCAACGGATCTTCTCCTGCTTCCAGTGCCAGGCGTTTGTGTCCCATGTCTTGCAAGGCAATTACCTCCTTACGTATCTCTTCTTGTGTCAGCTTTTTGCGTGCTATGGTCTTGTTCTTCAAATGATAAGGGCAGTAGACGCATCCGTTCACACAATAATTGGAAAGATATAGAGGGGCGAACATTACAATACGGTTGCCGTAAAACTTATGTTTGATTTCCTGTGCCAGCCGGAAAATGCGTTCTGTTAGATCCGGTTGGTCGCATTCCAGCAGTAATGCTGCCTCACGATGGGACAGTCCTTTGAATTGAGCAGCTTTGTCAATCAGTTGCTCTATCAGGGCACGATTGCTTTTGTTGTTGTGAGCATACTCCAAGGTATCCAGTATCTCTTGATGGTCTATGAATTCTTCTGCTATTTTAGAATCTGCTTTATACATGTTTGTTAGGGGTTAGTGATAGTCACCTCTATCTGTCGATATCCGGTAACCGATTGTTTCCAGTTGTTGTGCCAAAGCTCGTAAACCTTCGGCTGCTTCGGCACCGAAAGCGGCTTTGTTATCATACAAGGTGTATTTTTCTCTTTGCTCCCTGGGGGAGAGATTGGGCATCACTACATTAGCTCCTGCCAATATCCCTTTTTCCCGTCCGTCCGGTGACAAGGTGGCAAGGGCGGTGGTCGATGGAATCAGGGCGGACGGGTGCATTAACCGGAAAAGGGATAACAGCTTGAGGGTCATTCCTACACTTCCGGCCGGCTCTGTTCCGAATGGTGTGTCATGATGGGGGATAAATGGACCGATACCGATCATTTGGGGCTGGAATTGCTCTATGAATAACAGATCTTCCACCAGATGTGTCAGGGTTTGTCCCGGAGTGCCTACCATGATTCCTGTTCCGGTTTGATATCCAATTTCTTTTAGCCATTGCAGGCATTGGAGCCGATGCTTTAGTGACATCTCCTCAGGATGTAATTTCCTATAGTGTTCTTCGTTGTGTGTTTCGTGTCGGAGCAGATAACGGTTGGCTCCGGCACGGAAGAAACGTTCGTATGCTTCCCGTGATTTCTCTCCTAATGAAAGGGTGATGGCACAATCGGGGAATTCACAGTGGATGGCGGCAACGGTTTTTTCTATCCATTCATCTGTTAAGGCAGGGTCTTCACCGCCTTGCATCACGAAGGTGCGGAATCCGAGTGCATATCCTTCACGGCAACATTCCAAAATGGTTTCACGCTTTAATGCGTAACGGGTAATGGCGGTATTTCCTTTCCTTATTCCGCAATAATGACAGTTGTTACGACATCGGTTGCTCACCTCGATAAGTCCGCGGATAAATATCCCATTCCCGAAATGTGCCAAAGTGACTTCCCTGGCCTGTTGCTGTAAATACAGTAAAGTGCCGGTATCCTGACAGGAGAGGAGGTTGGCATATTCCTCACCTGTCAGGCTATGGTAGTGACGTAATTTGTCAATCAGTCGCTTCATGCATACCTTTAATATGTTTTTTTCTGTTTTGCCAGTTCCTGTACCAATTGGCGTTTTCCATTGTTGCTGCCGCTGTGCGTACTGGGTCCTGTAATACAACCACCCTCGCAGGCCATCACTTCGATGAATTGTCCGGGAGCTTTGCCCGATTTAGCGTAGGCGCGTAATGTTCCGATATTCTTCTTGTTTAAATCAGATACCTGTATGGCATTGATTTTGTCCGCTTCCATTTTCAGGAATGCCTTTACGGCTCCCATCACGCCGCCGGCTTGTGCGAATCCATGCGCTTCGCGAACGGAAGAGAATTCCATAGCGTATGGCTGTACAATCTCCAGGTTAATCTCGAAAGCATCGAAAATAGAGGAAATCTCTTCGAATGTCATCACAAAATCCACAGCCTCGTCACGTTGAGCTTCTTTACGTTTGGCTACACATGGTCCAACAAATACGATTTTTGCATCAGGATACTTCTCTTTGGCTATACGTGCGGCATAATACATAGGCGATCCTGTGCCGGAAACGTATTTTTTCATATCGGGGATGTATTTGTTCACCAGCTCGATATAGGACGGGCAGCATGAGGTAGTCATGAATTTCTGTCCTTCTTCCAGTTTTTCTATCAGTTCATGCGCTTCATGTTCTACGGTGGACATGGCTCCTTGTGCTACTTCAATTATATCGGTGAAACCGATTTGTCTGAATGCACCATATACTTGTTCGATAGTTGTGCTGAATTGTCCCAAAATAGATGGCGCGACAATGGCTACCACTTGTTCTCCTTTACGGATGCGTTGCAACACATCGAATGTCTGGGATATTTCAAAAATGGCCCCGAAAGGACAGGCATTCATGCATTTACCGCAATAAATACATTTATTCTCATCAATATGCTCTATACCGTGTTCATCTTTGCTGATCGCTTTGACAGGACAAGATTCCTCGCAGGGAACGGGAATATAGACGATTGCGTGATAAGGGCAGCTTTTGTGGCAGATGCCGCAACTGATGCAGGTATCATGGTCGATCCATGCCTTGCCGGTGTCGGCATGTACATGTACGGCTCCTTTGGGACAATTGTACTGGCAACTGCGGGCGGTACATCCCCGGCATAAGTCGGTGATTTCATAATTGATCTGTACGCAGGCCGAGCATGCTTCGTCTATAACACACATAATGTTGTCTTTGGGCTTTCCATTGTTTGCACGTTCTATAGCACGTGCGGCATATTCGGATAGTGGAGTGAGCTCATCGGTTTCATCATCCATATCCAACCCCAGTAGAGGAAGGGATTTGTATTTCCATACAGCGCGTTCTTTGTGTACGCAGCAACGCCCTGCATGTTTTGAACGTCGGGGGCTGAGTTCTAATGGCAGACGGTCTATTTTGTCTGTTGTCAGTTCTCCGTTTTTCCACAATTTTACAAGTTCTGTCAGCAATCTGTGGCGGACAATCATAATGTTGTTCGTAAATGCCATATAGTTAAAGGGGTTAATTATTAGGTTTTGCAAAGATAGTGATAGTTTGTGTCCTATGGAAATATTAAAAAAAGAAAAATCACATTTTTCTCTTTTTATATTCAGATTCGTTCTGTCGCTGTGGAATGTAGCCGACTGGTTTATATATGAATCTTTGTAGGTAAAAATAATAAATTTCGTAAAAGCAACTGATAATGGCAGGGGAAGAGGAAACCATTTTAGTGAAAGATATGTTATAGCTGTGCCAATTTGGCAGAATAAAACTGTCAATTTCTCCTTTTTCATGTTTGGCACGTTTTTCGCAAGATGTTTTGCGTCACTGCTTAAAGATGACGGATAATTGATATAATTAAAAGTATAACATATAAAAATTAAGAACTATGAACATTAAACCATTAGCAGACAGAGTATTGATTCTTCCTGCTCCTGCAGAAGAAAAAACAATCGGTGGTATTATTATTCCTGATACAGCAAAGGAAAAACCATTGCAAGGTGAAGTTGTCGCAATAGGTAACGGAACAAAAGATGAGGAGATGGTGTTGCATGTAGGTGATCAGGTATTGTATGGCAAATACTCGGGCACTGAACTGGAACATGACGGTAAGAAATACCTTATCATGCGTCAGAGCGATGTTCTCGCTGTTTTGGGATAATTAAATAGTACATTGTAAATCATTAAATTGTAAATAGAATTATGGCTAAAGATATTAAATTCAACATTGATGCCCGTGACGAATTGAAGAAGGGTGTAGACGAATTGGCTAACGCAGTGAAAGTAACCCTGGGTCCGAAAGGTCGTAATGTGATTATCGAAAAGAAATTCGGTGCTCCTCATATCACTAAGGATGGCGTGACTGTAGCTAAAGAAGTGGAATTGGCTGATGCATTTCAGAATACCGGTGCACAGTTGGTGAAATCTGTTGCTTCAAAGACAGGTGACGATGCAGGTGACGGTACTACTACTGCTACTGTGCTGGCTCAATCAATCGTAGGGGTAGGTTTGAAGAATGTTACTGCCGGAGCAAATCCGATGGATTTGAAACGTGGTATCGATAAAGCTGTTGCCAAAGTGGTTGAATCTATCAAGTCTCAGGCCGAAATGGTAGGTGACAACTATGACAAGATTGAACAAGTGGCTGCTGTTTCTGCCAATAACGATCCTACTATCGGTAAGTTGATTGCAGACGCTATGCGTAAAGTTTCTAAAGATGGTGTGATTACTATCGAAGAAGCTAAAGGAACGGATACTACCATCGGTGTGGTAGAAGGTATGCAGTTCGACCGTGGTTACTTGTCTGCTTACTTTGTAACTGATACAGAAAAGATGGAATGTGTGATGGAACATCCGTACATCCTGATTTATGATAAGAAGATTTCTAACTTGAAGGATTTCTTGCCTATCCTGGAACCGGCTGTACAGAGCGGACGTCCTTTGTTGGTTATCGCAGAAGATGTAGACAGTGAAGCATTGACTACGTTGGTTGTAAACCGTCTGCGTTCTCAGTTGAAGATTTGTGCTGTGAAAGCTCCGGGCTTCGGCGACCGTCGTAAGGCTATGTTGGAAGATATTGCCGTATTGACAGGTGGTATCGTTATCAGCGAGGAAAAAGGTTTGAAGTTGGAACAAGCTACTCTTGAAATGTTGGGTACTTGCGATAAGGTAACTGTTTCTAAAGATAATACTACTATCGTAAACGGTGCAGGCGCAAAAGAAAACATTCAGGAACGTATCAATCAGATTAAAGCTGAAATAAAGAATACTACTTCAGATTATGATAAGGAAAAGTTGCAGGAACGTTTGGCTAAGTTGTCAGGTGGTGTAGCTGTTCTTTATGTAGGTGCCGCTTCTGAAGTTGAAATGAAGGAAAAGAAAGACCGTGTGGATGATGCATTGTGTGCTACTCGTGCAGCTATCGAAGAAGGTATCGTTCCGGGCGGTGGCGTAGCTTATATCCGTGCTTCTGAAGCATTGGAAGGCCTGAAGGGCGATAATGAAGACGAAACAACCGGTATCGAGATTATCAAGCGTGCCATCGAGGAACCGCTTCGTCAGATTGTTGCCAATGCAGGTAAGGAAGGTGCAGTAGTAGTACAGAAAGTACGCGAAGGTAAAGGTGACTTCGGTTACAATGCCCGTACTGATGTTTACGAAAACTTGCACGCTGCCGGTGTGGTAGATCCTGCTAAGGTAACTCGTGTAGCTTTGGAAAATGCCGCTTCTATTGCAGGTATGTTCCTGACTACAGAATGTGTAATTGTGGAAAAGAAAGAAGATAAACCAGAAATGCCGATGGGTGCTCCCGGAATGGGTGGCATGGGCGGCATGATGTAATCTTTGCCCCATAAATGATTAACGGACTCCCTGTTGGCGAAATGTTGACAGGGAGTTTTTTATAGACCATAGTGGATTATCTTCTCAAGTTTTATTTACTCTCTAAATTTCGGCTCATCCGAGAAATTATGTTATGTGAGGAGACTGTGGATCACTCTTAAAAGATTAGTGGGGTTTATTTCAAATTGAACTGTCCTATAAAAAAGGAAGTGTTTCTGAACGTTCAGAAACACTTCCTTTTTTAGTGAGCCTCTTGTCGGATTCGAACCAACGACCCCGAGATTACAAATCACGTGCTCTGGCCAACTGAGCTAAAGAGGCATTGCTTTTTGTTTAGCGGGTGCAAAGGTAAGAATATCTTTTAAAAGAACAAATTTTTTCCTATGAAAAAATAGTTGGAAATTACCAAATGGTAATTTTTACTCCGAAATAACGTTCTATCTTTGCATCCGCTAAACAAAAAAGTGAAGTTTATGAAGGATAGTATTGATTTTGGTAGTATGGAAATTCCGAAATTGTTTCGGAAATTGCTGATACCTACTGTGCTGGGGATGGTATTTTCGGCTGTGTTTGTGATAACAGATGGTATTTTTGTAGGTCAAGGGATAGGTAGTGACGCATTGGCGGCAGTGAATATTACTGCTCCTTTGTTTTTGATAAGTACGGGTATCGGACTGATGTTTGGTGTTGGCGCATCGGTGGTGGCATCTATTCATTTATCTCAGGGAAAGTTGAAAACTGCTCGTATCAATGTGACGCAGGCTGTTGTGGTTTCTTCTTTGTTTTTGGCTGTGCTGTGGGGAGTGGTATGTTTGTTTGCTCCACAAGTAGCCGTGTGGTTGGGAAGTTCGGAACGTCTGTTGCCTTTGGCGGTGGAATATATGTATTGGTTCTTGCCTTTTCTGGTATTTAGTGCTTTGCTAAGTTCAGGGATGTTCTTTGTCCGTCTGGATGGTTCTCCTAATTATGCCATGTTGTGTAATGCTATTCCGGCAGTGGTGAATATCCTATTGGATTATGTGTTCATTTTTATTCTCAAATGGGGAATGATGGGTGCGGCGCTGGCTACCAGTCTGGGGTATATTTTGGGGGCCGGAATGATTGTAGTCTATTTAAGTCGCAGAAGAAATGTGATTCATTTTTGCCGGGTGAAACTTAGCAAGAAGAGTATGCGGCTCACTTGGCGCAATGTGAAATATATGTGCCACTTAGGAGTTTCCACCTTTTTGTGCGAGGCAGCCATAGCCTGTATGATGTTTGCAGGCAATTATGTGTTTATCCATTATTTAGGCGAAGATGGAGTGGCTGCTTTCAGTATTGCCTGTTATTTCTTTCCCATTATATTTATGGTATATAATGCCATAGGACAATCGGCTCAACCCATTTTAAGCTATAACTTTGGAGCGGGTGATACCATGCGGGTACGTTCCGCTTTCCGTCTGGCACTGGGAACGGCCGTGACCTGCGGACTTGTGTTTTTTGCGTTAACAGCTTTGTTCAATCATCAGATTGTGGCTATGTTTATTGATCGTTCCTATCCGGCATACGATATTGCTGTGGCGGGACTGCCTTTGTTTGCGTCTGGTTTTATTTTTTTTGCTGTAAACATTGTTTCCATTGGCTATTTTCAAAGTGTAGAGCGGGCACGTCCGGCTATGATGGTTACAGTTTTGTGTGGGTTTGTTTTTATGGTACTTTGTTTATTGGGCTTGCCGTTGCTATTGAAGGTGCCAGGGATATGGCTGGCGGTTCCTTTGGCGGAAATACTTACTTTTTTAGTAATAATGGTAATTTATTATCGTAAACATCAATGGGTTCGCAGATGATTTTTTACTTTTGTAGTAATTAATCGGGTGGATATATGGATGCATTCATACAGAAGTTTTGTGAAAAATATAGTTTGCCGATAGCTTTGAGCTTGCAGTTGTTGGATAATATGGAGAAGTTCACTTTTCATAAAGGGGATTTTCTTGTACAGGAAGGTGGGCGGAACTCAAACTTCTATATTGTAAGTAAAGGAATCTGGCGGGGGCATTACCTTAATGACGGGGTAGATGTTTCCGTCTGGTTTGCTTCTGAAGGAGAGGCCATCTTCTCGTCATGGGGATATGTGGAAAATACAGTTTCGTTGGTTTCTATCGAAGCGATGTGTGACAGTGAACTTTATGGTATTTCGAAGGCAAAACTCGAAGTATTATATGCCGGATCTGTTGAACTGGCTAATTTTGGAAGACGACTGTTCGAGCAGCAGTTTTTAGGGCTTGAAAGTTGGATGATAACGGGAGGAAGCCCCCGGGCCAAGGAGCGTTATCTTACTTTGTTGGAAGAGAATCCGGAACTGTTGCAGTATGTACCTCTGAAGCATATCGCTTCTTATTTATGGATTACCCCACAGTCGTTAAGCCGTATCCGTGCCGAACTGGGGAGAAGGAAAAAAGACCAATGACAATTTTAGCATTTACGGGGTTGGTTCTTTCGTATGGAAACGCATTGTTCTCTTTGCTTTTTCTTGTATGGTTCATCTTTGCCTTGATGGATGGTAGAAAAGTTGGCATCCGATAAATATTTATCTTAAAAGTGTCATCGTATTTTATTTTTGTGTAAGTTTGTAGTGAATCCTAAAAAAACTTATGGCAATGATAGATGATATTTTAGAGTTCAACAAGAAATTTGTTGAGAGCAAGGGATATGAGAAATATATTACCAACAAATATCCTGATAAAAAAATAGCTATTCTTTCTTGTATGGATACCCGGTTGACGGAATTGTTACCTGCTGCTTTGGGTATCAGGAACGGTGATGTAAAAATTATCAAGAATGCAGGTGGGGTTATCTCGCATCCGTTTGGTAGTGTAATCCGTAGTCTGATGGTGGCTATTTATGAGTTAGGTGTAAAGGAAGTTATGGTTGTTGCTCATTCTGATTGTGGAGCCTGTCACATGAATAGTAATGAGATGATAGAACACATGAAAGCACGTGGCATCAAGCAGGAAACCATTGATATGATTCGTTTCTGTGGTGTAGATTTTGGAGCATGGCTGGATGGTTTTGAGGATACGGAGAAATCGGTGAAAGGAACTGTACGGGCTATTATGGAGCATCCATTAATACCTGAAGATATTATAGTGAGGGGATTTATAATTGATTCGGTGACGGGTGAACTGACAAAAGTATAAAATGTGAGTTTTTTATACACAATAATGTTCATGTGATTTTGTGTATTATAAGAAAGGGAGGTATTTCTGCCTGATGCAGAATATACCTCTCTTTTTATTGAAGTCTGTATTTGTTTCAGTTTTTTATTGAGCGAAAGCATGATGATAACCATCCACTTTGTTCCAATTGCCACGGGTAAAGTCGGGTACGGCAACAGGTGCATTTCCGTTTTCTATAGAAAGACGGGTCAAGTCGGCCATACAGCACCATTCTGCTAAATCATAAACGTCCATGTCCAAAGGAAGTCCGTTGCGCAAGCAATATACCAGGCGATAATCCATAATGAAGTCCATCCCTCCATGTCCACCTATTTTCTTTGCTGTTTCTTCTAATTCTTGGTGGATAGGATGTTTGTATTGGCTCATCAAAGCTTCTTTTACTTTTTCGGGAACAGCCGAGTGCATACTCAGGTTTTCGTGATCGGGTATGCTGGTGCTGTCAATCTGATCCGGGCGGAAACAATATTGCTCGATGGGATATTTGTTGGCAAAACCTTTGGTACCGGTCAGCTGATACATACGGCTATAGGGACGTGGATTCATTACATCATGCTGTATGTGGATGGTTTTTCCGTTTTCTGTACGGATAAAAGTCATGGTATGGTCGCCGTTTTGGAAATCGGGTGCTTCTTCTTTCTGATATTGTTTTACCAGTTCGGGACCGGTTACAGCTTTGGTGTCCATGGCTACCAGTGTCTTCATGCGGTCACCGCGATGAATGTTGAGCAATTGGCAGGCAGGGCCTAGGCCGTGTGTGGCATAAACGTCTCCACGGAACTCCCGGTTGTAATCCAAACGCCAGTTGTTCCAGTAATAAGGCCAGAATTCTTCCAGATTATGGATGTATGAACCTTCTACATGGAGCACTTCGCCGAAAAGACCTTTTTGTGCCATATTCAATGTCGTCAGTTCGAAGAAGTCGTAAACACAGTTTTCAAGTTGCATACAGTGTTTACGGGTCTTTTCGGAAGTATTGATAAGTGCCCAGATTTCATCCAGCGACATGGCGGCAGGTACCTCGATGGCTGCATGTTTTCCATGTTCCATGGCATAGATACCCATTTCAGTATGGTGTTTCCAGTCTGTTGCAATGTATACCAAGTCGATATCGTTTCGCTCGCACAGTTGTTTCCATGCATCTTCGCTGCCGGAATAGAGGGCAGGGGCTTCCATACCGGCGTTAGTTACAATTTTTTGTGCTTTTTCCGCATTTTCAGGCAATAAGTCGCAAAGAGCCACAATTTTAGTTCCCGGTATGTGCGTCCAACGTTCTACCGCACTGGGACCACGCATGCCCAAACCGATGAAACCTACACGCACAGTGTCAAGTTTAGGAGTTGTTAGTTCGATTACATCCTGTTGTCCCGCAGGACGTTCGGGAACTGGAACTTCAAGAGGCGCATACTCTTTTGTTGCAGTTGTTTCTTTGGGGATTGGGGTACAGCCGGCGAGGCATGATAACGCTATACCGACGAAGAAGGTAGATAGGTTTTTAATCATGGTTCTGTTTAATTGAAATTTATAGGTTAATAGCAGATTGTTGCAAAAATAGGGAATATTTTTAATATTAGTGTATTGCTTGTCGGATAAATTGATTTCACTTCTACTGT
>OGHE01001477.1_pt1 | contig 15160 bp, 11 predicted proteins | sample 1571431 | NCBI WGS metagenome assembly OGHE01 (sample SAMEA2581966, study PRJEB24529) | metagenome | biome: Human gut stool | place: China | collected 2011 | reverse complement strand
CGGTGGCCCCCAAGGGCTTTGGCAGCGAGAACATGAGCCGCATCCAGATGCTCAAGCCAGCCGACGGCGTGGAGGGCTTTAAAAAGTTCGTGGTGGATACCGTAAAGCTGGCCGGCTCCAACCCCTGCCCGCCCATCGTGCTGGGCATCGGCGTGGGCGGCAGTTTTGACAAGGTGGCGTATCTGGCCAAAAAGGCGCTGCTGCGCCCGCTGGATATCCCAAACCCCGACCCCTACTATGCCCGGCTGGAGCAGGAACTGCTTACCGCCATCAACGGCTTGGGCATCGGCCCCCAGGGCTTTGGCGGCAAGACCACCTGTCTGGGCCTTGCCATTGAGCAGATGCCCACCCATGTGGCGGGCCTGCCGGTGGCGGTGAACGTTTCCTGCCATGTGACCCGCCGCGCCAGCGCGGAGCTGTAAGGAGGGGAGAACGATGGAATACAGACTGACTACCCCCTGCACCGCGCAGGACCTTGCCCCGCTGCGCGCGGGGGATACCGTGCTGCTTTCCGGTGTGGTGTACACCGCCCGGGATCAGGCACACAAGCGGATGATGGAAGCACTGGACAAGGGCGAGACCCTGCCTTTTGCGCTGGAAGGCAGCGCCATCTACTATGTAGGCCCCACCCCGGAGCGCCCGGGCGAGGTCATCGGCTCGGCAGGGCCCACCACCAGCGGACGCATGGACGCCATGAGCCCCCGGCTGCTGGATCTGGGCAACAAGATCATGATCGGCAAGGGCAAGCGGGATGCAGCCGTCAAGACGGCTGTGGTACGCAACGGCGCGGTGTATCTGGCCGCGCTGGGCGGTGCCGGTGCGCTGATGGCAAAAAGCGTGCAGACGCTGGAAGTGATCGCATGGCCGGACTTGGGCTGTGAGGCAGTGCGCCGCCTGACGGTGCAGGATATGCCCCTGACCGTTGTGCTGGACGCCCACGGCGGCGACCTGTACGAGGCAGGCCCGGCGGCCTATCTGGCCACGCTGTAAGGACACGACCTTGAGAAATTGAACCCTTTGCACAAAACAGACCCGCCGCAAAACGGGCAAAACAGCAGTTTTGTGCAGAAAAAAGCAGTTAGTTTAACAAAACTTGCTGCGAATCGCTTGCATCGACCGCAAAAGTGTGATATCCTTTAACATACGACAGAGGGTACACATACCCTGTCGGAAAAATCCCCCAGAGGGAATAAGGCAGGAGGCCGGACAAACCATGCAGATCCACCAGTCCGCGGAAGATTATCTTGAAACGATCCTGATGCTGAGCCAGCGCATGGGTAAGGTGCGCTCTATTGACGTGGTCAACGAGCTGGGCTTTACCAAAGCCAGCGTGAGCATCGCCATGAAAAAGCTGCGGGAGAACGGCTATATCGCGGTGGACGGCGAAGGCAACTTGACCCTGCTGAAGCCCGGGCTGGAAATTGCCCAGCGCATCTACAGCCGCCACCAGCTGCTGACCCATTTCTTTGTGCAGCTGGGCGTGGACGAGCAGACCGCCGCCGAGGACGCCTGCAAGGCAGAGCACATCCTCAGCGAGCAGACGCTGGAAAAGATCCGCGAAAGCGCGCTGCGCAACGATGCCGCCCATCCGCAGGCGGAGTGATTTGATTTCGGGAGACACCGGAACGCCGAAAGACGTTCCGGTGTTTTTGCTTATAATAACGTTTTTTATCCTTCAGCCCTTGCATCCCGGGGTGGAACGCGGTATTCTTATAGAATAGACTTGATCCGCGACAGCACAGGGGAGGGAGAGCGTATGGACGCACAGGAGATCCGCGCATTGCTGGGCAAAAGCATCTTTGAGCGGGCACAAAAGTACCGCAAGCGCATCCTGCAAAGCAGCTGCACCACCAACGAGGATGGCGTGCGGCACCTGACGGCACTGGTGCAGGGCAGCGGGCCGGACTGCTATTATACACAGGTCTGGCTGCGGGAAAACGGCAGCTTTGTCAGCGCCTCCTGCGATTGCCCCTATAACCAGAACGGCGACGGCACCTACTGCAAGCATATCGGTGCGCTGCTGCTGCAGGACGCGGAAAAGAACCCGCCTGCCCCGGTCAAAGAGCCGGAGGCTATCCCCGGGGTACAGCGGGGCGTTACAGGACTGAACCCGGAACCACGCAAGGACAGTTACAGCGCCGGGCTGGATATGCTGTTCGGCCGCAAGTGGCGGGGCGAAGAACCGGAGACCGACTACGCAGCCCAGCTGCTGCTGAAGCGCTACCAGCGGGAGGATGCGCAGCAGCTGCCCCAGAACATTGTCCAGCGCACCGGCTTTGCCCTGCTGGAACCGGAGCTTACGGCACACAATGGCCGTGTCTGGCTGCGGCTGCGGGTCTCAGACGGCATCGGCGGGCGGCAGTATCTGATAAAAAGCATTCCGCATTTTCTGGATGCCATTGAGCGGGGAGAAAGCGTCAGCTATGGCAAGTCGCTGGCCTTTGTGCACCGGTGGGACGCCTTTGCCCCGGATGCACAGCAGCTGCTGCGGCTGCTGCGCCGTCAGGTGAGCGCCCGGCAGGCGTTTGAAGCCGAGGGAACAATGCGCTCCGGCTGGGAAAAAGGCCCGGCGGGCGGTCTGCCGCTGACCGGCGAGGGCGTGGATGCCCTTGTGGAGCTTTACGCTGCCGAGGGCGTTGTGGGCGGCTACACCCTGAAAGAGGGTCTGCCGGTGATCAGCCTGAAGGTGGAGCGCCGCAAGGGCGGCGTGCAGCTGAGCTGTACCCCGGCGCTCCGCGGGGTGCAGGGGCTGGACTATGCGTATCTGCTGGGCGAAACCACCCTCTGGCGGATGCAAAAAGAGGAATGCCGCCGGGTACTGCCGGTGCTGGAGACCTTTGACGGGCGCAGTTTGTTCTTTACCAGCGCGGACGCCGCCGCTTTTTGCAGCTATGTGCTGCCGGAGCTGGGCAACCGGGTCAACATTGTGGACCCCGACCGGCTGCTGCTGAACCAGATCCCGCTGGAGCCGGTGGTGCAGTTTTATCTGGATGCCGACCGGGGGCTTACCGTCACGGCTTACCCGGTCTTTCTGTACGGGGAGGACAGGGTAGCTCCCGGCGAGCCGGTGCCGCCGGACCTTTTGCGGGACGCCCGCACCGAGAGCCGGGCAAAGCGGCTGCTGGAAACCTATCTGGAACCCCAGACCGGCAAGCCCGGGCATTACAGCATTTCCGGTGAGGAAGAGGTGTTCCAGCTGCTGGAAGAGGGCATCCCCGCCTTGCTGGCCATGGGCGAGGTGTACCAGACCGATGCCTTCCGCAACTTACAAGCCGCCCCGCCAAGGATCTCGGTAGGGGTGTCGGTGCACGGCAGCGTGCTGGACTTGGAAGTGGACACCGGCGCGTTCCCGGTGGAGGAACTGCGGGAGCTTTTGCAGTCCCTGCACCAGAAAAAGCGCTACCACCGCCTGCGCAACGGCAGCCTGCTGCGGCTGGACGACAGTCTGGAAGGGCTGGACGAGCTGAACGATACGCTGGAACTTTCCGGTGCAAAGCTGAAGGACGGCCACGCCGCCCTGCCGCTTTACCGCGCCCCCACGCTGGACTGGGCACTTTCGGGCCAGAACGGCCTGCGCTTTGACCGGGACGATGCCTTCCGGCGCATCAGCCGCAGCTTCCATGCCGTGCGGGACAGCGAGTACACCCCGCCGCTCTCCCTGCAAAAGGTCCTGCGCAAATACCAGCGGGACGGCTACCGCTGGCTGCGCACGCTGGACGGCTACGGCATGGGCGGTATTCTGGCGGATGATATGGGCCTTGGCAAGACGGTGCAGGTGCTCAGCTACCTGCTGGCCATGAAGGAGGGCGGGCAGCACCTGCCCAGCCTCATCGTCTGCCCGGCGTCGCTGGTGCTGAACTGGCAGGAGGAATGCCGCAAGTTCACCCCGCAGCTGCAAAGCGTGGCCATGGACGGCGATGCCGCCCACCGCGCGGCGCTGGTCGATGGGTGGGCGCAGGCGGATATCGTGATCACCAGCTACGACCTGCTGCGCCGGGACGAAAAACTGTATGCAGGGCAAAGCTTTTACGCCTGCATTCTGGACGAGGCGCAGGCCATCAAGAACCACACCACCCAGAAATACAAGGCCGTGTGCCGGGTGAACAGCCGGGTGCGCTTTGCGCTGACCGGCACCCCGGTGGAAAACCGCTTGGGCGAATTGTGGAGCATCTTCTCCTTTTTGATGCCCGGCTATCTGCCTCCGTACAAGACCTTCTGCGCCCGGTTTGAAAAGCCCATCGTGCAGGACGAGGACGCCAACGCCGTGCGGCGGCTGAACCAGTTCACCGGGCCGTTCATCCTGCGGCGCATGAAATCCGAGGTGCTGCGGGAGCTGCCGCCCAAGACCGAGAATGTGCGCCGCATCGAGCTGGACACCGAGCAGCGCAAGCTGTATCTGGCGGCGGTGGTGGACGCGCGCGAAAAGCTGTGTGCGGCAAAGCCGGAGGACAAGATGACCGTGTTTGCCGTGCTGATGCGGCTGCGGGAGATCTGCTGCGACCCGCGCCTTGTGGCGGACAACTGGACCGGCAGCAGCGCCAAACTGGAAGCCTGTCTGGAGCTTGTCACCGAGGCAGTGGCGGGCGGGCACCGCATTCTGCTGTTCAGCCAGTTCACCTCCATGCTGGAGCTGCTGGCAAAGCGGCTGGACGAGGCCGGGGTGAGCCACTTTACCCTGCAGGGTTCTACCCCCAAGCCGGTGCGTGCCGAGCAGGTGCGCCGGTTCAATCAGGGCGAGGCGGATGTCTTTCTCATCTCGCTGCGGGCGGGCGGCACGGGTCTGAACCTGACCGCCGCCGATATCGTCATCCACTACGACCCGTGGTGGAACCTTGCCGCGCAGAATCAGGCTACCGACCGCGCCTACCGCATCGGGCAGCGCAACCCGGTGCAGGTGTACCGGCTGATCGCGCAGGACACCATTGAGGAAAAGATCGTGGAGCTGCAGCAGGCCAAGCAGTCGCTGGCCGAGACCGTCACCGGCGGGGCAGACGGCGCGATCCTGTCCATGAACCCCGAACAGCTGCTGCAGCTGCTGGGAGAAGAAGCATAAAGGAGTGTGGTTATCATGAAGGTTTGGGATCTGCATTGTGATACCCTGTTCGAGCTGCGCCGCGCCGAAAAGGCGGGCACACCCAAAAGCTTTTTGCACAACGACCTGCATATCGACCTTGAAAAATTACAGCAGGGGGATTACCTGCTGCAGTGCTTTGCGGCCTATGTGGATCTGGCCGACCCCACCCCCGGGGCCGACCCGCTGGTAAGCGTGCTGGAGGAGATCGATATCTTCAAGCGGCTCATGGCGGCCTACCCGGAAAAGATCGCCCCGGTGTACACCGCTGCCGACCTTGAGCGCAACCGCGCCGAGGGCAAGCTCAGCGCCATGCTGACGGTGGAGGAGGGCGGCTGCTGCAAGGGCAGTCTGGGCGTGCTGCGGCGGCTGCAGGAGCTGGGCGTGCGCATGATGACCCTGACATGGAACTACCCCAACGAGCTGGCCGCCCCCAACGCAAACCCCGGCGGGCCGCTGGTGCCCAACACCGAAACCGGCCTGACCGAGCGGGGCTTTGCCTTTTTGGAAGAGATGGAAAAGCTGCATATCACCGCAGACGTGAGCCACCTTTCGGATAAGGGCTTCTGGGATATTGCAAACCACAGCACCCGTCCCTTTGCGGCCAGCCACTCCAACTGCCGTGCGCTGTCACCCCACAACCGCAACCTGACCGATGAGATGATCCGCGCACTGGCGGAAAAGGGCGGCATTGCGGGGCTGAACTACTGCGCCTCCTTTGTGGACGCAGACGCGGCACACCCGAAGAACTGCCGCAGCACGGCAGCGCTGCTGGCAAAGCACGCGGCGCACTTCAAGCAGGTGGGCGGCATTGAGGTCATCAGCCTTGGCAGCGACTTTGACGGCATCGGCGGCCATCACGAGCTGGAAACGGCGGCGGATATGCCGCTGCTGGCCGAGGCACTGCGCCGCGAGGGCTTTACCGAGGACGAGGTGGAGGCCATCTACTGGCGCAACGCCTACCGCTTCTTCAAAAACAATCTGTAATATCAAGCTGAAAAATTGCAAAAAGTGCCCGGAGATGCCCTGCCTGTGCGGGTATCCCGGGCTGTGTATTGCCCGGCGAGGGGAGGCTGTACATGGACTAAGGCGCGCGTCCCCCAAAAAAGAACAAACGACTTGGAAAGATAAGAGGAATTATAACAATGGGTATCACGATCTCGCCGTGGATGATGGCGTTTCTCGTTCTGATGACGGGCTTTGCAGGCTTTGTGGATTCGGCTGCCGGCGGCGGCGGACTGATCAGCCTGCCGGCCTATCTGTTCGCCGGGCTGCCGCCCCACTACACCTATGCCACCAACAAGTTCAGCGCCGCCTGCGGCACTACCTTTGCCACGGCAAACTTTTTTAAAAGCGGCGCAATAAACGTGAAGGTAGGCGTGCTTGCAGCCATGGGCAGCTTTGCGGGCAGTGCGCTGGGCGCGCACATCGTGCTGCTGCTCAGCGATGAGGTGCTGCGCACCATGATGTTCATTATCCTGCCGGTGGCGGCGGTGATCATTCTGTGGCAGCGCAACCTGCCGGACGAAAACCGGGACGACGGCACCCTGAACCTGAAAAAGACCCTGCTGGCGCTGGGCATCGGTTTTGGTATCGGCCTGTACGACGGCGTCATGGGTCCGGGCACCGGCACCTTTGCCATTATTGCCTTTACCACCCTGATGGGCTTTGACCTGCGCACCGCCAACGGCAACGGCAAGGTGCTCAATCTGGCCAGCAACTACGCCAGCCTCTTTACCTATCTGGTAAACGGTCTGGTGGTGTTCCACGTTGCCATCCCCTGCGCCATCAGCAACATTCTGGGCAACCTGCTGGGATCGCACTTTGCGCTGAAAAAGGGCGCGCGCTTCATCCGCCCCATGATGCTGGTGGTGCTGGTGCTGTTGATGGGCAAGCTCATCTCGGACGCGGTGCTGTAAGGGCAGGGAGGGACGATTTGGAATGCGCTCCGCGTTGCTTTGCGCATCAATAGCGGAAAGAATATTTTTATTGGTAGTTCCGAAACGCCTGCGGGCGTTTCGGAACTGTTTTTTTCACAGGCATAAAAAAGCAAGTCGGGCAGCCTGCGGGCTGTCCGACTTGTTCTTGCTTTCATAGGTTTTATTCCAGCACCAGCTCTTTATCAAAGAACGCGATGCCGAACGCGCCGGGGCCGGTGTGGGTGCCGATAACGCAGCCGATCTGCCGCACCAGCGGTGCGTCCAGATGCAGATTGTCCTGCAGGTAGGTCAAAAGCGGCTGCAGCTCCCGGGGGTTGACGGTGTAGCCCAGCAGGGGGGTGTAGTCCGGGTGGATGCCGCCCATCTCGTCGATCTTCTTGAACAGCGCCACATACACGCCGGGCAGACCGCGCGCCTTGCCGGCCAGCGCCACCTTGCCCTCTATGACGGCGAGGATGGGCTTGATGCCCAGCACGCCGCCCGCCACGGCCACGGCAGCGGACAGTCTGCCGCCCTTGCGCAGGTACTTCAGGTCGTCCACAGCGGCCACCAGATGCAGGTGCTGCTTAGCCTTTTCCAGATCCGCAGCGATCTGGGTAAGGCTCTTGCCGGCGTCCCGCAGCTGCACCGCCAGCCGCACCAGCAAAGACTGCCCCAGACAGACGTTCTCAGTGTTCACGAACACCACGTTGTCCACGTTGGCAAGGTCGGCAGCCAGCCTTGCGCACTGGCCCGTGCCGGAAAGGGCATCGGACAAAAAGATGCCCAGCACCTCATCTCCGGCGGCGGCAGCGTCCAGATACAGACGCTCGAACTGCTCCGGGCTGGGCTGGCTGGTGGTGGGCAGCTTGTGGCAGGATGCCAGATGGGTGTAGTATGCGCTGGGGGTCATGTCGATGCCGTCCCGCAGGACGGTGCCGTCCTCCAGCGTCACGTTCAGGGGGATCACGGTCACGCCCAGCTGCTGCGCCTCGGCGGGCAGGATGTCGGACGCGGAATCGGTGAGGATGCGGATCATAATAATACCTCCGGTCTACCGGTAAAATACAGTATATGCAACTTTTTCATCAAAAAGGTTGGATATAATTATACCACTGTTTGGGACGATATGTCAATATTTTGTATAAATTTGCCGCGACAGAACGCCGAAACCTTGCGCACCCGGCGGCAGATATGGTACTATAACCGGGAACGAACCACAGCAGGAGGAGACCGACCATGCACAAGCTGAACCCCCGCACCGCCGCGCTGCTTTCGGCCTTTGGCTGGGCGGTGGGGTATCTGCTGGCGGGCAAGGCGCTGGCGGTGCTGCTGCCCGCGCCGCCCGGCGGCGCAGCGCTTTTCTGCCGGGTGTGCCTGCTGGCTCCGCTGGCGGAGGAAGGGGTGTTCCGGGGCGCGGTGCAGCGCCGTGCGCAGCCGCTGGGCAGGGGACAGGCCATTCTTTTGCAGGCGGTGCTGTTTGCGTTGCAGCACGGCAGCGCTGCCGCCATGGCCTACGCGCTGGTGTGCGGGCTGGCGCTGGGTTGGCTGGCCGACCGCACCGGACATCTCTGGCCGGGAATGCTGCTGCACAGCGTGAACAATCTGCTGGTGCTGGCGATGGAATAAAAGGGAGGAGCAGATGACCGATTTTGAACTGATGGGTCTTGCGCTGGACGAAGCCCGCAAGGCAGCTGCACTGGGAGAGGTGCCGGTGGGCGCCGTGGTGGCGCGCCGCGGCGAGGTGATCGCCATGGCCCACAATACCCGCGAGACCGAAAAGAACGCTTTGCACCACGCGGAGCTGCTGGCCATCGATGCCGCCTGCAGGGCGCTGGGCGGCTGGCGGCTGTGGGAGTGCGAATTGTTCGTTACCTTAGAGCCCTGCCCCATGTGCGCGGGCGGCATCATCAACAGCCGTCTGCGCCGGGTGGTATACGGCGCTGCCGATACCAAAGCCGGGTGCTGCGGCTCGGTGACCGACCTGTTCGCGCTGCCCTTCAACCATCATCCGGTGGTGGAAAAGGGGCTGCGGGAGGCCGAGGCACAGCAGCTTTTGCAGGCGTTTTTTGTGTCCCTGCGGGAAAAGCGGGCGGGCAGGCCCCGTTGGAAGCCGCCGGTGCCCGAAAACAGGGAGAAATAAGGCAAAAATAGTGGGAACTGCGTAAAAAAATGCAGCGCCCACTTTCTTTTTGGACTGGATTGTGGTATATTATTCAATGGAATCTTGTCGAAACCCATCATAACTGCAGGCAGGCACGCCAAAGCACCGGACCTTTGCCGGACACACGAACGGTACGCTGCGCTGTCTGGGGATGGACGCGGGATTTTTTCCGGCGGGGCCCTGCGCCCCGCCGAGAATACCGAACAGGAGGGACACACTCTTGTACGAGGACGAGTTTGAACTGACCTTTCAGGTGCCGGAGGAAGAGAGCGCACCGGAACCCCTTGCCGTACCGGCTGCAAAGCCGACTGCGCCGGTGGAGGCGGTGGTGGATGAACCCACCCGCATCATGACGCTGGAAAAACCGGCAGCGCCTGTGGTGGACGAGCCCACCCGGGTGATCACGCAGGAAAAGCCCGCAGAGCCGCAGCCTGTACCGCAGCCTGCAGAACAGCAGCCAGCCCCTGCCGCACCCGCTGCGGCGCGCCGGGTGCTGATCTCCGGCGGCGACCGGGGCATCGGCGCGGCTGCCGCCAAGGCCTTTGCGGCCGCCGGATATCAGGTGGCGGTGCTGTATCACCAGAACGCCGCAGCCGCCGCTGCGCTGGAGCAGCAGCTGCCCGGGTGCATCGCCATCCAGTGCGATGTAGCCAGCCGCGCCAGCTGTGAGCTGGCCTTCCACGCAGTGGAACAGGCCATGGGACGGGTGGATGTGCTGGTGTGCAACGCCGGCATCGCGCAGCAGAAGCTGTTTACCGACATCACCCCGGAGGAGTGGCAGCGGATGCTGGACGTGAACCTGAGCGGCGCGTTCCATCTGTGCCAGCTGGCGCTGCCCGGCATGATCCGCCGCAAGCAGGGCCGCATCCTGACCGTGAGCAGTATGTGGGGGCAGACCGGCGGCAGCTGCGAGGTGCACTATTCCGCCGCGAAAGCCGGGCTCATCGGCCTGACCAAGGCGCTGGCGAAGGAAGAGGGCCCCAGCGGCATTACGGTGAACTGTGTAGCACCGGGGGTCATTGAGACCGATATGATGGCGGTCTTTACCGCCGAGGACAAGGCGGCGCTGGCCGAGGAGACCCCTGTGGGGCGGCTGGGCACCCCGGAAGAAGTTGCAAAGCTGCTGGTCTTTCTGGCCGGCGAGGATGCCGGATACATCACCGGACAGGTGTTCGGGGTGAACGGCGGCCTTGTGATCTGATGCACAGGGCAATATTACATGAAATTCCCCGTAGCGGGAAGGAGAGAAAAAATGGGCATGACTTTGAAGGAACTGTTGACTAAGGGCGAAGGCACCCTCTCTGCACAGGAGGCCAAGGCGCTGGCGGCACAATGCCGCATGGATGTAGACACCCTCTACACCCTGTTGGAAGAGCGCGGCATCAAGATCCTGGAGGAGGAGAGCGAGCCGAGTCTGGACGTGGACAGCATCATTGCTGAGGTGGAAAACGCCGAGAACAACAACGATGATATGGGCCTTGCCGATGAGAACGAAGAGGATGCCGAGGAGAACCCGGCAGACCTGAAGGCTGCCATGGACGAGCTGCTGGACGACCCGGTGAAGAACTACCTCAAGCAGATCGGTCAGATCCCGCTGCTGAGCGCCGAGCAGGAGGTGGAGCTGAGCCGCCGCATCCATGCCGGTGCCGAGGCTGCGCACATTCTGCAGGCAGACCGCCAGAAGTACGGCGCGCCGGAGTACATCAAGAAAAACAGCGCCCGCTTCTCCTTTGAAGAGGACGAGAACAGCCGCAGCTATACGGAGGATCTGGACGAGGATACCGAAAAGTCCGCCGAGGATGCCGAGGAGAAGGCCGACGAGGAAAAGGCTATGGAGGCTGTGGAGAACGGCCCCCTGAGCGAGGAGAAACGTCAGGAGCTGCTCAAGACCCGCCGCGACGGCCTGAACGCCCGCCGCAGCCTGAGCGAGGCAAACCTGCGTCTGGTGGTGTCCATCGCCAAAAAGCACGTCGGCCATAATCTGGCCTTCCTTGACCTTATTCAGGAGGGCAACATCGGCCTGATCAAGGCTGCCGAAAAGTTCGACTGCGACCGCGGCTTCCGCTTCTCCACCTACGCAACTTGGTGGATCCGTCAGGCCATCACCCGCGCCATCGCGGATCAGGCCCGCACCATCCGCATCCCGGTGCACATGGTGGAGACCATCAACCGGATGCGTCAGGCTACCAACCAGCTGGTGTACCAGAACGGTCACGAGCCCACCCCGGAGGAGCTGGCAAAGGCTATGGACATGAGCGTGGAGCGCGTGCGCGAGATCCAGCGCATGGCACAGGAGCCCGCCAGCTTGGAAAGCCCTGTGGGTGAGGAAGAGGATTCCTCTCTGGGCGATTTCGTCGCGGACGAAAACGCCGAGGCCCCCGGCAAGGCAGCCGACCGCGCCATGGTGGCACAGCAGATCAATCTGGCGCTCAAGAGCCTGACCCCCCGCGAGGAGAAGGTCATCCGCCTGCGCTTTGGTCTGGACGACGGCCGTCCCCGCACGCTGGAGGAAGTGGGCCGCGACTTCGGCGTTACCCGCGAGCGTGTGCGCCAGATCGAGGCCAAGGCCATCCGCAAGCTGCACAGCCGCAAGTGCCTGACCCTGCTCAACGGCTTGATCGAGTAATATGAATTTTGGGATAGCGGAACACCTGTGGTGTTCCGCTATCCTTTTTTATGGAAAGCACCCACTGTTTTGGCAGAGTGTTCAACGGCGGGGCGGCAGCCTTGTGCAGAATATGCAAAAATTGCGCTGAAGCTTGTATTTTGCTTGCGGAGAGTGTACAATAAGCACAGAATATGTTTGCGCAGAGCAGGAGAGCGACAGACAGAGCAGCATGGCTTTGTTTGTTGCGCTCTTTTTTGTTTTGTGCCCAGCTTCAGAGCAAGGAGAGAACACCATGAGCCAGACCAAATATATCCTCTCATTGGACCAAGGCACCACCAGCAGCCGGGCGATCCTGTTTGATAACGAGCAGAACATCGTCTGCGTCCAGCAGCGGGAATTTGAGCAGATCTACCCCCATCAGGGCTGGGTGGAGCACAACCCCATGGAGATCTGGTCCAGCCAGTACGGCGTGATGAACGAGGTCATTGCCCAGAGCGGCGTAGACCCCAAGGACATTGCGGGCATCGGCATTACCAACCAGCGCGAGACCACCATCCTGTGGGACAAGACCACCGGACGTCCGGTGTATAATGCCATCGTCTGGCAGTGCCGCCGCACCGCGCCCCTTGTGGACGAGCTGCTCAGGACCCCCGGCATGGCGGACTATATCCGGGAGAATACCGGACTTGTGCCGGATGCCTATTTCTCTGCCACCAAGATCAAGTGGATCTTGGAGAATGTCCCCGGTGCGCGGGAAAAGGCCGAGGCAGGGGAGCTTTTGTTTGGCACGGTGGACACTTGGCTGGTCTGGAAACTGACCGGCGGCAAGGTGCACGTTACCGACCGCACCAACGCCAGCCGCACTATGCTGTACAACATCCGCACACTGGACTGGGACGACACCCTGCTCAAGGCGCTGGACATTCCCCGCAGCATCCTGCCCAGCGTGAAGGACTCCAGCGAGGTATACGGCTACACCAGCATTCAGGGCGTGGACGTGCCGGTGGCCGGTATTGCGGGTGACCAGCAGGCTGCGCTGTTCGGGCAGGGCTGCTTTAAGCCCGGCGATGTGAAAAACACTTACGGCACCGGCTGTTTTTTGTTGATGAACACCGGCAGCAAGATCTACCGGAGCAAAAACGGTCTGGTCACCACCATCGCCATCAGCCTTGACGGCGAGGTGGAGTATGCGCTGGAAGGCTCTGTCTTTGTGGGCGGCGCGGTCATCCAGTGGATTCGGGACGGGATGCACCTGATCCAGGACAGCTGCGACTCCGAGTACTACGCCCAGAAGGTGCCGGACAACGGCGGCGTGTACATCGTGCCCGCCTTTACCGGTCTGGGCGCGCCCTACTGGGATATGTATGCCCGGGGTGCTATTCTGGGCATCACCCGCGGCACTACCCAGAACCATATCATCCGCGCGGCAGAGGAATCCATCGCCTACCAGAGCGCCGACCTGATGTGGGCCATGGAAAAGGACACCGGCATCACCATCAGCACCCTGAAGGTGGACGGCGGTGCCAGCCGCGACCACTTCCTGATGCAGTTCCAGTCCGACATCCTGAACAAGGAGGTGCTGCGTCCGGCCATCCGGGAGACTACCGCCCTTGGTGCGGCGTATCTGGCCGGTCTTGCCACCGGCGTGTGGAAGAGCCGGGAAGAGATCAGCCACCTGTGGAGCTGCAACCAGCTGTTCGAGCCTAAAATGGACGCTGCCCAGCGCGAAAAGCTGGTCAACGGCTGGCACAAGGCCGTGGGCCGCAGTCAGGACTGGGCCGAGCACGAGGCGTAAGACAAAAAGCTTCGGATAGGATAATGTGAAATCACCCCCGGCAGGCTGCCACCGCAATGGTGATAGTCTGCCGGGGGTTTGTTATGCCAGTATTTTGTCCAGCTGGAATTGCAGGATGCGCTCAAGCGGCTCCGGCGCGTGCCTGCCCCAAACCCTGCTTCTAAGGCTGCGATAAATTGGTAGTTACCATTTTCCTTTAACGATTCGTCCACCGACCAAAATGGAAGAAAAAATAGCAGCGAAAATCAAAAGGGTAATCCAAATCGGGCTGAGTACCCATAGCCATGACCACGAAATCAATCCTGTTACTTTTAGTACAGCGAAAATCAAAACTAAAACAACAATAGGATCCATCCTAGAACGGTGGGATTTCTTCTCCGTGCGCATAACAGAACCTCCTTGAATTCCGATTTGTCGAGTTAAGTATATCATACCACCAGCCGAAAGACCACCCCTATATGTCAAAAATTCCCCTTTTTCTTGCGTACGTGAGTACTGGCCGTGTACGCACGTACGCAGCGATTGCCCCCAAATGCGCCATAAAGCACGAAAGGCAGGATACCATCGCCATGATGATACCCTGCCTTTATTCATTGCTGTTCGAGGCTGTTCTCGTCCTGTACCGTCCACCACCAGACGGTAGTCATCCCGGTAGACATTCCTACGCGTTGGAAACCGCCGTGGCCTTACGGGTTGCATTTGCTGATTTTTCCGCAGCCCCCTGGCAGGGCTTTGAAAAATCAGAACGCTGCCCCAACAACTCCTCCCTGTTTCTGCCGCAGGCAGCGGTCGTCGTCGTTGCTGTTCGAGCCCTGTACAGTCCACCACCAGACGGTAGTCATCCCGATAGACATTCCTACGCGTTGGGAACCGCGCACTAATCAAAGCCCCAGTGGGGCTTTGATTGCCTTCGCTGTGCTCGGCACGTGCTGTTCTCGTCCTGTACCGTCCACCAAAACAAAAAGACCCGACTCGAATGAGTCGGGTTGTTTTGGTGGAGCATTGTCCACAGCACTCGAACCCAACACTTCCTCACGGGTGACCGTCTTGGCATCGTCTGTGAAGTTGAAATTGAGCACGACCCGGTCGTCAAAGACGTAGACCGAGTTGACAAAGGTATCAATGATCTGCCGCTGGTGTTCCATGTCCCTCATGTCACCCTTGCGGAATTTTTCAAACCAGAACCGCATCCATTCGCGGGTCAGAACTGGTTTTTTCAGTTCTTCTTCCAGAATGCTGGTGTTCAGAGCTTCTTTCCGGGCTTCCAGTTCGTCCAGCCGCTGCTTGGTGGTCGGGGTTAGGATACCCTGTTCAATGGCTTCCAGAAGATTTGCCAGCCGCTTCTCTGTATCCCGGAGTTGGTCTTTCAGAACGGGCAGGCGGGTGTTCTCCTGCTGCTGGGCTTCCATAATCAAATCTATCAGCCGTTCGATGATTTCATCGCTGAAAATCACCTTGATGGCAGTCTCCACCACGAACCGTTCCAACGGCTCCTTGCGGATGGCTTTCAGGTCGCAATGCGCCTTGCCGTGGCGTTTGGCGTTGCCACACTTGTAGTAATAGTAGGTGTTTCCCATGTGGCTGGTGCCGCTTTCGCCACCCA
>OGHE01001470.1_pt1 | contig 15197 bp, 13 predicted proteins | sample 1571431 | NCBI WGS metagenome assembly OGHE01 (sample SAMEA2581966, study PRJEB24529) | metagenome | biome: Human gut stool | place: China | collected 2011 | reverse complement strand
TACCGTTGGTCCCGGAGTTGCACCGGGTCAGCACCCTTGCGGGTGGTCGCGGACTGTACCGCCAGTGGGGAATTTCACCCCGCCCTGAAACGAACTTTCTGGTGTAGAGTATAGCGCGGCCGGGCGGCGCTGTCAACCCCATTTTACAAAACTTGCATATTTTTTTATCAAAGTCAGTTTTCACTTTTCTTTCCTTGCCCCGGGCGGCAGAGTATGCTATCATAGTATGCGTTGTGAAAAAACACAGGAGGTTTTCCATGATTTTCTCGATTCGCGGCCTTGGTTTTGAACTGGGCTCTCTTCTGCTGGAAGGCTGGGCGGCCTTTGCCGCCCGCTTAGTGTGCGCGGCGCTGCTGCTGGTGCTCGGCTGGTTGGCGCAGCAGCTTTTGTCCCGCAAGGTGTGCCCTGCCCTGCTGCGCCGCAGCTGGCGGCTGGCCGGTACGCCCATTCTGCTGCGCAGCTTTGCCGTGCCGGTGCAGTGGCTGGTGCTTGCACTGTTTATCTACGCAGCAGCGGCCAGCCTGCCGTGGGCCATTCCCGGCGTAAGCAAATTTCTGCTCATGGTCTTTGAGCTGGCCGCCACCTTTTTTGTGTGTCAGGGCCTGTACGCCGCCGCTGATATCACAGACTTGCTGCTGGCCAGCTGCGGCGAGGAGGTGCGCACAAACCGCACTCTGACCACCCTGCTGAACAAGCTGTACAAAGTTTTCATCGTGGTATTGGGCGTTATGACCATGGCACAGGAGACCGGCCTGCCGGTGGGCAGCATCGTAGCCAGTGCGGGTCTTGTAGGTCTGACCATCTCTCTGGCGGCGCAGGACAGCGCCAAAAACCTGTTCAGCGGGCTGGTCATCCTGCTGGATCGTCCTTTTTCTATTGGTGACTGGATCACCGTGGGCGATGTTTCCGGCGAGGTGGTGGATATCAACTTCCGCTCCACCAAAGTCCGCGCACTGGATAACTCGGTGTACATTCTGACCAACAGCACGGTCAGCTCCGCCACCATCAACAACGGCACCCTGCGCAACAAGCGGCTGTACCGCTTTACCCTTGGGGTCACCTACGACACCACCCGCCCCCAGCTGGAACAGCTGATGGCCGACCTGACCGCCATGCTCAAGGCCAGCCCCTACACCTACGAGGACTCGGTGCTGGTAAAGCTGAGCGGCTTCGGCGCTTCCAGCATCGACCTGCTGGTGTCCGCTTACCTGCGCACCGCCGACATGAACCGCTTTTTGCAGATGCAGAATGACCTGAATCTGGACCTGATGGACCTGATGCAGAAAAACGGCGTGGACTTTGCCTTCCCCTCCACCACCGTGTATCTGGAAAAGAGCAGCGAAACCTAAAAGACGATCCAGAATGGCCGTCGCTTGCGCTTTGGCCATATTCAGCGGAAACCTATTTCTATTTTATGTTTGCCGCGGCCTGTGGGCCGCGGCAAACGCATTTTCACGGACCAACGCAACGATGCGCCGGTTTTATTGTATAAATCAGGTGTTTTTGCCCTATATTTTCCCGTTCGGTCATGTTATTCTTACAGTGCACCCGCACACACTGCGGAGTGACCATCAAATCATCTGCGGAGGAGCTTTCCCCATGACACAACTTCTGCTGCCTATCATTTACTTAGCCTTTATCAGCCTTGGCCTGCCGGATTCCCTGCTGGGGTCTGCATGGCCTTCCATGTACCCCCTGTTGGGTGTCCCCTTTTCCTACGCGGGCATCCTGTCCATGATCATCTCGCTGGGCACCATCGTTTCCAGTCTGAACAGCGACCGGCTCACCCGGGCGCTGGGCACCGGCAGGGTGACTGCTCTCAGCGTGGGCATGACCGCTGCGGCGCTGTTCGGCTTTTCAGTTTCCGGCCGGTTCTGGATGCTCTGCCTGTGGGCCCTCCCCTACGGCTTGGGTGCGGGCAGCGTGGATGCTGCACTGAACAACTATGTTGCCCTGCATTACGAGAGCCGCCACATGAGCTGGCTGCACTGTATGTGGGGCGTGGGTACCACGATAGGCCCTGTGGTAATGGGCGCAGCGCTTTCCGGCGGGCTGAGCTGGAGCAGCGGCTACCGGTACATCGCCCTGTTCCAGATCGCACTGACTGCCGTACTTTTCTGCAGCCTGTCCCTGTGGCAAAAGCGCCCCGACGCCGCCCCGGACGGCGCTGCGCCCAAGGCACTGACTTTGCCGCAGGTGTTCGCGCTGCCGGGCGCGAAGGAAGTGATGCTCTGCTTTTTCTGCTACTGTGCGCTGGAGACCACCGCCGGGCTCTGGGCCAGCAGCTACCTGACCCTTGTGCGGCAGGTACCTGCCCAGACGGCTGCCAGCTTTGCCAGCCTGTTCTATATCGGCATCACGGTGGGGCGGGGCGTCTGCGGCTTTTTGACCTTAAAACTCAACGACACCCAGATGATCCGTCTGGGACTGGCTGTTCTGGGCGTGGGCGTTGCGGCCCTGCTGCTGCCCGGCCCGCAGGTGCTGGCGCTGGCGGGGCTGGTGCTCACGGGGCTGGGCTGTGCACCCATCTACCCCAGCATCATCCACTCCACTCCGGCGCATTTCGGCGCGCAGAATTCTCAGGCCGTCATCGGTATCCAAATGAGCAGCGCCTATGTGGGTAATCTGGCCATGCCGCCGCTGTTCGGCCTGCTTGCCAACAACATCACCCCGGCGCTGTTCCCCTTCTATCTGCTGGCAGTTCTGGTGCTGATGGCGCTGATGCACCGGCAGCTGGTACGCAAAACCAGCTGCTGAGCTTTTACCCTTTTTTCAAAACCGCCATTCTCTTTTTTCGTATACAGCAACACCAGAAAGGCCCGCGCTGTTTGGAGCAGCACGGGCCTTTCTGGTTTCTATGGACTTCCCGGGGATCGAAAGATGTGGAGAATAGCGTCTCCTTATGCCTGCAGCACTTTACCGGCGTATTTCAGCGCTTCGCGGCAGGTCTCTTTCCAGGTCGTCCAAGCGTGGATGCCGCCCTCATAGGGCACATATTCCACTTCTGCTACCTGGCTCAGTTTTTCGACAAATGCTTCCACATCAGCCGGGGGCACCACCGTGTCCTCAGTGCCATGGATGGCATAGAACTTTACCGGGCTGTTGGCAACGGTATAGGAAGCAAGGAAGGCTACCGGATGTTCTGCGTCCCAGGTTGCCTGGTCAAAGTTGTTGAACAGATGCAGCGAAGAGCAGGCATTGCCCTGACTATTGCGCCAGACTGCCGGGGACATCATCAGTGCCGCCGAGAACATCTGCGGATATTTCACTGCAAAGCGGGCTGCACCATAACCACCCATGGAAATGCCGCCGATGATGCGGCCTTCCTTGCTGGCCAACGTGTTGTAAGTTTTGTCGATAAACGGGATCAGATCATGGATGATGGCCGTTTCCATGGCAAGGCCGGGTCCATCGTAATAAAAGGAGTTGTAACCATCAATGAACACTGCAATGCACTCGGGCAGTTCCCCGCTTCCGATCAGATCGTTGAGGATATCCGGTGTGGAGAAACGCTCAATCATATTGAGTTGATGGCCGCCTACGCCGTGCATCAGGTAAATGACCGGATAGGCCTGTGCCTTGTTGTTTTCATCGTAGCTGGCAGGCAGATAAACCGAATAGTTGCAGTCCTGCTTCAGTGTCTCGGAGTACCAGAACAGCGTTTTGCGGGTGCCCGCATAGGTAGTCTTGGGCGTTTTCTGCTTTTTGAACAGGAAATCCAAGCAGTTGGCATCCTCCTGCGGTGCAGCGGCACTGGCGGTGCACACATTAAGTGCCATCATGCCAAGACCAGCAGCACCCGCTTTCAGAAAAGTTTTACGAGAGAATTTGGTAGCCATAAAAAGTTCCTCCTTTAAATCAATCGTTTTCTTATACATCTTTCAGACAGCCTGCTTTTTGTACTGCAGTACTGTGCCGTGTTCTGTTTTCAGTGCTTCTGCGCGATCTTTTTCAGCTTTGCCAGTTCCTCTGCATCGCGGGTAGCATCCAGCAGGGTGATAGCATCGTTGAAATATCTGCGGTCCATGTAGGAGTGGGTGGCGTTGGCGTGGGCAGCCATAGCCTCCAGCACGGCGTAGCCGGAGCGCACCAGCGGGTGGTTGGCAGGCACGCTGCCGCCCTCGGCCACCAGCGCAAACTTGCTTTCAGCCATATCCTCCAGCAGGGCGCTGTAAGCGTTGTTGGGGTCGGTGCCGTGGTTCTGCAGACCCTGATACAGCAGCTGTGCCACAAAACCCAGCGTAGAAGCCGTATACCAGTTACCATTGAACTCATTCACATTGGCAGGGTCTGTAATGCGGGAGTTAATCTTGTTGGTCAGGTAGACCACCACCAGATTTTCGCTAGGGTCGATCATGGTCAGCGTGCCCGTCCAGCCCTGGTGTCCAATGGTATTGGGCGAGGACTGCGTGCCGAAATACCAGCAGCGCTGGTTGTCGCCTTCACGCCACCAGCCCAGACCCCAGTTGGCAGCGTTCTCCTTCTTGGGTGCGGTAAAGGCGTCCATCACGTTGCGGGAGAAGTAGCGGTTCTCGCCGTAGCCGCCGGTGAGCATGACAGAGGCCAGCTTTGCCAGCTCCGTAGCGGTGGAGAACAGGCCTGCATGACCCGAGATGCCCGCCATACAGAAATAGGCTTTGCCATCATGCACCTGGCCCTGTGTAGTTACGGTGCGCGCCCCGGTAAAGGAAACATATCCGTCCCGGGTATCACCGTTCAGCTCGGTAGCGGCGCAGTCGTTGGGAGCAAAGCCGTTCTGCAGAGGGTTGTAGGTGGTGCGGGTCAGACCCATAGGATCCCAGAACGTCTCTTTCAGGAACACATCCAGGCCTTTGCCGGTGATTTTCTCGATCACGAACGCCAGCAGCATATAATCCACGTCCGAATAAACAGTCTTGGTACCCGGTTCGTACATCAGCGGCGTTTTGAAAATGGAATGCAGCGTTTCGGTGCGGGTCTCGGTACTTCCATCCGATCCGGAATACAACACATTCACGGCACCCGGCACGATGGACTGACTGCTCTGATCGTAGGAATCGTTGTAATACTGAGGGTCTGCGGGGAAGCCTGCCTGATGGCGCAGGATATCGCGCAGGGTCAGTTCTGCCTTCCACTGCTTGTTCACCGCCAGACCCGGGTTCTCGTAGCCGTTGTAGGTAATATCGATGGTGTCCTCCACAAAGGCGCTGCCCAGCAGGTCTACCAGACGGCTGTCCAAATTGGCCTTGCCCTGCGTGACGAGGTACTGTAATGCGTAGTTTGCGGTGTACATCTTGGTGTTGGAGGCAAGATCGTACAGGGTATCGTTGGTCACAGCCGGGCTGTCGGTGTTGGGGGTGCCGTCCGGATTATAGGCGTTCACTCTGCCCCATGCGTTCTGGTACACCAGCTTGCCGTCCTTCACAATGGCCATCTGTGCGCTGGGGAAGCCGTTGTTCACGTCTGCCTGAATGATCTGCTCCAGCAGCTCCAGTGCGTCGCGGTCGATGCCCACATCCTGCAAAGTGCCCTCCTGCACGGTGGGGTAGCCCACCCGCACGGTCACCTTTTTGCCCCGGGGACGGATGCCGCCCACCTGAATGGTGTTGCGGCCGTTGATGGTCTGGCCGGAAATATCCACGTTCCACACGCCGCCTGCCGCCATGGCAGCGGTGTTGATCTGGCGGTTATTGACGAACAGGTTAAAACCGGTCACGCCCGACTCGGGCTCCACGCACAGGGTGCCCTGCCCGGCGTAGCCCACAAAGGTGTACATGTGGTTCATAGCCAGCGTATCGTCGGTATAGCCCTTCCAGTTGGGGAACACCGGCTCGCCCTGCCAGCCGCCGCCCACGCTGCTGCGGCGCTCTACCTTGACCGAGGCTGCTTTTTTGGGGACGAGGTTCAGGGCGTTGGTATCCTCCGCTGCGGCTGCAGGCTCGGCAGCAGAGGCTGCACCGGCGGTGCACACATTAAGCGCCATCATGCCCAGACCGGCAACACTGCCTTTCAAAAACGTTTTGCGGGAAAATTTGGTTGACATGGTAAGATCCTCCCATTCTTTTTGCCGCAGTGCGACAATATACCTGTATTCGTGTTTTTTTGTCCCGCAGCTGCTTAGCCCGCTGCGAAACTGCCTTGTGCCCCGAATTGTACGCGAGACGAAACAAAATGTCAATTGTGTTTTCAGTTTGTGGCACAAAGTTTTGATTTTCCACGATTTTCGCCTATTTTGGCACATTGTTTTACGTTTTGTTCCAAATTTTCATGCGTTTTGTATACATCTCGCCGCTAAAACAGCAAAAAAGAAGCCGCTGCACAAATAGTGCAACGGCGCTTTGAAAGGATAGCTTGATTGCGTGTATGCCGCAAAGTGCGGCATGCGCATTTTTTAGTCTGCAGACTGGCAGAACACAGAGAAGGTGCGGTAAGCCATGTACAGGTCGGTCTTATGGATGACCTCGAAGGGAGAGTGCATGGACAGCACGGGCACGCCGAGGTCCAGCACCCTGATGCCGCGGTTGGCCACATACTTGGCAATGGTGCCGCCGCCGCCCAGATCCAGACGGCCCATCTCGCCGATCTGCCATGCCACGTTGTTGGCATCCAGCATACGGGTGATGTCGCCCACCAGCTCGGCGTTGGCGTCGCTGGCAGAGCTCTTGCCACGGCTGCCGGTGTACTTGAAGATGGCAATGCCACGGCCGGCGTAGGTGCCGTTCTGCTTTTCAAAGGCGCTTGCCCAGCTGGGGTCGAAGGCGGCGGTCACATCGGCAGACAGGCACACGCTGTTGCGGAAGGCAAGGATATCGTCCTGACCGGCAGCGCGGCAGAGCATCTGCATAAAGTGGAACACATACATGCTCTGCATACCGGTCACGCCGTCGGAGCCGATCTCTTCCTTATCGGTCAGCACGCAGATGGTGGTGTGCACAGGGTCCTTGGTCTCGATCTCGGCCAGCAGTGCAGGGTAAGCGTCCACGCGGTCGTCGTGGCCGTAGGCGCCGATCATGGAGCGGTCAAAGCCCACGTCGCGTGCCTTGCTGGCGGGCACGACCTCGATCTCGGCGCGGGTGAAGTCGCGCTCGGTGATGCCGTACTTCTGGTTCAGCAGGATGAGGGTGTTCAGCTTGACAGCCTCCTTGACGTCCTCTTCCTCCACAGCGTCAGAGCCGATGAGCACGTTCAGCTCCTCGCCCTTGATGCCCTCGCTGAGCTTGCGCTCGTTCTGCTCGGCACCCAGATGGGGCAGCAGGTCGGTGATGCAGAACACGGGATCGTTCTCGTCCTCACCGATGGCAAAGTTGACGCTGGAGCCGTCGGCACGGGTGAACACGCCGTGGATTGCCAGCGGGATGGTGGCCCACTGGTACTTGCGCACGCCGCCGTAGTAATGGGTGCGGAAGTAGCTCATGTGGTCAGCCTCGTACAGGGGGTTGGGACGCAGATCCAGACGGGGGCAGTCGGTGTGGGCGATGACCAGACGGAAGCCCTCCTCATAGGGTTTCTGGCCGATGGTAGCTGCCACAACGGCCTTGTTCTCCTGAATAAAGTAGATCTTCTCGCCGGGGGCGTAGACCTTCTTCGGCTCAAAGGGCTTGTAGCCGGCTGCCAGCAGCATCTGCTCGCTGACAACGGCAGCCTCGCGCTCGGTCTTGGCGCTGTTCATAAATTTCTTGTAGCCCTCGGCAAAGGCAGCAGCCTTTTCCTTTACGTCTGCCTGCTTGTCGGCAGCGTACTCGGGGGTGTAGAGCAGCTTTTCGGCGTACTCTTTTGCAGTAAGTTTCTCGCTCATGATTTTACGCTCCTTAAATTTTATCATTGACCTGCGTACAGACGCTGATAGGTCTGGTAGCAGGCGGTGATCTTATTGACGTAGTGGTGCATCTGGTTATAGGGAAAGCCCTGCAGGGTCTGTCCGTCTGCCGAGTGCTCCTCCATCTGCAGCAATTGGTCCACTGTGCCCCAGCCGCTATGGTACGCCGCAGCCGCCGTGGATACATCGCCCTTGTAGCGCACCATGCACAGGTGCAGGTAGTAGCACCCGAACCGGATGGCGGTGTCAGGACTATACAGGTCGGCAAATGTCAGCGGCTCGTCCGGGGCGATCTTGCTGCGCATCCAGAGAAAAGTCTCCTCGGTCATTTGCATCAGACCCCGGGCATCCACGCTGGAAGTAGCCTGCGGGTCAAAGCCGCTTTCGGTGCGGATAAAGGCATAGACCAGCAGGGGGTCCAGCTCGTAGGCTGCCGCCCATTTTTCCACCAGCTGCTCGTACTTGCGGGGGTACAAAAACCGGTCCAGCCGGTTGCACAGGGGCGGCGCGGCGCACACTGCCAGCACCACTGCCAGAAACAGGGTGACCAGCCGCAGCATCCGCTGACGGCGGCGCTGCTGTTTGCGGCGGCGCTGCTTTTCCCACGCAGCGCGGCGCTCCCGGGCGACTATGGGGTCGTAGGTTTTTTCATGATTCTGTTCGTTCAAAGCGCTCCCGTCACGCCCCCTTCTGCCTGCAGCTGTGCACACAGGCGGGCGGCTGCGGCCTGCAGCGCCTCCAGCCCGGCATCGTTATGCAGGGTGTAGTCTGCCTGCGCGGTCAGGGTCTGTTCCGGGGTCTGGGCGTTCAGGCGGCGGGCAGCCATCTCCGGCGAGATGCCGTCCCGTGCCACGATGCGCGCCACGCTGGTTTCAAAGGGCGCGGTGACCACGCACAGGCGGTCGCATTCAGCCTGCGCCGCCGTACCCACGATGACCGCACCATCCAGCACAAAAAGGGGTGCCCCGGTGGCCTGCGCCGCCTGCTTTGCTGCGCGGATGCGCGCCACGATGGCGGGGTGGGTCAGGCTGTCCAGCGCTGCCTTGCCCTCCGGGGTGGCAAAGGCGCGGTCTGCCAGCAGGCGGCGGTCCAGCGTGCCGTCCGGACGGAGGATATCCGCGCCGAACCGCGCCGCAAGCTGCGGCAGCAGCGGCGAGCCGGGCAGCAAAATTTCCCGGCTGAGCTGGTCTGCGTCAGCCAGCGGCACGCCGTGGGCCGCAAATACCGCCGTGACCGTGGACTTGCCGCAGCCGCTGCGCCCCGTAATGCCCAAGGTGATCATAGGTCGATCACCCGGAAGGCGGCAGCGCGGATCAGGCGGTTGTACACTGCCATGGACAGGCCGTCCTTCTGCGGGCAGCGGGCGTAGACCACTCCATTGCCCTGCTCATCCAGCGCCCGCAGGGAGCGGAAGATGTGCTTTGCCTGATCGGCACCGTCCCCTTCGCGGCCGTATTCCACGCAGGGCACCTCCAGCTTTGCGCTTTCGCCGGTAAAGCACAGGCAGCTGGGGTTTTCATCCATATGGGCGTCCACATAGGCCTTGAACTGCTCAAACGTGCCGTTGAGCAACGTCACATCCGCCTTGGGAGCGTAGTGCTTGTACTTCATGCCCGGGCTGCGCACGGTAGCGCCTTCGGGCAGCTTTTCCAAAATGGCCTTGGACACCTCAACCTCTTCACCGAGGGCGCGCTCCAAGTCCTCCAGCGTGATGTGGCCGGGGCGGAACAGGGTGGGCTTATCCCCCACCACCGACACCACGGTGCTCTCCACACCCACATCGCACTCGCCGCCGTCTAAGATCAGCGGCAGGCGGCCATCCATATCGGTGAACACATCCTGCGCGTTGGTGGGGCTGGGCTTGCCGGAAAGGTTGGCGCTGGGGGCGGCAAAAGCACAGCCGCTCTGCTGAATGACCGCCCGTGCTACCGGGTGGCTGGGCATCCGGATACCCACGGTATCCAGCCCGGCGCAGCACTCATCCGCTACCTCCGGCCCGCGCGGCATAATGATGGTCAGCGGCCCGGGGCAGAAGGCTGCCATCAGCAGCTGGGCACGCTCCGGCACCTCGCTGACAAGGCCCGGCAGCATCTCCGGCCCGGTGACGTGGACGATCAGGGGGTTATCCTGCGGGCGGCCCTTAGCCACAAAGATATCCCGCACCGCCGTGCCGTTGCGGGCATCGGCGGCAATGCCGTAGACCGTCTCCGTCGGCAGGGCCACAAGCTGACCCTGCCGCAGCAGCTGCGCGGCTTCGGCAACACCTGCTTCATCGGCAGGCAAAACTCTGGTTTCGATTTTCATGCGAATCATCGTTCTTTCTATCTGTAAAGTATAATCGCTTGGCAGTTATTTCAGGTGGTTTTGCAGCCATTTTGCGCCTGCAAAACCCTTTACCCACCCAACCTCTGCAGCTTTTCGGTCTGCTCGTGGGTGGCAAGGGCGTCGATCACCTCGTCCAGATTGCCGTCCATGATCTTTTCCAGATTATGGACGGTCAGGCCGATGCGGTGGTCGGTGCAGCGATCCTGCGGAAAGTTATAGGTGCGGATCTTTTCGCTGCGGTCACCGGTGCCCACCTGCCCCTGACGCTGGGCGTTGATGGCGTCCTGCTGCTCCTTCTGCTTTTGCGCCAGCAGGCGGCTGCGCAGGATCTCCAACGCCTTATCCTTGTTCTGGAACTGGCTGCGCTCGTTCTGGCACTCCACCACCGTACCCGTGGGGATATGGGTCACGCGGATGGCGCTGGAGGTCTTGTTGATGTGCTGACCGCCCGCACCGGAGGAGCGGAAGGTATCGATGCGCAGGTCCTTCATATCCAGCGCAAAGTCCACTTCCTCTGCCTGCGGCATTACCGCAACGGTGGCGGTAGAGGTGTGGATGCGGCCCTGCGTTTCGGTTTCCGGCACACGCTGCACCCGGTGCACTCCGCTCTCGTATTTGAGGCGGTTGTATGCGCCCGCGCCGTCCACCGAGACGATGGCTTCCTTTACGCCGCCAAGCTCGGTCTCGTTCAGGTTGAGCAGTTCCATCGTCCAGCCACGGTTCTGGGCGTACATGGTGTACATCCGCAGCAGGCTGTGGGCAAACAGGGCGGCTTCCTCGCCACCGGCACCGCCGCGAATCTCCATGATGACGTTTTTGCCGTCGTTCACGTCCTTGGGTAGCAGCAAAATTTTGAGATTATTTTCCAGCTTTTCCACATCTTGACTTTTTTCGCTGATTTCCTGCTGTATCATCTGCTTGAAGTCCGGATCAAGCACGCCGGACTCCTCCAGCAGGGCTTTGGCCTGCGCCAGATGATCCAGCGCGGTCTGCCAGTCCCGGTAAGCCTCCACCACCGGTTCGGTGTCGTGGTACTCCCGCATCAGCTTGCGGAACAGTGCCGGGTCGGCGGCGGTATCGGGCTGGTTCAGCCGCATGGAAAGCTCCTCAAAGCGGCGGCAGACAGCATCCATCCGGGAAGAAATATCTTGCATTCTTGCAGTTCTCCTTACAAATTCGTTCCGGTTCGGGTGCATTGGCCGCGCTACTGCGCGCTGCCGGGCTTTACCACCTTTTTGATGTTCTTTTCAATTTTGGCGCGGGGCAGCATGACCTCGCGTCCGCAGCCGGTGCAGCGGATCTTAAAATCCATGCCCACCCGCAGCACCTCGAAGCTGGATGCCCCGCAGGGGTGCTTTTTGCGGGTGAGGATGGTATCTCCTACAGCGATGTCCATATTTTTCCGACCTCTCCCTTCTTTTCTGCCGCGCAGATGCCCGGCAGAGCCAGTGTGTGCCGCCGCCCGCTTTGCGGGTGCCGCACATACAGATATAGTATAATGCAAAGCCGCACAAAATGCAAATATCTGCGCACACTGCTGCATATCGTTGTAGCATCGCACAGAGACCCGAAAACCATATAGAAAGAGGAATGAAACATGATGCAAGCTTATCGTACGGAAAACAGTTATCGTTCTGCCGCCCGCCTTTCTCCTGCCGAGCTGCGGGCTGCCATGGCAAGCGGCGAAATTTTGCAGGCCACCGCCCTTGCCTTTGACACCCGTCGGCAGCTGCGGTTTGAGCTGGGCGGAGTGAAGGCGGTGATGCCCTTTGCCCAGTGCGCAGACGGCGCCGAAGCCGGCACTGTGCGGGATATTGCAGTGCTGACCCGGGTGGGACGCCCCACCTGCTTTGTCATCGAGGGACTGGATACGGACGAGGACGGCGCGCCCTGCTACCGGCTTTCCCGCGCAAGGGCGCAGCAGCTGTGCAAGGCGGAGTATCTGGACACTCTTTCGCCCGGGGATATCCTGCCCTGCACCGTGACCCACATCGAGCCGTTTGGTGCGTTCTGTGACGTAGGCTGCGGCATCAGTGCCCTGCTGCCCATCGACTGTATGTCGGTAAGCCGCATCTCCTCCCCTGCCGACCGGGTCAGCGTAGGGCAGCAAATTTTGTGCGCCATCAAGAACCGGGACGCGCTGGGGCGCTTTGTGCTGACTATCCGAGAGCTGCTGGGCACATGGGCAGAGAATGCCGCCCGGTTCACCGTGGGCGAAACGGTGGTGGGCATCGTACGCAGCGTGGAGGAATACGGCACCTTTGTGGAGATCGCGCCAAACCTTGCCGGCCTTGCGGAAAGCTGCGCCGGCCTTGCGCCCGGGCAGGCAGTAAGTGTTTACATCAAAAACATCCTGCCGGAGAAAATGAAGATCAAGCTGGTCATCGTGAACCACGCCCTGAGCCAGCCCCACCGGTTTGAGCTGCGGTACTTTATCACCGAGGGGCATCTGGACAGGTGGGTGTACTCCACGCCGGAATGCCCCAAGCGCATTGAGACAGATTTTGCCGTTGCGGCTTGCAATCCGGGCTGAAAGCCTTTATACTAATAGAAAGTGTTTTTGTCTGCCCGCTGCCCGCCCTTTCCGCAGCGGCGCAGGCCTTTGATACCATGTGAAAGTGCAAGGGGGATGTAAGGAACGATGAGCGCCAATGATGCTTTTACCGCCGGTGTCCGTCCCGGTGGCCTGACCAGCAGCACCGAGATCCGGCTGTTGCTGTGCTATCTGGTGAAAAACGCCGGCCCCATTACCCGGCAGGAGATCGAGAACGCCCTGATGGAGGAAGCCCTTGTCAACTATTTTGAGATCGGCTCCTGTCTGGACGATATCACAAAGCAGGCGCTGGTCACCCTGACCGGCGACAGCTACGCCATTACCGATAAGGGCCGCAAGGTGGCGCAGGAGCTGGCCTACGATCTGCCCCGCAGCGTGCGGGAGCGGGCAGTAGCCGCCGTGCTGCGCTGCCAGACATGGGCCCGCAAGGAGGCCAAGTACAGCGCCCGCATTACGGAAAAGGCAGACGGTCACTGCACCGTGCGCTGCACCGTAAAGGGGCTGGACAGTGAGCTGTTCTGTCTGGAGCTGGGCGCACCGGACCGCCTGAGCGCTGAGCTGGTGAAAAAGCAGTTCATCCTGAAAGGCAACGAGATCTATCAGCTGCTGATCAACAAACTGACTGAAGAAGAAAAATAAAGCAAAGCAATACCCGCCCGCTGTAAGCAAACCTTACGGCGGGCGGTTTTTTCAGATACACCCTAGATCAGGATACAGATCAGTCCGGTGCAGCCCTCGTTGATGACCCGTTCCAGCGTTTCCTGCAGGCGGGTGCGTGCCTCCTGCGGGATGTGGAGCAGCTTGTTCTGCAGGCCATCGTTCACCAGCTCGTGCAGGCTTTTGCCGAAGATGTTGGACTCCCACAGCTGCACGGGGTCGTCCGCAAAATCGGCCAGCAGGCTTTGCACAAGGTCCTCGCTCTGCTTCTCGGTGCCCACGATGGGGCTAAGCTCAGTGTGGATGGTGGCCTTCATCATCTGGATGGAGGGCGCACAGGCCTGCAGCCGCACCCCGCAGCGCCCGTCCTGATGCACGATCTCGGGCGGCTCCAGATGCAGCTCGTCGATGGAGGGCATCACGATGCCGTAGCCGGTGGCCTCCACCTGCTCCAAGGCGCTGCGCACCTTTTCGTAGGCGCGCTTTGCGCGGGCAAGCTCCATGATGCAGGGCATCAGCCCCGCCTCGTCCCCGATATCCAGCCCGGTCTGCTCGCTGAGCACCTGATAAAAGATCTCCGGCTTCAGCTCTACGTTCACCCGCACACTGCCGGCGGCAAGGTCTGCTCCCGCTACCGCCGAGCGCTGCACGGCCTCGCATTCCAGCGCAGGGGCGTCTGTTCCGGCGGGAAGGTCCTTCATGCGGGACACCCGCTCTGCCAGCTGCATGGCGGCAGCATACACCTGCGCCTGCAGCCAGTGCCCCGGCTCGAGCATGGTCACCCAGCGCGGCAGGGCAAAATCCAGCTCCTGCACGGGGAACTCGTACAGCACCCGCCGCAAAATCTCCCCCAGCATGGCGGCATCCAAGTCCACGCAGCTTACCGGCAGCACGGTGCGGCGGTAGTCCCGTGCCATGCCCTCGGCCAGCTGCCGGGTCTCCGGCGCGTCCGGGTGGGTACTGTTGAGCAGGATGATATAGGGCTTGCCCAGTGCTTCCAGCTCCGCGATGACCCTTTTTTCCGCCTCTGCGTAGCCCGCCCGGGGGATATCGCTCACCGAGCCGTCGGTGGTGACCACCACCCCGATGGTGGAATGCTCGCAGATCACCTTGCGCGTGCCGGTTTCTGCAGCCAGATCAAAAGGCACTTCCTGCTCGAACCACGGGCTTTTGACCATGCGGGGCTTTGCGTCCTCCTCGTGCCCCATGGCGCCTTCCACCATGTAGCCTACGCAGTCGATCAGCCGCACCCGGCACGCCCCGCCGCCCTCCAGCTGCAGGGGCACAGCCGTTTCCGGGATAAATTTTGGCTCGGTGGTCATGATGGTGCGCCCCGCTGCCGACTGCGGCAGCTCGTCCCGGGCACGCTCCCGGGCGGCGGCGGGGCCGGACATGGCGGGCAGCACCAGCTGCTCCATGAACCGCTTGATAAAGGTGGATTTTCCGCTGCGCACCGGGCCCACCACACCGATGTAGATATCCCCGCCGGTGCGTGCGCCGATTTCGCGACAGATGCTGTTCTGTTCCTGTTTCTCCAAGGCCATTCTCCCCTTCCTGTTGCGCTGCGCACCGCGCCCGTAGGGGTGGGTGTGCTCGTTGTATCGTATGAAAAGGAGGCGTTTATTATGCCGGGATGATTTTGAATGCCCTCTGCTTTGCTTTGGGCATCTTTAGCGGAAAATTTTTTTATAATTGCAATTCAGGAAAATCTGCAGATTTTCCTGAATTGCCTTTTCACGGGACGCAAAAAGAGCTGCTGTGCGAAACACACAGCAGCTCCCGGAAAGGTTTTATAAAATTACGGGGTCAGGCGGTTGGGGCCGCGGAACAGGAACTCGGCGTCCTTGATGCTCAGGCCGCACAGCA
>OGHE01001461.1_pt1 | contig 15250 bp, 14 predicted proteins | sample 1571431 | NCBI WGS metagenome assembly OGHE01 (sample SAMEA2581966, study PRJEB24529) | metagenome | biome: Human gut stool | place: China | collected 2011 | reverse complement strand
ACTTGAAAAGTGCGAACATAAAAATAGTTTCATCAATATTCTCCTTTATAAATTCCGATTTGTCGATTTCAGTATACCACACTTTTCCCCTGCGGAAAAGCTCCTGCACGCAAAAAAGGCTCCTGCAAGCGTTCAACCACTGGCAGGGGCCTGTTCCGTTCTTAAGGCTTGGTCATCCACAGACTATGCAGATTGCAGTAGGCGTAGACCGCCACCGGCTTTTCGCTGCCCAGCTCAAACACCGCCTTGGGTGCCTGCCCGGGAGCGAGCGCGCGGAGCTGTCCGCCGTTTTCAGTCTCCACAAAGAGTCACTGGATGTGGTGTACATCCACCATGGGACAGAGCTTTGCGGCATAAGCAACGACAAGTGGCTCCGTGTCACCGGCACGGTAAGGGCGGATACCCGCCGGAAACACCGGAGCAGCCATTGTGTGAGCAGTTTTCACTTTTAGCGTGAGCCAGATGAAAAACCGGAAGGGTCGTTTTTATTGACTTTGACCCGGCAGAGGAGTATACTCCGTGGCAGTGAAATATTCGGCTATGACGAGAAAGAGTACCCGGAAAGAATGCCGCAGAGAGCTGCCGGATGGTGCAAGGCAGTGCAGGGCGTCCGTGGGAAGATCCTCTCCGAGCTTTCCGGCTGAATGGGCGGTATCTCCGCCCCAGTAAGCGGGAACGGCAGGTCTCCGTTATCATGGACCGCGCATTGTTGGATGCGCACTGAGGGGCCGGGCTTTGCACCGGCAATAAGAGTGGTACCGCAGAGGGGTTTATACGCCTTTGTCTCTTACGAACCGTAGGGGACAAAGGCGTTTTTGTTTGCGGGAAAGCCATTTTCCGGATGTTTCATTGCCTTTGCATCCGCAAAAATAAGTGTTCTGAAAAAGGAGAGTTTATCATGAAAACACTAGAAAAAGTAAGCGACTTTGTAGGCAAGTACATGGCCGCCATCGTCATTGTGGTGGCAGCACTGGCGCTGCTGTTCCCCGGCACCTTCAGCGTGGTAAAGACCGCATGGGTCAACACCCTGCTGGGCATCGTCATGTTCGGCATGGGGCTTACCCTGAAGCCGGAGGATTTCAAGGTGGTGTTCAGCCGCCCGAAAGACGTGGTCGTTGGCTGTGTGGCACAGTTCACCCTGATGCCCTTTCTGGCATGGGCGCTGACCCAGGTGTTCCACCTGCCCACTGAGCTTGCCATCGGTGTCATTCTGGTGGGCACCTGCCCCGGCGGCACCTCCTCCAACGTGATGACCTACCTTTCCAAGGGCGATGTTGCACTGTCCGTTGGCATGACCGCTGTTTCCACCGTTCTGGCCCCCTTCCTCACCCCGCTGCTGACCCTGCTGTATGCCGGTCAGCGAGTGGATGTGAACCCGGTGAATATGTTCCTGTCCATCGTCAAGGTGGTGCTGGTGCCCATCGCACTGGGCTTTGTGGTCAACCACTTCTTCCACGCCTTCACCCAGAACGCCGTCCGGGTGCTGCCGCTGATCTCCACCACCGCCATCGTACTCATCATCTGCGCCGTTGTTTCCGCAAACTCTGCCAAGATCATGACCAGCGGTCTGCTGATCCTTGCGGTGGTCATCCTGCACAACCTGCTGGGTTACCTCACCGGCTTTGGCGTGGGCAAGCTGCTGAAGCTGGATTCCACCAAGTGCCGTGCAATTTCCATCGAGGTCGGGATGCAGAACTCTGGTCTGGCCACCTCTCTGGCTGCTGCCCACTTTGCACAGTATCCGCTGGCAACCATCCCCGGCGCTGTGTTCTCTGTGTGGCATAACATTTCCGGTGCCGTCCTTGCCAACTTCTTTGCCCGCACCGCCGAGAAGAAGGACTGATCTTATACAATAAAAAGCGGCTGCTTTCCGCGTCCACTCACCGCCCGGGAGGAAGCTGCCGCCTTCCGTGCCCTGCACGCCGGGGATGCCGCTGCGCGGGAAAAGCTGATCCGCCACAATCTGCGGCTGGTGGCGCACATCGTAAAAAAATACTACGCCCTGCCGGGCGATCAGGAGGATCTTGTTTCCATCGGCACCATCGGGCTGATGAAAGCAGTAGATACCTTTGATGCCACACGCAAGGCGCGGTTTTCGACATACGCCAGCCGCCGCATTGAAAAAGCGTTCCTCCCAGTATAATCTTCTTGGTTAATTTAGGCCGTACTATATGTAACACAAAAAGCCCCACGCTCAACACCGCCTCTGCATCCGACCGTGCTTGGTCAGAACAGAAAAGCATATGTTGAGCGTGGGGCTTTGTTTATCGGCTGGGTCGCCAGCCGGGTTTCTGGTGTTCCTTGGGCTTATAAGTACCCTTGGTGGTATCAATGACTGCCTGATACAGTTCCAGCTTCTGCCATTAGCAGGCGTCATGGTCAAGGATAGAGCACAAATATAATGCGTATTTTCTTCGGGCAAAAGCGCAGGCCATGACTCATGGATTTTTCTGAATCTTTTAAAGCGTTTCGCCGTTTGTTTCGATGATCTTTTTGTACGCCCAGGCAGAATCTTTAACGATGCGCCGCCCGGTCTTGTAATCCACAAAAATCAGTCCAAAACGCGGGTCGTAGCCTTCTGCCCACTCGAAGTTGTCCATCAGCGACCAGTGCTGATAACCGAGCACCGGATATCCCTCTGCAACGGCACGCTTTAGGCTACCCAGGTAGCGGCAAATAAAATCAGCGCGCTGCGGATCGTGCACTCCGCCGTCCTGGCAAATAAAATCATTGTCGGCCATGCCGTTTTCCGTGATCATGATCGGCAGTTTGTAGCGTTCGTAAACAAAACGCACCGTCCAGTACATGACCCGCTCATCCACAACCCAGCCGATCGAGGTGCGCGGCAGGCCGGTCAGCTTTGCCTTTTTATCGCCGCCCCAGTTCGAATAATTATAAGGCGTGTAGATATTCAGCCCCACAAAATCGAGTGGCTGTGCGATCTCTTTCATGTCTTTTTCTTTGCTGGAATAAACAACGTAGGCGCGCACCGGACGACCAGCAAGCATCGGATCCATCCACCAGCGGTTGCCCATCAGGCCCATGCCGGTTTCCATGCTCATTATGCGTGCCTGCTCGATTTTTTCTTCCGACTCATTTTCAGGTACAAAGCAGCCCGTCGCCATAGAGATACCGATCTTCGGCGGAAGCTTGGCATACTTGCGAATTGTTTGGACTGCCTGTGCATGTGCCAGCATACAGTTGCGTGTCAGCTGGGAAAGCGCCAGATAATCATGTTTAAACGGCGCGTGTGCCCCTTGCATATAACCGTTCATAATAAAGCACTGTGGCTCATTCATCGGCATCCACCAAGAAACGCGGTCCGAAAATGCATCAACAAGCACTTTCGTGTACGCGCGAAAAAGCGGGATGATCTTTGCCGACAGCCAGCCGCCTTTTTTGTAGACCCAAAGCGGCATATCCCAGTGATAGACCGTCAGCAGCGGTTCAATGCCGGCGGCTTTCAGCGCATCGATCAGATCGCTGTAAAAGCGCAGGCCGTTTTCATTCACTTTGCCCTCCTCAGGGATCACGCGCGACCAGCTGACCGAAAAGCGGTAAGACTTGAGCCCCAGCTGCTGCATCAGTGCCACATCTTCCGGCCAGTGGTGGTAATGGTCACTGGCAGTATGGCAGTCATCGCCGTATTTAATATGTTTTGACTTGGCCACATCCCAAATGCTAGGGGTGCGGCCGCCTTCATTCCAGCCGCCCTCCACCTGCGCGGCGGCCGTGGCAGCGCCCCATAAAAAATTCTTCGGAAAAACCGTCTTTTCCATAAACACATTCCTTTCCAATTTATTTCAGCGTAAAGGAAAGCAGATCGATGACAGTGCCACTTGTCCTTTAAGATTTTTGTTGCTCGCCGCGGTTGTGCGCACTCCAAAATGCCACAGCCTCGTCCAGCCAGCCCGCACAGCTTAGGCCTTTGCCGAGCCCCACGCCGTGCCCAACACCGGGAAACAGCCGAAACATGTAGTCCACACTGCACCGGCGCAGTGCTTGCACCAGCAGGCGGCTGTTTTGCACATCGACTTCATGGTCGGCATCCCCGCTCCAGACATATGTCGGCGGAAAGTCAGGAGTTATATGGTTTTCTACACTCGTCAGCTGCACCAGATCGGCCGACGGATGCGGTCCAAGCAGATTCTGCCGGCTTTGCTTGTGCCCGTAGGCACCCATCGTGATCACCGGATAACACAGCACCAGCACAGCGGGCTGCGGCAGGCCATAGTGCGAGCAGCCCATTTCATGCGTGGCAAAGCTGGCGGCCAGATGGCCTCCTGCCGACGAGCCCCACAAGGAATAATTCTCCGCATCCAGATGCAAAGCATCGGCCTGCACCAAAATTTCGTGAAGCGCGCGTGCCACATCCTGCTGCGGTGCAGGATAGCGTCCCTTTCTGCGACAGCGGTAGTGCAGAACAAACGCCGAAATGCCGCGCCGGTTTAATTCGACGGCAAACGTATGCCCTTCGTTTTCTTCGCTGACCAGCATATAGGCGCCGCCGGGGCAAATGAGGGCAAATGGGTGTTTTTTGCCGTCACGGAGCACATAAGCATCCAATTTGTAATGGTTGCCGAACCAAAAGGTGATGCCTGCCCGGTAAATTTCACGCAGAGTCAAAGCTGATGCCTCCATGTCAAAAAACTATAAATATTTATGGTCTAAAATCTTTGCATGTTGCGCTTTGAAAAATCATCTCGAGCACGCGTCCGGCCGAAGTGTTCAGCGCATCAGTGCGCAGCGTGCCAGCTTTCAGTGCCCGGCGCAGCGCTTTTCGCACGCGGGCATTGCCCGGCATGATCAGGTCATTGCCAGCGTTGACTGCTTCGGCAGGCGAACACTGATCCGTGGCATTCCAGTCGCTCATTACAACGCCTTGAAAGCCCCACTCGCGGCGCAGCACGTCCGTACAAAGCTCACGAGCATTACACACATAGCGGCCGTTCACACGGTTGTAGCTGCTCATCACGCACCAGGGGCGCCCCTCGGCAACGACAGTGGCAAAGCCGCGCAGATAGATCTCGCGAAGGGCGCGCTGCGAAACATTGGCTGAAACACCGGTGCGGTTATCCTCCTGATTATTGCAGCAAAAATGTTTGACCGTAACGCCGACGCCGCCGCAGCTTTGCACGCCGCGAGTGATTGCGGCCGCCATTTTTCCAGTAAGTAACGGGTCTTCGGAATAATATTCAAAATTCCGCCCGCAAAGCGGATTGCGGTGGATGTTCATGCCAGGCGCCAGCCAAACCGAAACGCCGATCTCCAGCATCTCAGCGCCGATGGCGCGGCCGATCTCTTCCAAAAGATCGCAGTTCCAGCTTTGTGCAAGCACTGTTTCGCTGGGCCAGGCCGTCATATAACAGTAAACAGCGCGGCCTTTGCCGGGCTTTGCCTTCACGAAGCGTTCAAAATGCTTGAGCCATCCCCAACGCCAGTCTTCGGGCAGGCCGTCCGGGAAGCGCGGTGTGCCGTCTTTCATAACAACGCTCGACTGGTTCACATTGATCCCAGCCGGGCCGTCGGCCATGACGATATTCGGCACTCCCTTTTTGAGCAGCCCCGTACAGGTGCGCCCGCAGGCGCCCATCACATTGTTGTAGCAGCGCACCGAATAACCGCCGCCGGTCACAAGATCTATTTTGTCCTGTGCCGTCATTTTTTGCAACAGCGCCTGCACTTTCTCAGAAAAAACTTCACCGTACGGCGCGTATTCCTTTTGCGCCACGATCGGTCGGACCTGCTGCAAGATTTTTTCTTTTTCCACCGTCACACTGCCGCAGAACGTTTCGCCAAGAAAGAGCGCATATGGACCATCTTCCAAAATAAAAGCTGATCTTTCCTCGTCAAAACTTGCGATCTGCTGCCAAGAAAAGGACAGGGTCAGCGTTTCGCTTTCGCCGGGAGAAAGGCACTTCGTTTTGGAAAACGCGGCCAGGGTGCGCACCTCATGATCCAGTTTCCCGGCTGGCTTTTGCACAAACAGCAGCAGCACTTCTTTGCCGGCACAGGTGCCGGTATTGGTGACAGTTAAACGCACCTGCGTATTTTTCACCTTTATATCGCTGTAAGCAAAGGTCGTATAGCTCAGACCAAAGCCAAACGGAAAACGCGGACGAATATTTTTCTTTTCAAACCAGCGGTAGCCGACATAGATTCCCTCACAGTATTCCTCGTTTTCCAGATCGCCGTTTCTATAGCTGAATGTGCCGGCGCTTGGGTAATCTTCATAGCGCACTGCCCATGTGTCGGTCAGCCTGCCGCTCGGCGAAACTTGACCGGTCAGGATATCGGCCAGGGCACTGCCGCCCTCCATGCCGCCCTGCCCGTAAAACAGCACCGCATCGATACGCACGCACTCGAGCGCCGAAAGGTCGAGTGCGCCGCCGCAGTTGAGCACCAAAATCAGTTTTTTGTAATGATCGGAAAGCCGTCTTAAACTTTCCTCTTCCGTGTCAGAAAGCAGATAGTCGCCTTTTTCCACGCGGCGATCCTGCCCCTCGCCGGCCTGGCGGGAAAGCACATAGATCGCCGTGTCCGTCTTATCGGTCAGCTCATCCTCCAAAACAGGCGTGCAGGCCGGAAACGGCATCGGCTTTTCGTGGATCACATCAAACATTTTCATTGTCTGAATCGGAGTGAATTTGCGGATCTTTTCCTCTACATTGCAGCGCCAGGCCGCTACGTCATCCTTATATTTTTTCTCGAAGCGGTCCATCCAAAGCGTTGTCGGAAATGTGAAGTCGGCGTTCTTAAGCCCCTCTTCAATCGTGACACTGTGTCGCTCGTGCACATCGCCCGAGCCACTGCCGCCCTTCACGGTTCTGCGGCTGCCCGGGCCGTAAAGCGCCACTTTTTTAGTTGTCAGCGGCAGGACGCCGTCGTTTTTTAAAAGCACGATGCCCTCTGCCGCCGCGCGGCGGGCCAGCGCTTTGTGGCGGCGCTCCCGGTCGCTTTCCTCCGGCGTGGAAACGCCGAACGTCTGAAACTTTTTCATTTTTGCACCTCAATTTCTACCGTTACCGGTTTTACCCCAGCACTTTCGGCGGTAAATGTAACGCCGCCCGGTTGTGTGCCGGCACGAAGGACGGCCAGCGCACGGCCGCGGTAAGAATCGTGATACGTTTTATCGAATATCTCGTCCGTTTTGCAGAGCGCGCTGCCAAAACCGGCCAAACGGGCTGCCGCGCCGTGCACAGTGAGCGTGATTTTTTGCTCGATCCACGGCTTTAAGCAGCCGTTTCCGTCTGTAAATTCGATCGGGATGTAGCAAAGATCCTGACCGTTTGCACGAAGCTTTGTCTTTTCCGGGGATAAAGTCAGGTACGTCTCCTGCCCGGCGGTCATCAGACTGTGTTCAGAAAGCACGCGGTCATTTTCATTGAGCGCTTGGGCGCACAGCGTGCCGGGCTGATAGCGGACGTGAAACACGGCCCTATACCGCTTGACCGGCTTTCTGCCCACTTCGTTTCCATTCAGCAGCAGACGGACCGAAGCAGCGTCGGCGTACACCTCTGCTACAGCCAAAGTGTTTTCATACCCCTGCCAACTCCAGCTGTCGACTGCATTCGTAAACTGCCAGGCACCTGTCGACGGTGATTCCCCGGCGTGGTTGAGCGGGCGCACCCCAATAAATGGCTTTTTGCGCAGCCCCCACACAATCTGCATAAAATACATGGCGGCGAGCGGCTTTCCGGTGCTATCGATCATGCCCTGGCCGGCAAATAGGGGCAGACCATGATAGGAATAATATGTCCAGTCACCAATACACGCCTCACCGAGATAATCCCAGGCCGACCACACAAAATCGCCGATCAGCTGTGGATATTTCTTGACCCTTTCCCAGTTGTAGGGCAGATCCGCCACCATCGTTTCGGTGCCGACCATCATACGGTTCGGGTATTTCTTGGCATCGGCATCGTAGCGGGAAGAGGCGTAGTTAAGCCCCAGAATGTCGAGCGCCTGTGCCGCGCCGAAGCAAGCACGGTCGCCCTTTCTGCCGCCGCTCATAAAAAACATCAACGGGCCGAGTTTTTGTGCCATCGCGTTAAAAAAGGCTGAGCCGGTCTTTTTTTCGCGGTAACCACCTTTTTTCGGAAGCGGTTCGGGGCAGTAATCCTTTTTATCGCGGTAAACGCCGAAGCCCATGCGGGTATACACATTGAGAAGCACATTAATACCTGCCGTGACCGGCCGCGTGGGATCGAGCGCATGTACGAAATCGCACAGGCGGTGGCACGTTTCCACGCCTTTTTTCGCAGCGGTCTCGGAAACTTCGTTGCCAACAGAATAAAGGAGCACACTCGGGTGGTTACGCGACGATTCGACCAGCGCCGTCAGATCGCTTTGCCAGTCCGTGTCAAAACGGCGCGCATAGTCGTGGTAGGTTTTGGGAATATACCAGCTGTCGAACGCTTCGTTCATCACGTACAGGCCGAGCCGGTCGCAAAGATCGAGCGTGATCTGCGAAGCGGGATTGTGTGAAATGCGCACGGCGTTAAAGCCGTTTTCCTTTAAAATGCGTAGGCGTCTTTCCTGCGCATCCCAAAATTCGCAGGCTCCGAGCACGCCGTGGTCATGGTGCAGGCAGCCGCCACGCAGCAGCACACGCTGCCCGTTCACAAGAAAGCCTGTTTTGGCACTCCAAGAAAGTTTGCGGATGCCGAATGTGCAGCGGCGCGCCTCGGTTGCGATTTTAACAACACAGGTGTAAAGATACGGGTTTTCGGCACTCCAAAGTTTTGCATCTGCTATACAGAACTTGCCGGGAGCGCCAGAAGCGACCAATGTCTCGCCGTCGTAAATTTCGACCGTAACCGGCAACGGCTCGGTCGTCTGCACAGTCACCGCGACCTCTGCCGGGTCATAGTTTAACGTGTCGATGTGCACCGACTGAATACGCGCCTTCGGTGCGGTGACGAGCTGCACCGGGCGGTAGATGCCGGAACCGGTGTACCAGCGGCAGTTCGGTTCCAGAGAATTGTCTACAAAAACACGGATCACGTTTTCTCCAACATGAACGGCCTGCGAAATATCCACCTCAAACGGCGTAAACCCATAGAAATGGGTACCAACGCGCTTTGCATTGACTGAAACGGTGCAGTTTTGATAAACACCGTCAAAGCACACGGCGATAAATTGGCCGAGATCTTCAGAAGAAATCTGAAAGTGCTTTTCATAAGTATATTTACCGCCGGGGAAATAGCCGGAATTAACACCGTTTCGGCACTTGGCGTCGCGCGGCTCTAACAGCATTGCATCGTGCGGCAGGCAGACCGGCACAGGGGCATCATCCCCCCTGTAGAACAGCCAGCCTTCATTCCAGTTTCGGATCATTTTTTCTTTTTCTCCTGTTTTGACTGTTTTTTGGCCTCTTTTTCCAGATATTTGCGATTTTCTGTTTCAAAATCCAGGCCCTTCTTCGCACAGCGGTCCTTTAAATCCTGCACACGGTTTGCCTCGCGTTCCTGTGCGGCACGCTCCAGATCAAGGCGCTCCTGCTCTTCGGGCTCGATCCACACTTCGCCTTTGGCCAATACCGCCTCTTTCTTGCGGCGCAGCAGTTCGGCATTGATCACGGGCAGTTTCTTTTCTACATCCACAAACGGCAGCAGGATCAGGTTGGCAACGGCCAAAATGATGTCAAACAGATAAAACGACATCGTCATAAAACGAATAATCTCGCCGTTCGGGATCACACCCTCCATATCGACAAAGCCGAGCTTCAGAATCGAAGATTCATACCCGCCGGCAAACGGCGCATACACAGCCGACTGCAGTGCCGTGATGACAGCCACACCCAAAAGTCCCTCCAGACGGACATGGGATTTGTATTCCACACTATCAAACGCGTAGCACATCAGCGTGGCCACAATATAAGCATTTGGAATCATGCCGAACTGGCGCAAAAAGCCTGCCGCCAGAGCCATAGGCAGTGTGTCCGGGAACATCCAGCCCAACACACTGCCGACGAGCACCAGCGAATAACCGGCGATTGCGCAGTTGCGAATTCCGAATTTTTTAGCCAACGGATATGCTATGATCGCGCCAAGTCCGAGCGGAACGCCGGTGATGATCTGGTAAAGCGTGAACATAAACGGATTGTCCACACCGTCAAGCAAAAACTTTATGTAAAAATACTGCACGTTGCCACCCTTGAAGTTGTCAGCGATGCCGCCGACGGTCGTGAGGATCGTCAGGATCACAAAATACTTATTGGTAAGCAGTGCACGCATCTGCTGTCCCAAAGGGATCGTATTTTCTTGTTCAATACCAACCTCTTGGGCCACATCTTCGGTGATACGCTCGCGGGTGTAGAAATATTCGAGTAGCAGCAGCGGGATCGCGATGATTGAAAGTGCGATCATTAAAACCGGGTAGCCGTTGATATCTTTTTCAAGCCAAAGCGGCAGCGCCACCATATTGATCAGCATGCCGATGATCACGCCCGAGATCAGCGTCCATGACATTTTGCGGATAAACTGCACCTGCGCCTTTTCAACCGGGTCGCGCGTGGTCAGCGAGCAGATCGTGTCGCGAAACAGATAGAAAAATGTGGAACCGACCGTATTATAGGCGATCAGCAAAAAGAAAAAGTAGTACCAATACGACTCGCCGAGCGTACTGCCCGGAAAGAGAAAGATCAGGCAGCCGATGACGATGGAAACAAAGCCGAAAATCAGATGCCACGGGCGCATTCTGCCCTGTCTGGACTGCGTGTGCTGGATCAGCCAACCATTGAACAGCCCCAGCAAAACGGCCAGAATCTTGGCAACAGTGATCACCACTTCATAGCGCTCACCCATCGTTACGACCATGTCTGCATTTGTGGTGCCATACATGGCACCGGTCTGCTGGGTAAAGAACTTTTCAACCAGTGCTGCGATCGTGTTGACCACAAAAATCAGGCCAAGCGGGCCGACCAGATGGCCCAGTATCTTTTCCTTGGTTGAAACGGAGCGGCTGGTGACCTTGGAATCCATAAATGTTTTTTCAAACAGCCCATGACTTAGAAGGCGTATTTCTTTCTGTTTCATTGATGCCATCCTCCACATAATTTTTTTGTAAAATGCATTATTTTTATATATTTTAGCAGGTGCCTCTTGCAATGTATTGCATTTTTTTCTATAATATTATAAATTTGTACATTTTGGTGAAAAGCATGAATAACTACCGCACGTTTTGCAGCTTTTTTACGCCGCACATTATCTGCCGCTTGCGCTCTATGACCAAAGCGGGTTTATATTTGCCGCAGGCTTTTCCGGCGACGAAGACCCATATCCTTTGATCCGCCGTGCATTTACGGTGCAGGACACACCTGCCGTTTACACATCGGCTGACACGGGCTACTACGGCTATGTACCCTGTGATGACAGGCAACATTATCTGATTTTGGGGCCGACGTACAGCACGCCCGTAACCGAAGAGATGATACACACCTATATGCGCAAAAACATTTTGCCCTCCGAGCGCCAGGAAAGCATTGCACAATTTTTGGGGCGAATCCCGACCTACACCTATAATCAGTTTTTAAACATGCTTTTATATCTTTTCTTTACCCTGACCGGTGAAGAAAAAGAGATCACCGACGTCTTCGGCGTGACCGACACGCAATACCAGACGCAGATCGGCCGCGACTACGCGCAGCGCGCCTACCGTGAACAGGAAGCACAGTGGCAGCACGGCACCTACGGCTTTGAACGACAGATGTTGGCTTTGATCCAAAGCGGCGATGTGGCAAGGCTGCACCAGTTTTTGATAGACACGCTGAACACCACGCCCATGCAGGAAGGGAAACTTGCCGACACGCCCCTGCGCCAGGCCAAAAACCTGCTGATCGGCACGGTGGGCATGGTTGGTAAAGAAGCGGCTATTCCGGGTGGAATGGACATTGAACAGACCTACCGCCTGATCGACACCTACATTCAGGAATGCGAACGCCTGCAAACGGTGGAAGCTGTCAAAAACCTGCAGTACAACATGCTGATCGATTTTACGCAGCGCATTTCACAGCAACATGCGCCCGCACACCTGAGCGAAGATGTTTTTGCGGCAACGCAGTATATTTCGACCCACCTCAATGAGCCGATCGGCGTAGACGACGTGGTGGCGCACAACGGCAAAAGCCGCGCCTACCTCTGCAAAAAATTTCACGATGAACTGGACATGGGCATTGCCGCTTACATTTTGCGCTGCCGCCTGCGCGAGGCCAAATTGCTTTTGCGCTATACCGAAAAACCACTCGGCGAGATCAGCAACTTTCTATGCTTTTCTAGCCAGTCCCACTTTCAAAACGTGTTCAAAAAACACTGCGAGATGACCCCGATGGAATACCGGAACGGCAAAAGTTGAGACAGATTGATATATTTTTTCATTTGCATAAAGAATCTTCTGCCGACAAATAATTTTTCCCATCCACATAACGTAATATGCTCCCTATATGGCGAACAGTGAAATAAAACACTGAAAGCTATATAGGGAGCATATCACAACGTGTGGATGGGATTTTTTTGTTTATGAGTCTCTCGGAAAAAGGCGTTCTCACCCTTCCATCTTCTGGATCACCGCACCCAGCCAGCGGCACAGGGTCTCCCCGGCCTGATTGGCGATCTCCAGCACGCGGGCGTGGCTGTGCTTCACAGTCTGGATGCCGGTAGCCATATTCGTGATACAGCTGACGGCCAGCACCTTTTTCTCCTTTGCTGCTGTATGCAGTCACGCTTCCATCCGTTCCTGCAGCTGTTTTACTGCGTCTTGCAATACATCGCTGAATTGCTTCAGGTCATCTTCCGTGATGATTTTCCACAAGGGTTTTATAGACAGAATCCATGTCATCCGTGCAGGGCCGTCCTGCCCCGTGCATTCAATCCAGAATTTTTCCGTCAATTGAGATGGTTACCACCTGCCACGGAATGAACTTTCCGCTGGTCTGAAGCGCCTTTTTCGCCGCCATCTCCAAGCCGCCGCAGCAGGGCACCTCCATGCGGAGGATGGTCACGCTCTGGATGTCGTTGCTGTGCAGGATCTCGGTGAGCTTTTCGCTGTAATCCACAGCATCCAGCTTCGGGCAGCCGATGAGGGTCACCTTGCCCCGCATAAACTCCTGATGGAAATTTGCGTAGGCGTATGCCGTGCAGTCCGCTGCGATCAGGAGCTTTGCGCCTGCAAAGTAGGGCGCATGGACAGGTGCCAGCTTGATCTGCACCGGCCAGTTGCGCAGGCGGGAAACTGACTGCACGGGGGCAGAAGCTGCGCTTTCGGCAGCGGTCTCCGGCTGTTCCAGCATCCGCATCCGGGAGCCGGGGCAGCCGCCCTCGTGGAGGTGCTTCATCTTCTTCTGCAATTCCTTTTTCTTTTTGTTCTCCTGCACCGCCGCCTGCAACCATCACCAGAAGCTCATCCGCAATCTGGTCAGCGTTCTGGCAAACAAAATATTGCTTTTCAACGAGAAGATCACCCATATCAGCAAGCGGACCACCCGGGAAAAGCTGCTGTCCTACCTGTCCGCCGAGTCCATCCGGCAGTCGTCCCTCTCCTTTGACATCCCCTTTGACCGTCAGCAGCTGGCGGATTTTCTCTGCGTGGAACGTGCTGCCATGTCGGTGGAGCTTTCCAAGCTGCAAAAGGAAGGGCTGCTGGTCACCCGGCGGAATCATTTTGAGCTGCTGACCCGTTGACCGTTCCATACGCCTCCCACAGGTGGTTTTGTCGGGCAGTTCTCCTCTGCCGGGGTGGTGCATGGGCACAAAAACAGCGGACAACCGTTTTGGGGTCGTCCGCTGAAGGGTGCATAAAGGAGCGCCTAACTCCTCCCTGTTCAGGACAGCTTGATCTTCAAATCTGCCAGCAGATTCACGGCCTCCGGCAGGGAGAACTTGGCGTCCTTCAGGCGGCTGCCCAGAATATCCACCTTATAGCCGGTGGCATCCCGGAAATCGGCTTTCCGCAGGTCGCACTGGTAAAATTCCGTTTCGTGCAGCTCTGTGCCCTTGAGATTTACCAGCTGCATCTCGCACTTGGCAAACATGGAACCTACGATCTCGTTGCCGTTTGAAAAATCAAAGCGGTTGAAGTTCATTTCGGTAAAGGTGTTGTATTTCAGGCTGCAATCCTTCAGGGTGTGGACGGGGTCCGGGAATGCACCGCTCGACAGCAGCGGTGCCCACTCGATTTCCTGCAGGCGGCAGTCCTCAAAATCCAAGGACTGCACCGAGGAGGACACGCTCCGCAGCCCGGTGATCTCGCACCGCACGAACCGGCACTCGTCCAGGGTGGTGTGGTCCAGCTCACATTTTGTAAAGGAGCAGTCCACAAATAGGCAGTCTGCAAAATCGCAGCTTTCAAAGACCTCCCCGGCAAACGATAGCCCAGTAAACCGTTCGCCCTCGCAATAACGTTCCGTCATACCCTTCCCCTTTTATCGCAGCTCTTCCAGCAGGGCGGAGCAGCCCTCCAGCACATCCTGCCATGTGGCTTCAAAGTCCCCGGTGTACCACGGGTCTGCCACATCGCCGGGGCGGCGAGTGTGATCCATCAGCAGCGATACCTTGTGGTCGGGGTCGTTGCCCACAAAACGAGCCATGTTCCGCAGGTTATTGTGATCCATGGCAACGAGATAATCGTAGCTCTCATAGTCCCGCCGGGTCATCTGCCGGGCGGTCTTGCCTGCGCAGGAGATGCCGTGCTCTGCCAGCTTACGCCGGGCCGGCGGATAGACCGGGTTGCCGATCTCCTCGGTGCTGGTAGCTGCCGAGGCGATCTCAAACTGCCCGGAAAGCCCAGCCTTTTCCACCAGATCCTTCATTACAAATTCCGCCATGGGGCTGCGGCAGATATTGCCGTGGCAGACAAACAACACCTTCTTCATCTTACTCCCCCAGCACCTCGCCCAATGCCAGCACGGCGTTGCGGACGCACTCCGGGCAAGGGCACAACGGTGCGCCAGTCTCCATGCCCTTCAGGTCCTTACAGAGGGTAGCGCCGCACTTTTCCTGAAAGCTTTGCAGCAATTCCTTGGAGATGCGGGGCGTGCCCTTGCCGTCGGTGACGATGCCTGCCACCATCACAGCACCAATCAGTGCGCCGCAGGTGCTTTCCATGCAGCCCATGCCGGCGGCATAACCTGCTCCCAGCTTCATCAGGGTGTCGGCATCCACCGGGATCTTGTCCTCAAATGCTTTCATCACTGCCTGTGCGCAGTTGCACTGTCCGGCTGCTTTCCATGCGGCAGCCTGTGCTGCCCGTTCTT
>OGHE01001460.1_pt1 | contig 15255 bp, 10 predicted proteins | sample 1571431 | NCBI WGS metagenome assembly OGHE01 (sample SAMEA2581966, study PRJEB24529) | metagenome | biome: Human gut stool | place: China | collected 2011 | reverse complement strand
TTATTCGGAGCGCTGGCGGCATTGTTTGCCGCCCTGTTCTTTTTGCAGCGCGCCAATCTCCGCCGGGCGTGCAGAGAGCTTAGGCAGATTAATCAGGAGGGTGGAACCCGCCGCCTGCATCTCTCCTCCCCGGATGGGGAGATGGAAGCCCTTTTTGAGGAGATCAACCGGGCGCTTGACCGGCGGCAAAGTGAAGAAATCCAGCATATGCTTGCGGAGAAAGAATTGCGCCGCCAAATCGCCAATATCTCCCACGATCTGCGCACGCCGCTCACTTCGATTATCGGCTACCTACAGCTTGCGCAGGCTGATGGGACATCTACAGAGGAACGCGCGCATGCGCTGGAGGTGATCGGCGCGCGCACACGCTCTTTGCAAATGCTCATCAGCGGCTTTTATGATCTCTCTCGGCTAGATGCAAATGAATACAGCCTCAATTTGCAGCAGGTGGATTTGGGCAGGTCCCTCTGTGCACAGCTCGCCTCTTTTTATGATGATTTTACCCGCAAAAACCTCGTGATGCATGTGGATGTGCCGCAGCGCTTGCCACTCGTGCTGGCGGATGAAGACGCCGCACAGCGTATCTTTGTAAATCTTCTTCAAAATGTGCTGCGGTATGCGGAGAGCGAGGTGTGGGTTGTAGTGCGCGCAGGCACAACCATAACGACCGTATTTACCAATGACACCAGCTTGGTTTCCCAAGAGGATGTGCCGCATGTTTTTGACCGATTCTATACCGGGGATCAAACGCGCAGTGGGCACAATACGGGAATTGGCCTTGCAATCGTGAAGAGGCTTGCAGAACAGATGGGCTGTGAAGTATCGGCTTCGCTGGCTGGGAACCGGTTTTCAATTTCTGTTTCATGGAAGACGATTTAAAGGATGCTTTTGCAGCGGAAAACCCGCCACAGCGGATCGGATTCGGTGCGCTGTGGCGGGCTGTTGGCGCGCCTTTTGGGAATTTGATAAAATATCTATCCAAATCATCTGGAATCATGTATAATAATCCCAAATAGCACGGCGCAGGTATATATCTGCGAGGCAATGGATTTTGTTTGAGAGGAGCATGATGAAACCGATGAACGTGAAGGAACTGGTGGAAAGGATGACGCTGGAGGAAAAAATTGAGATGTGCTCTGGTGTGGATTTTTGGCATCTCAAAGGCATTGAACGGCTGGGGATTCCCTCCATCATGGTCAGCGACGGCCCTCACGGCCTGCGCAAGCAGGCGGATAAGGCCGATAACCTTGGCATCAACGATTCGATTCAGGCGGTGTGTTTCCCAACGGCTGCCGGCACGGCGAGTTCTTTTAACCGAGCGCTCCTGCGCAGCCTTGGCGAAACGCTCGGGGAGGAATGCCAGGCGGAGCATGTGGCGATTCTGCTGGGCCCGGCTGTGAATATCAAGCGCTCGCCTCTTTGCGGCCGAAATTTCGAATATTTTTCAGAGGATCCCTATCTGGCGGGCGAGATGGCGGCAAGCTATATCAGCGGTGTGCAGAGCAAGCATGTCGGCACGAGCATCAAGCATTTCGCCGTGAATAACCAGGAGCGCAGGCGTATGACCGTTTCCGCTGTGACAGACGAGCGGACTCTGCGCGAAATCTATTTTCCCGCCTTTGAGGCGGCAGTGAAACAGGCGCAGCCATGGACAGTAATGTGCTCCTATAACCGCATCAACGGCGTTTATTCCTCAGAGAACGAGTGGCTGCTCGATCAGGTTCTGCGCAGGGATTGGGGCTTCCAGGGCTTTGTCATGACGGACTGGGGCGCGGCGAATGACCGTGTTGAGGGCATCAAGGCTGGGCTGGAGCTGGAAATGCCCTCGAGCGGCGGAGTCAACAGCGCGCGCATTCGCAAGGGCGTTCAGGAGGGGCGCATCAGCGAGGAAACGCTGGATCATGCGGTGGAGCGCATCCTAGAGATTGTGTTCCGCTATGCGGAAAATCGGGATGAAACGGCCGTGTTTGACCGGGCTGCGGATCATGAAAAGGCACATCAGGCGGCGCTGGAAACGATGGTGCTGCTCAAAAACGAGGGCGCGCTGCCGCTTCGGAAGGATCAAAAAATAGCCTTTATTGGTGGATTTGCGGAGCATCCGCGCTATCAGGGCGGCGGCAGCTCGCACATCAATGCCTACCATGTGGACGGTGCCTTGGAGGCGGTGCAGGGCAAAGCGGACGTTATCTATGCCAAAGGCTTCGACACAGAGGGAGATCAGCTTGATGAAACGCTGCTGCGCGAGGCGGTTGCCGCCGCAAAGACGGCTCAGGTGGCGGTGATTTTTGCCGGCCTGCCAGACTCCTTTGAATCGGAGGGGTTCGACCGTAAGCATCTGAATCTTCCGCGTTGCCAAAACCGTGTGATCGAGGCGGTCAGCAAGGCGCAGCCGAATACGGTGGTCGTATTGCACAACGGCTCCCCGGTGCTAATGCCTTGGCTTGGCAATGTAAACGCCGTGCTGGAATCTTATCTCGGCGGCGAGGCGGTTGGACAGGCGCAGATTGACCTGCTCTTTGGAGAGGCCAATCCCTGCGCGAAGCTAGCGGAAACCTTCCCGCTTTCGCTTGCCGATACGCCGTGCGCAAACTATTTCCCCGGCGGCCCTCTGACAGTGGAATACAGGGAGAGTATTTATGTAGGCTACCGCTATTATGATAAGGCGGAAAAACAGGTGCTGTTCCCCTTTGGGCACGGCTTATCCTATACGCAGTTTGCATACAGCGGCTTAAAGCTCGACAAAACCCGATTCAAGGCAGAAAACGGCCTAACGCTCACCTTCCGCGTGCGCAATACCGGCGAGCGGGATGGGGCGGAGGTTGCGCAGGTTTATGTGGCAGATGTGGAGAGCTCTGTTTTCAAAGCGCCAAAAGAGCTCAAGGGTTTTGAAAAGGTATTTCTCAAAGCGGGCGAGGAAAAGACAGTGGAAATCCATCTGGATGAACGGGCCTTTTCGTATTACGATACGCAAGCAAAGGCTTGGCGCGTGGAAAGCGGGAAATATCAGATTCTCGTGGGCTCTTCTAGCAGGGATATTCGCCTGACGGGCAGCGCGCAGGTGCTTGGAATCCCTGCGCCCAAGGGGGAACCGGAGGCAAAGAGGTTGCTGCCAACCTATTATGACGGGCGTTTCAACCGCGTTCCGGATGCTGAATTTGAGGCCTTGCTTGGCCATCCGATCCCCCGTTCCTGGCGCGACCCATCTAAGCCCTTTACCCGGGACAACACGATTGACGATGCAAAGAACACGCGTTGGGGCCGCAAAATCATGAAGCTGATTCGTAAATTTGTTAAAATGGACGGCATCTCAACGGACGAAATGGCAGTGGCGATGATCGCGGAAATGCCCATTCATAACCTTGCAACGATGTCACAGGGTGCGGTAAGCGAAGAGATGGAAGAAGCGATCGTGATGCTTTTTAACAATCAGAAGCCTGCCAAGGCGTTTGGTCTCCTGATCTCCGGCGCAGTGAATGCGCTGAAAAAAGTGAAACAGCTGCTATAACGAAGCTGCGAAAAGCGGCTGTTGAGATACTTGATCCATAGAGGCAGAGAGGGAAAAGCGCGGCCTTAGGCGGGGGCGCAGGTCATATCCACGCTCTAAAGTTTGTTTTCTAGGAGTTCAAGCGGATTTTTTGAAGGATCTCTTGCGAAAGGTAAGGCGTTTCGCAAGAGGTCCTTTTATACTGCCCTGCTTTTCCGCCTGCCGTAAAAGAATCCCCCGGCAATGATCAGCAGGCATCCGCCCGCATAAAACAGATGTGCCCCGCTTTGCAGGCCGCCCCAGAGTACAATCCCCGCGCCTGCCAGAGCAAGCGCAGGGATCGCCACGCCGTGCCAAAAACCAATGATTTCGCCTTGATTCCAAAGGCGGATTACCTGAACGTATAACACAGCGTAGAGCAGATAACCCATTACAATCGGAATTTCCGAAACATCCGCGTTGGGTAGCCAGGCATATCGTTCACTGAGATAATTGAGCGCGGCCCAAACACAGCTTGCTGTGTAGGCGGGTAAAGCGCGCAAAAATGCCCGCGGCTCAGCAAAGATGCGGGATAGAGGCAGAAGCCCGCGTTTTGCAAGCGCGTGGGGCAGCCGGAGATAGCCCAAAATTACGCCATTGAGCGTGCCTGCCACCGCGATCAGGATAAAGAGCAGCATTACCTTTGCACCAAATGGCCCCAACAGGCGGCCTGCTAAAAAAGCGACATGCCGGTCGCCCATGGTACGTACAGCTTCGGGGCCCAGCAGGCTTGATACGCCGAGAAAATAGAGGATATATATGCCGGTGACAAACACAGGTGCAACCAGCAGCGCCCTGGGCATGTTTCGCCGCGCATCCTTTACTTCATGAGAGATGGCGGTGGCGATGACCCATCCATCGTAGGCAAACGCAATTGGCCCGATGGCGGAAATCCATCCTGCCGCGGCAGGCGATTTGGCAGAAAGGCCGATGGTTTCCCCCGGATTTCCGAAAAACAAACCGCAAACAGCGATAAGCAGGAGCGGGAGGAGCTTGAGTGCGGTGGCCGCGTTTTGCAAGATCCCACCCAGCCTTGCGGAACAGATATTCCAAAAAAAGCAGAGCGTGAAAAAAAGGAACCCCACCAGGCACTGCGTTTCCAATGTGTCCGGAATGGAAAACAGGCTGCAAAAATAGTGCCCAGCCGCGCGGGATACAGCGGCGACAAGCGTTGGAAAATAAAAAAACACCTGAAACCATCCAACGCCGCCCGTGAAGCCCGGCCCGACAAATTCAGCTGCGTAGGCAATAAGCCCGCCCGGCTGTGCGGTGCGCGCCGCGAGTTGCCCAATGCTCAGCCCTCCAAAGATGATTCCGACCGCCCCCAGCAAAAAAACAAGGATGCCAAGCGGTACGTTGCCCCCTGTGGCTATTAAAATATTATCGCTTTTGAAGAAAATGCCTGATCCGATGCAAATGCCGACGATCATGGCAATTGCGGTGGGTAGGCGATAGGTTGGACTGGATTCGGTCATAGGCTTCCTCTTTTCAAAACGGCAGGCGCTTTCTGTTTTTATTTAGGCTGTCCAGAAAATTATATAAAATGAAAGCGATTTCACAACAGGCTCTTATTTGCAAAAGCAAAAAGAGAGCGCGCTTCAAAAGGCGTTTTCCTTTTAAAGCGCGCTGTTTGGTCAGGTTTTGAAGATGGAAAAGAGGGGGAAGCCGTTAGAAATCGAGGCGGCCCAGTTCCTCACCGCTGGAGAGGGAAAAAGCGCAGATTCGGCTGTTGGATAGCGTATAAAGCGTGTCCCCGATATAGGTGCCTCGGCGGATGGAGCTGTCTAACCCATTGCTGTCCACCGCGAGCCGCTCCTGCTTCGTATAGTTGCGCAGTGTGTGCAAAAGGCTGATTTGCCTGCCTTGCAGGGAGAATACACAGTAGGTTTCATCAAAATAGGAGCGAAAATCCTTGCCGATTTCCTCCCGGGCGATCGGGAAGGCAACCGCATTCTCTTCCGGCAGGAAAAGGATGCTTTTATATTCCGAAGGGGCGTCGGTAAACGTGCCGTTTGGCAAGATAAGGCTGTCAACCTCCTGCGGCTTCTCCGGGTGGCTTACATCGAAGAGGGAAAGCTTTACGCCACGTGTCGTACCGTTTTCATCTGCATCCTGCCCGATGCCGAGGAGAAGATTTTCGCCAACTGGATGCAGATAGCTTGAGAAGCCGGGGATTTTCAGTTCGCCGAGGATTTTTGGCGAACTGGTATCGGAAAGGTCGAGCACAAAGAGCGGATCAGTCTGCCGGAAAGTGACAACATAACCCTTTGTGCCGAGGAAACGCACGGCATAGATTTCTTCCCCAGGTGCAATATTGGTAAGAGCTGAAAGCGTTTTCAGGGAGGAATCCAGGATGGTAACCCGGCTGCTGGTGCTGCCGTTTACCGTTTCCGTGGTGGCAATGCGCAGCGCTCCGCCATAGCTGTCGAGAGAAAATTGGTTGAGCACATGGCCGCGTACTCGGCCGGAAACGCTTTTACCAAGGCCCTCCTGTGAGAAGGGGAAGCCAAAAATCGTGGTGTATTCCACATCGTCGTCATATACTGTGGAGGCGGTATAGAGCGCCTGCGTGCTGCAATACACCTCGTTCCCGCTGCCAAGCACGGCTTGGCGGGAAACTGTCTTTTTCGCATCAGCGGTATCCAGCGCGCTGACGACCAGATAGTTGGGCGTTTTTGCGTCCGGAAGGATTTGAATATCCGCCGCGTTGAGCTTTTTGGCGCCGCCCTCCCCCTCGGAGGTGGTAGGAATATAGTCTATGAATGTGCCATTTTCATCTTGCGTTACGGTATACTGCGTGATTAGATAGAGTGTGCTTCCAATCATGCGGGTGGAGAGGATGCCGCCGTCCTGCGTGTAGGTGCGCTCAAGTTTTGGCGCGGAACGGTCGCCGATGTTATAAATCAGGATGCGGGCGTCCCCTTGGTAGACAGGCATCCTGAGCCCGCATATCGCTGCGTTATAGACTGTGGAGCCGGAGGGGGTCGTCAGGCGGCATATGGCAATCAGGCGATTGCCCTGCACATAGAGCTCAGAAACCGTAACCTCTTTGTTGGACTCTTGGGGAATGGAAATTTGAGAGAGCACCTTCATGGAGCCGGCAGGACGGGGCGCGATGATTTGGATCGTTTTGCCCAGAGCCGGCACAAAATAGAGGGTGGAACCGTCATTTTTCAGGATATCTGCTTCCTCCACGCCAGCAGTCTGTATATTGGTTTTACCATAGCCGGTATCTGCCTCGTTTACCGTGGCGCTGTTATTCGTTGCTTGCCCGGCCAGGGCGTTATCCTCTGGAACGTCGTTCATGGTGGGCTTCATGGTGGGAGATTCAGCGGGGGCTTTCATAGCTTCCTCTCTGCCTGCAATAGATTCATCAGCTGGATGGGCGGAGAGATCTTTGAAGTATGATTCTATTTTGGAATAATCTTGCAACACTTCTGTCAAAGGCGCGGAATCCCCCGTTTGGCGGTTGACCACTTCGAGATAGGGTAGGCCCTTCCACAAGGCGATTGCACCGATCACGATTGCTAGCGCCGCCGCAGCGGCGGCGACATGGCGCAGGGTCAGGCCACGCCGTTTTGCAGGCTGTGGCGTTTGCAGCCGAAGCCGACTACTGATTTGGGTGGGGGAAAGGGAGGGGGGGAGTGAATTGATTTGATCCAAAGGCCTGAGCGCTTCCAAAAGCGGTTCGGTTTGGCCATTTCGCTTTTTTTTCATCATGAGGACTCCTTTTCTGCGGTCAGGCGAAGCTTCGCAAGGGAACGAGAGAGTTTTGAACGAACGGTACCGGGCGGGCAGGAGAGGGCTTTGGCAATTTCATGGCTTTTGTAACCGCCGATGATAGAGAGCAAAACGATGCTGCGCTCTTCATCACTGAGCGCATAGATGGCCTCCCGCAGCTCCATGGCGAGCATAAGCTCCTCAGAGCATTCGCTTTCACCCAAGCGGCGCGCTTCTTCGAGCGGGGTGGTAAGCCGCCTCTCTTTGACCGCCGCAATGTGGTGCTTGCAGGTGTTGGAAAGGATGGAAAAAAGCCAGGCCTTGAAGGATGAGACACTGCGCAGGGCGCCAATCCCCTGGAAGGCGGCGCAGACAGCATCCTGGACTGCGTCCTCCGCCTCCTCGCGGGAGCCGAGATAGTAGTAGGCAAAACGGTAAAGATCCTGTGCATATTGGGCATATAGCTGCCCGAAGGCATCCGCACTCCCGGCCTTTGCCTGCTCCACCAATCGATTTTCCGGTTTTGCCATGAAACGTTTCCCCCTTTACCGTCCCTCGGTATAATAGTGTTTGATAGCAGCACAATTGTTGCATGGCCTGCAAAAAAAATGCTGTGGCAGGTGGACAGGAGAAACCGCTTGCGGACCATGGATGTGGCCTGCAAGCAGCTGACTCTGCGTATCTAAAAACTTCTTATGCGCCAACCGCTGTTTTACCAAACAAAAAGAGGAGCCCGAAGGCTCCTCTCCCCGTCGTTTGAAATACCTAGCAATTTATGCCTCGTGAGGCGCTCCTAACGGGCAGGTGCCGATGCAGGTATCCGCGTCGATGACATACTTGCCGTCGCCTTCAGAGATTGCGGAAACAGGGCAATCCGCTTCGCAGGCGCCGCAGGAAATGCATTCGTCAGAAATTACATATGCCATGGATGATGTACCTCCTTCTTTGTTCAGAACCGGGGCGGAAAGGCAGCGGAAAATAAGGCCGCAACGCTTTCGCCAAGGTGGTTCCTTGTCTTTCCCATTGTAACATAAAGGACGAAAAAAGCAAGAGCTTGCCACATTTTTTCAGGGCCTCGCCGCCGAAAAAAGGAGAAGAAAAAAGGCTCTTTCATGCGTGCCGGCCGGAGAAAGTTTTTTACGTTTGGAAAACTCGGATATATTTACGAAAAGGCATTTATTTTACATCCAAAATTGTTTATAATAGCAATAAGAGTTTTGTAAGCAATTTGAGAGGAGCGATCGAACGTGAGAAACCATGAAGTAACCCAAAGGCATCAGCTCTTGGATCTAAACGGCCGGCTAATGGAACCGGGCTGGTCAAAGGATTTGGTGCAAGTATACGACAGGAGGGCGATCAAAGCGCCGAAATTTCGCATTAAGGAGTGGGATTATTATCTAGTGCTCAGTGATCAGTTCGCCTGTGCATTTACGCTGTCGGACGATGGCTATATCGGCTTGCAGTCTGTTTCCCTGCTTGATTTTACCAAACCGTGGGAGCATACGGAAACCATTCTGAATGCCTTCCCCATGGGGAAGATGAAAATGCCTTCTACTTCAGCAAAAGGAAATGTGGTATACCGGGATAAGCGGTTGGCGATGGAATTTATCAAAACGGACGGGCAGCGCCGTATCCGCTGTGACTTCAAAAACTTCTGCGACGGCAAGCCCTTCTCCTGCGATATTACGCTGGAGCAGCCGCCGATGGATACCATGGTGATCGCCACGCCGTGGAAGGAAAAGGATACGGCGTTTTATTACAATCAGAAGATCAACTGCATGCGGGCAAGCGGCAGGGCGGTATTTGATGGAAAGGAATACGTCTTTCATCCGGAAACGGATTTCGGCACGCTCGACTGGGGGCGCGGCGTATGGACGTATGACAACCGCTGGTATTGGGGCTCCGGCAATGGGGTTGTAAATGGCAAACCCTTCGGCTTTAATATCGGCTATGGCTTTGGCGATACGAGCGCCGCGAGCGAAAACATGCTCTTTTACGACGGTGTGTGCCATAAGCTTGACGACATTACCTTCCACATTGATAAGAGAGACTATATGAAACCGTGGACGTTTACCTCCACAGATGGGCGTTTTGAAATGGATTTTGTGCCGGTGCTCGACCGCGCTGCAAAAATTGATGTGAAATTGATCGTTACCGACCAGCATCAGGTGTTTGGGCGGATGTCCGGCAAGGCGGTGCTCGATGACGGCACTGTTTTGGAAATTAAGGATTTGATGTGTTTCGCAGAGGATGTACATAATAAGTATTAACAGAAAGGTACTGCGAACGGGAAGCCGTCCGGAAGGATTTCCGATTGAGCCAGCCATTCCGTGGTAGCCGCTCGTGCTTGGGGAAGAGGACGGGCGGCTTTTCAAGGCGTGCATAAAGCGTGCAGCACATTTTTACCGGAAGTTTCTTTGTGCAGTTTGCAGGTAACCGGTGGCGAGAATCAGAAGCAGCGCGGCGAGGATCATGGTGTCAGTCATATCGTATCGATTTATCCTTTCAGACTGCCACGGCCTGACACGGATCGTGATGCCTGCCGCGGCTGTTAGGCGGTGCAGCGATATTTCCAGACGGCTTATCGTATCGTATAATAGAATTACAAGAATGTAGATAATTATCGAATAAAAGAGAAAAGGATCATTTAGCGGAGAAAAATGCGGCATCCAGAAGGGCGTAGCGCTCCAAAACCTCAAAGTTTAGGTTTACGCGGGTGGAACCATGGACAGGGTAAGTTGTTTTTAGAGGGCCTATTCTGCCTTCTCGCAGCAACTCCGCGATGGTAAAGGGCAATGCCCCCTTTTTTCTCCCTGTTTTGGCCCCCTGCTGTAGAAACATACGACTACATCAGAGGGGGCTTGCCGATTCTTTTTCTAATCACCAAGAATGGCCCGATTAATCCAACAGCTTATAGGTTTGATAGCCATCCTCGCTGAAATAGACAAACAAATGCTTTTCCACTTCTTTGCCACCTTGAAATTGGGCGTGGACGGTAATGGTAGCTGAACCGAAATCTGCATAGGAGAACGGGCCGCTCTCATAGAATTTGCGGTAATCTTCCGTGGATGGCTCCCAATTGATTCCCGCGCTTTCCTGCGGGCGCAGAACGGTAATCGATTGGCCGGAGGATTGCGGCAGCGGGTCTTTCTCCCATCCCGCGCGCAGAGCACTGAGGACGGCGCGGCCAGAGTCAGTCTGCAAAACGGATAAGCTGGCGCCATCTAGGCTGATTGCTGCGCCGTCAAAATATCGGTCTCGCAAGAATTGATAGCTCTCGTCCTTTAAAATCTGCTCGAAATAGGCGGAGTTACCTTGTTGCGCATGTGCAAAAGCTTCCTGAAAAGGGACTTTTTCCGGCAGGAAAATATAGGACATATAGCGGGAGGCAGAGGGTTCCTCCCCTGCGTTGGCCGTTTCCTTTAGCAACGTGGAATAGGTTTCCGGGCAGTAGACGAGGCGGCCGTTATCACAGGAGATGGTATAGGATTGGAGGCTCTCCCCACGGATGCCGAGCGCGCTGCGCTGCTGTTTGAGCGTGGATGAGTCGGCGGGTATGACGCTGGTATCTTCATCAAGCCAGCTTCCCCACATGGGCATCTGAAACTCAATATTGGGCTCCAATTCGGTGGCGCTCTCTGGCACAGCTGTGTTGCCGGCGGCAAAGAGGCGGAGCTCCGCGCTCTCAATGATCTGGGGCTGGCGCTCATGAGGCTTCCCCCAAAAATAATAGAGCGTTCCGCAGGCAACCAATAGCACTGTAGCCAGCACTGCGGCAAGGGCCCGCTTGCCGCCAATATGGCGGGGCGCCGATGCGGGCGCCTCAGTGAGAATGGTATTCAGTATATTTTTTCGGTCAGGTAGATGCTGATTCATCGCCTGACGGAATAAATCTCTTCGCTTCATGCAGCGCCTCATCCTCCTGCCATTGGAATGTTTCTTTTAATTGCTTAAGCGTGCGGTACAGACGGCTTTTGACCGTGTTTTCATTGAGATGGAGAGCCTGTGCAATCTCACGAAGGCCCAGATCCTGCGAAAAATAGAGGATAAAAATGCGGAAGGTCAACGGATCGCCATGGGAGAGGAACGCCCAAATTTCATCGCAGAGGACTTGGTCATCTGGATCCGACTCCACATCCAGCAGCTCGCGTTCGATGGCTTCGAAGGATTCCTCCTCATCGTGCGGAGAAAAAACGGGAAGGCAGTTTCTCAGCATGCTGGCTGCGCCATAATGATGATAAAGCTCATTACGGGCGATGCGCATGACATAATGCTGTGGATCACGCACGGGTTCTCCTGACCGGCGCAGACGCTGATAAAGGGCCAGGTAGGTGTTTTGCACCAGATCGCCAATGTCCGACGGGGCTGCACAGCGGCAGATGATATAGCGCAGCACGGAATCATAGGTTTCTTCATACAGCTTTGTAAATGCGGCATCCAGCGATTCTTGTTTCAACTTCCTCACCCTTTTCCCCCTGCGGACGGGCCGCTTTACAATGGCTCTCTATTCTAGTAGAGTGGTGCAAGGGGCAAAAAGTTGCCCCTTGTTTTATGTTTTGTTTCTGAGCTGTGATTCCACGGATTGAAACGAACGCTTTTTGGAAGCGCATTTTCAGCAGTCTATCCGCCAATTATATTGCTACAGTACTTATACGGCTTTGTATTCCGAGTTATGCAAAAAAACCATGCGCCAATATAGAAGGGGGGACTGTTGCAAAATGAAATATTTTGCAACAGTCCTCCTAAAAAACATTTGAAAGCACGCTTTTTCCATTTCTGCGCATCCTTCTGCATAATGCAACGCGCCCCCCACGCATAAACCGCTTGCGGGCTATGCAAAAGGGTTCGGATTTCACGTTAAAAAACAAAACTGCATTTTTTCAGCCTTTGCGGAACCTTTCTATTCTATATGCTGGTCTCTGCGGAAAATCTGTTTTTGTTTTTTAGGTGCAGCCCCCGTGTTCCAATATACTGTTTACCCCTGGTTTTCGCTCCTAATCACGGTTTTGAAGCATGTAAAACAAGCGCTTCCGCCTCCTGAATACCCAGCCCAACCTCACTGGGGTGATGGGCGTCTGATGCGGTTTGAATGCGTACGCCGATGCGCTTCATTTCTTGCAGCAGGGGCGGTTCCATCCCTAGCCGCGCTCCATGCCTGCGGAAAATTCCACTGTTTTGCTCGGCATACATCCCGCTTTGCGCTAATGCAGCAGCCAGCCGCTTATAATAAGGCTCCAGCGAACAGGAGGGGAGATGGCCAAAAAGCTTGAGGCTGTCTGGATGGGCGAGGCCATCAAACACGCCGCAGGAGGCCAGTTGAATGCTCAGCTCAAAAAAGCGGCGGTACAATTCGTCGATCTCTATGCCCTTCCATAGCTCCGGCTTGTGATCGAAGGCAAACGCATCAATAAAATGGATACTGCCAACCAAAAAATCTAGCCCTAAATTTTTCGTACGGCTTTCCACAAAAGCTTCGCAGCCGGGGAAATAGCAAACTTCTAGTCCGAATTGAATTGGCAGTGGCCACTGTGCCCGGCGAACTTCATTGGCGAGGTGCAGAAATTCATCCAGATCGCGCTTTCCACCCTTGCGGCCCAACCATGCGTCAATAAAATCATTTTGCATGCAAACCGGCTTGTACATGGGTAAAAATTCTGGGAAGAGGTAACTGTGCTCCAGCAGGTGGATTTCCGAAAGGCCTCTTTGAAGAGCATAGCCAACATATTTTTTCACCCAGGCGAGGGTATAGGGCCCGGTTTCCAGATGAATGTGGCAATCAAGCATAGCGGAATTCTCTCCTCAGGGCATTTTCTCCGGCGGGATCAACTGCGCGCCGCCTGAAGCAATTCTTCATAGATTTTTTCTTTTTTCACACGGCCGGCGGCGGAGAGGGAGAGATGGTCAAAGTGCAAAAATTCCTCCGCCAGCGTACGCACTTCTTCCAACGTGACCGCGCGCACGCGCTCCATAATTTCATCCGCGCTTTTCACTTCGTTATAAAGCAGCTCGCCGCGGCCCATCTGGGCGGCGCGGGACTGTGTTGACTCCATATTCATAATGAGCCCTGAGAGATATTGCTCCTTGGCACGGGCAAGTTCTCGCTGCGTGAGCGACGCGGCAAAACCGTCGATAATACGGAAAACCTCCCGCAGCGCCTTTTTTTCATTGCGCGGCGAAAGCGCCATATCAACGCCGAGGATTCCCGCCTCGAGGTAGGAGGCGGAGAAGGATTCGATTTCATAGACGAGCCCCAGCTCTTCCCGAATGCGCTGATACAACCGGGAGGAGGAAGAGGTGCCGAGCACCGACATGAGCAGGCGCATGGCAAAACGACGGTCATCCTGCGCGCCGATTCCGGGCATCGCAAGCGCGAGCTGCGTTTGTTCAAAATCCTTTTTACGAAGCGTCAGGCACTTACGGTATTGTGCGGGGCTGGCCTGCACCGGATTGCCGCTATTGGTCATAGGGCCAAAAAATTTTTCACACAGCCGCACGATCTCTTCCCGGTCAAAACGTCCACACACAGCGGCCACCATACGCTCCGGCGTATAATAGCGGCGCATATGCGCGCGAAGGTCATCCACTGTTAGGGAGGAAACGGTTTTTCGCTCTCCCAAGATGTTGGAGCCGAGCATATCCCCTTGCCAAACACCGGCATAGAGATTATCCGCGCAAAGATCCTCCGGGCTATCTTCATACATATGTAGCTCTTCGAGGATGACACCACGCTCTGTTTGCAAATCTTTCTCCAAAAGGGCGGGTTGTGTGAGCATATCGCAGAGGATATCAAAGGCGGTGCCGACATGCCGGTCGAGTGCCCGCGCATAAAAGCAGGTGTATTCTTTTGTGGTGTAGGCGTTAAGCGCGCCGCCGATTTCATCCATCTGCTCAGCAATGGCTAAAGCAGACCGGCGGGCTGTGCCCTTAAAAAGCATATGCTCAATAAAATGGGAAACGCCTGCGGTTTGCGGCGTTTCATAGCGGGAACCGCTCCCGACCCAAATGCCCATGGTGGCGCTTCGCGCCCAATCGACGGGTTCCAGGATTATACGAAAGCCGTTTGGCAAAGTAATTTTTTCCATATCAATCTACCATACCTTTCTGGATCGCCCAATATCAAAGCAGACCCGGCCAGGCGCAGAGTTGCAGAGCAGATTCTGAAATCTTCCGTTATGCACAGGTTTGCAGTTGGATTTTGGCCCTCTAAATTTGAAAGACAACTCTTTCATGGAATATGCCGATCAGGGCAGATTCCCTTTCGTTATGAATTGGGGACAGGTTGCCTTTTGTTACGAGGCAAGGCAAGAAACAAAACAAGGCTAACCGCAAGCACATAGAAGCAGGGGGTACGCACCGTTGCATGAGAGCAGTCAGCTAATGGCTATTACTTTATATTATACATAATTTCGAACAAAAATCAAGTTGTCAGCCGTGCTGGTAACAGTCGAATTGACGAAACTTTCCAATCGATATGGGCGCTATATAAAATTGTTATCAATTTGTTTTCAATTGAAAAGCAATTATGCTTTGCTTTTTTCATACAAATCTGATACACTAATAGCCGTTATTTGAAAGAAACAGGAAGGGAGGTTTTTATGCTGAAAAGCACAAATAAGCATGTGGGCATTTTTTCTTTTATTGGAAATAATATTTTGATGTTTATTTTTACATTGGCGTTTGGTGCACTGATTACCTCGCGCGGAATTGATCTGTCGGCCGTAACGCCGGCGAAGATTTTTTTCTCCGCAATGTACATAGGCCTGGTGTTTGTCGTATCCAGTGTGTGCGGTTATCACAATAATCGCGGCGGGCTGATTGCGCTGCTGCTGGTGTCGCTGTATCCAATCGTCGGAACGATTGGCTCCACGATGGCGGCGCAGGCGGGTGTGAGCTTGTCCGGGGCGGCAGTGCCGTTTTATTTTGTGTTCCTCCTAGGAAGCACGCCTTTAATGCCGGTGATGGCGGCGGCCAACCTGACACGCCTGTATGGGGTTGAATTGCTGGCGGTGTTT
>OGHE01001459.1_pt1 | contig 15256 bp, 5 predicted proteins | sample 1571431 | NCBI WGS metagenome assembly OGHE01 (sample SAMEA2581966, study PRJEB24529) | metagenome | biome: Human gut stool | place: China | collected 2011 | reverse complement strand
GAATGGGAGGCTGAAGATGATGAGATATAAACTGGTAATCGCTGAAAAACCATCGGTTGCACAAAGTCTGGCTGCGGTAATCGGTGCAACTGCTCGTAAGGATGGGTATCTGGAGGGTAACGGCTGGCGTGTCAGCTGGTGCGTGGGCCACCTGGCCGGTCTTGCGGATGCAGACAGCTATGGCTCCAAGTATGCCAAGTGGCGATATGATGACCTGCCTATTCTGCCGGAGCATTGGCAGATGGTAGTGGGAAAGGATAAGAAAAAGCAGTTTGATATTCTCAAAAAGCTGATGAACGCCCCGGATGTGACGGAGGTAGTAAATGCCTGTGATGCCGGACGCGAGGGCGAGCTGATCTTCCGCAGCGTCTATGAGCTGGCAGGCTGCCAAAAGCCGATGAAAAGGCTCTGGATTTCTTCGATGGAGGATTCCACCATAAGGGAGGGCTTTGCAAACCTGCGCCCAGGTGTAGATTATGATGGACTTCGGGATGCTGCTCTCTGCCGTGCCAAGGCCGACTGGCTGGTAGGGATCAATGCCACAAGGCTTTTTTCCGTGCTGTACCACCGCACCCTCAACATCGGACGCGTGATGTCCCCAACGCTGGCACTGATTGTCCAGCGAGAAGCTGAAATCGACACATTTAAGCCGGTTCCTTTTTATACCGTGGCGCTGGAGCTGCCCGGTCTTACCGTATCCGGGGAGCGCATGAGTGACCGAGCAAGCGCAGAGCAGCTGAAAGAAGCCTGTCAGGGTGCAGCTGTCACAATCAAAAAGGTGGAGTGCAAGGAAAAGTCCGAAAAGCCGCCTGCCCTCTATGACCTGACTACTCTGCAAAGAGATGCCAACCGCCTGCTTGGATTTACAGCCCAGCAGACCCTGGACTATCTGCAAAGCCTGTATGAAAAGAAGCTCTGCACCTATCCCCGTACTGACAGCCGCTATCTGACCGGTGATATGGCAGACAGCCTGCCGGTGTTGGTGAATCTGGTTGCCAATGCTATGCCGTTTCGCAAAGGGATCGCCATTACCTGTGATCCGCAGACAGTCATCAACGATAAGAAAGTAACCGACCACCACGCAGTAATCCCTACCAGAAATCTCAAGGATGCAGACCTTTCTGCCCTTCCTGCGGGAGAAAAAGCGGTGCTGGAGCTGGTGGCCCTGCGTCTGCTGTGTGCCGTGGCCCAGCCCCATATCTATTCGGAAACCGTTGTGATTGCAGCGTGTGCCGGTAGGGAGTTTACCGCCAAAGGAAAAACGGTGAAGCACCCCGGATGGAAAGCACTGGAGGACGCCTACCGTGCCAAAATGAAGGATGCAGAGCCGAAAAAAGAGGGCGCAGAGAAAGCCCTGCCGGAGCTGACCGAAGGACAGACCCTTTCGGTTTCTGCGGCAATCGTCAAAGAAGGCAAAAGCAGTCCGCCCCAGCACTTTACGGAGGACACCCTGTTGTCCGCGATGGAGACTGCCGGAAAAGAGGATATGCCGGAGGATGCCGAGCGAAAAGGTCTGGGGACACCGGCCACCCGTGCCGGTATTTTGGAAAAGCTGGTATCTGCCGGTTTTCTGGAACGAAAAAAGAGCAGGAAAACGGTGCAGCTTCTCCCTTCCCACGATGCAGTTTCCCTGATCACCGTTCTGCCGGAACAACTGCAATCGCCGCTTCTGACTGCCGAGTGGGAGTACCGACTGGGCGAGATCGAGCGCGGGCAGCTTGCCCCGGAGGAGTTTTTGGACGGGATCAGCACCATGCTGAAAGATCTGGTGGGAACTTATCAGGTCATCAAAGGAACTGAGTACCTGTTCACTCCGCCCCGTGAGGTGGTGGGCAAATGCCCTCGCTGCGGCGGGGAAGTTGCAGAACTGCAAAAAGGCTTCTTCTGTCAGAATGATTCTTGCAAATTTGCAATCTGGAAAAACAACAAATGGTGGGCTGCCAAGAAAAAACAGCCGACCAAGGCTGTGGTGTCTGCACTGCTTAACGATGGCCGTGTCCGTGTGACGGGCCTATATTCGGAGAAAACCGGAAAGACCTACGATGCCGCTGTGGTTTTGGAGGATGATGGACAGTACGCCAACTTCAAGCTGGAATTTGACCAGCGGAAAGGAGGCAGCCGATGAAGCTCTCTTTAGTGGAACGGGAAACCATTCTCCTCTATAACCAGGCAGAACCAATGGCTGAGGTCTATACCCACGATCCCCGTCTGATGGAGAAGCTGGATCTGCTGGCAAAAAAGCACCCCGACCAGATCACCCGAAAGGACGCCCATAACTTTACCGTCCCCAAGCGGTGTGTATCAGTCCGGGAGCCATATAGCGCAGAACGCCGCAAAGCCGCCAGTGAGCGTGCGAAAGCTGCCGGATACCAGCCCCCTGTGAGAAAGTCCAGCAGTTAAAGGCACATGACAGAGAATGTATTTGAAGCAGTCAAGCAGTCGGTCAGCACCAGAGATGCGGCAGCGTTTTATGGGATCGAGGTCAAACGAAATGGCATGGCCTGCTGTCCCTTTCACGATGATAAGACCCCCAGCATGAAGGTAGACCAGCGGTTCCACTGCTTTGGCTGCGGTGAAGATGGGGATGTGATCGACTTTACCGCAAAGCTCTTTGACCTCTCCCCAAAAGAAGCGGCGGAGAAACTGGCACAGGACTTTGGCCTGATCTATGACAGTCAGGCCCCTCCCCGTAGGAGATATGTCCGGCAGAAAACAGAGGCACAAAAGTTTCGGGAGGACCGGCAGCGGTGTTATCGCGTACTGTCCGATTACTACTATCTGCTGAAAAAATGGGAGGCCGACAATTCTCCCCGGACACCGGAGGAAGAACCGCACCCCCGTTTTGTGGAAGCAATCCAGAAGAAAACCTATGTAGAGTACCTGTTGGACCTTTTTCTTTATGAAAGTGAAGAAGAACAAAAGGCATGGATTGCAGAACACACAGCAGAAATCACACACTTGGAAAGGAGATTGAAAATCATGGCTGAGAACAAACCCACCAACCGAGAGCGGCTAAGGGAAATCACAGATGGCATCGAGCAGGGGATCAAGGAACTGTTTGAGAGTGAAAAGTATATGCGCTATCTGTCCGTCATGTCCCGCTTCCACCGCTATTCGGTAAACAACACCATGCTCATCTATATGCAGAAGCCGGACGCTACATTGGTAGCCGGATACAATAAGTGGAAAGACCAGTTTGAGCGTCATGTAAAAAAGGGCGAGCATGGCATTACCATCATTGCTCCCACACCATATAAGAAGAAAATCGAGGAGCAGAAACTGGACCCGGATACCAAGGCTCCGATTTTGGATAAAGACGGAAAGATCGTCACAGAGGAAAAAGAAATCGAGATCCCCATGTTTCGCCCGGTCAAGGTCTTTGATGTGAGCCAGACCGACGGGAAACCTTTGCCGGAGCTTGCTTCCTCCCTTTCCGGCAATGTGCCAAATTATGAGGCATTCATGGAGGCTCTGCGCCGCAGTGCGCCGGTGCCGATCACTTTTGAAGCAATGGCCGCCGATACGGACGGCTATTTTTCTGCCGATCATCAGAAAATCGCCATTCGCCAGGGCATGAGTGAGGTGCAGACGGTTTCGGCCACAGTACACGAGATTGCCCACAGCAAGCTCCACAATCAGAAAAAGATTCAGATTGCCAATGACGAGCAATATCAGGAGATCGAGCTGTTTGATAAACCCGGTCTGTTCTCCAATGGGCGGATTGTCCGTGATAATCTGCCGGAGGGCGTTTATTGCTATGACCTGCGCGGTTCTGACTACGACCCCGGAGAGCCGGTCTGTGTAGAAGAACAAGTGGTTGTAAACCATGCAGGTTCCGTTCTGCTGACAGAGCCGCTGGAGCTGGCGGAAGATGGACGCCTGATGCTGACCGAGGAAGAAGGGCTGAATTTTGTTGGCGGCTTTTCTACCCTCACCCAGTTTTTGCAAGAACAGAGGAAAGACCGCCACACGGAGGAAGTGGAGGCTGAAAGCATCTCCTATGCGGTCTGCAAATATTTTGGCATTGAGACCGGAGAAAATAGCTTCGGCTATATTGCAAGCTGGAGTCAGGGCAAGGAACTGAAAGAGCTGAGAGCCAGTTTGGAGACCATCAATAAGACCTCCGGCACTTTGATCTCTGACATTGAGCGCCACTATAAGGAAATCTGCAAAGAGCGTGGGATTGATCCCCATGCAAAGGCAGAGCCGGAAACCGCCCCGATAGAGCAGCCAACCGGCAATCTGACTTACTATGTGGCAGAGTGCATGGAGTTTCCAAACCTCGGAGAATACCACGATAACCTGTCTTTGGAGGAAGCGGTCCGCATCTATCAGGAGATTCCGGCAGAACGAATGAACGGGATCAAGGGCATTGGTTTTGAGCTGAAAGACGGAAGCGACTATGAAGGACCTTTTCCGATTTTGACCGGGCAGACCATTGACCTGGACACTATTCAGGCAATCGACTATTACCGTGACAATCCGCTGGTACAGAAAGCGGTAAAGGAACTGGCTGCGACCATGCCGGAAATGGAGGTACTGGGGGCGGATGCCAACCAGCAGGAGGCTTTGTTTCTGATCAACGATACTACCTATCTTCATATCCAACCTTGTGACAGCGGATGGGACTACACTCTTTACGATGCTGCGTCCATGAAAGAGCTGGATGGTGGTCAGCTGGATATGTCGGAGCTTTCCTGCATGAAGGCAGTTCTCCAGATTTGTGATGATAACGATCTGGACAGCACTTCGCTCAGACGCGCTCCCTTGTCTATGGTTGAGACCTTGCAGGAAGCGGCCTATCAGCAGATGCAGGCAGAGACCAGTCAGATGACTGCCTCTTCCCAGCTGCCGGAAGCGCAGGAGCAGGCACTGGATGAATACCCCATGCCGGATGAGCAGGTATCCACACCGGATATGCAGGAATATGGCTACTCCTATGATGGGATGCTCCCTGTTACCAGAGAACGGGCGCTGGAACTGGATGCCGCCGGTTTGACCGTCTATGTGCTGCATGAGGACAATACGGAGAGCATGGTGTTTGACCCGCAGGAAATCATGGATCATGGCGGTCTTTTCGGTGTGGACCATGAGGAATGGGAGAAAAGCCCTCAGTTCCACGAAAAGGTCATGGAGCGTCAGGAACATCAGCAGGAACGCGAACAGGCATTTCTCTCCCAGAACAGAGATTGCTTTGCCATCTATCAGGTAAGTCGTGACGATCCGCAGAATGTGCGCTTTATGAATCTGGACTGGTTAAAGTCCCATAACATTTCCATAGACCGCAGCAATTATGACCTCATTTACACAGCTCCTCTGAGGGAGTCTGGCACTGTGCCGGAGCAGCTGGAAAAACTCTATCAGCAATTCAATCTGGAAAAGCCCGTGGACTTTCACAGTCCCTCCATGAGCGTCAGCGACATCGTTGCGATCAGACAGGACGGTAAGGTATCCTGTCATTACTGTGACAGTGTTGGTTTTACCCAGATCCCCGGATTCCTGCCAGAAAACCCGCTGAAAAATGCGGAAATGATGCTGGAGGACGATTACGGCATGATTGACGGTATCATCAACAATGGCGCAAAAGAACCCACGGTGGCAGAGCTGGAACAGCAGGCCCGAAGCGGTCAGCCCATTTCCCTGATGGAGTTGGCAGCCGCCACCCATCGGGAGGAACGGGAAAAGAAAAAGTCCGTCATGGAGCAGCTGAAAGGCCAGCCCAAGACAGAACACAAAAAGACAGCACCCAAAAAGAGTGCGGAAAGGGAGATTTGATATGGGAAACTTTACTTTTGAGGAAATGAACCTGATGTGCATTTACAATACCGGCAGCCGCACCGGGCTGATTGACAGTCTGCGTGAGATGCGCGGCGAGCTTTCGCCGGAGGAAACGGAGCTGAGAGAGTTGACCGACAGCGCCCTTACGAAGCTCTGTGCGATGACCGATGAGAAGTTTGCCGAACTGGAGCTGTACCCGGATTTTGACCAGTAAACAACATAACCGCAGGGATGGGGTGGCGATCTGCCACCCCACCTTTTTACCCCAAAACTGAAAGGAGGACAGAACACTATGCCAACCAAAGCTGAACTATATGCACAGATGGCGGACAAGGTGGCAACACAGCTCACGGGGAGCTGGCAGGAATGGGCAGGGTTTCTCACTACTGCTTCCCGCCTTTACAAGTACCCGTTCCATGAGCAGCTGATGATCTATGCCCAGCGACCGGACGCCACCGCCTGTGCGGAGTACGATTTGTGGAATGAAAAGATGGGCCGTTATGTAAGGCGCGGTTCCAAGGGAATCGCTCTGGTGGATGATTCCGGGGACAGACCTCGCCTGCGTTATGTCTTTGACATTTCCGACACCGGAACCCGTGAACATTCCCGCACTCCCTGGCTGTGGCAGTTGGAGGAGCGCCATCTGGATTCCGTGCAGGCCATGCTGGAGCGCACCTATGATGTTTCCGGTGATGATCTTGCCGGACAGCTCACGGAGGTAGCCGGAAAACTGGCCGAGGAATACTGGACGGAGCATCAGCAGGACTTCTTCTATATCGTTGACGGTTCCTTTTTGGAGGAATATGATGAGTATAACATCGGAGTGCAGTTCAAGGCAGCCGCCACCGTCAGCATCACTTACGCTTTGATGTCCCGCTGTGGACTGGAGCCGGAACGCTACTTCGACCACGAAGATTTCATGGCGATCTTTGATTTCAACACCCCGTCCACCATCGGGGCGCTGGGAACAGCGGTCAGCCAGATCAACCAGCAGGTGCTGCGGCAGATCGGCGTTACCGTCCGAAATGCAGAGCGCGAAGCCAACCAAGAAAGGAGCAAGCAAGATGAACAATCCCATGACCTACATCCAGAACGGAGACTATCAGATTCCCGACCTGAAGCTGAGCCAGCAGCCGGAGAAACCCCTGGGCAAGTACGGCAGGATGAGGAAAACCTACCTGAAGGAACACCGTCCCATCCTCTACAACCAGATGTTGCTGAGCGAGAAGCTGTACCCGCACCTCATCGAGATCGACGAGACCGCCCAGAGCAGACTGGAACAGATGATGCCCCAGCTGGCGAAGGAAGCGGGAGCCACCGAGGAACTGAAAGCCAGCGATCCCATGAAGTGGGTGGGCCTGATGAACACCTGCAAAGCCCAGGCAGAGGAGATCCTGATGGCGGAGCTTATCAACAGCTGACCCTAAACCTGTTCCTCTCCGAAGCGGAGCAGATCCAATCCATAGATGAAGCAGAGAATGTAGCGCATACATCCTCTGCTTTTTCTTTTGCCCAAAATGATATTGACCATGTGCTGCGTTTGGGAGGCAATACAGATCGTCAGAGGGAGCGTGTGGTTGCAGCATTTGAAAAGCAGAAAACCACCGCTGAGATTGCCGAGATACTGAAAACGCTGTACCACGGCGGCAACGGCCTTGGCAGCGTGAGCGTATGGTATGCCGAGGATGGCATCCATCTTTCCCACGGGAAGTCTGTCCGTTATGACAGGTCTGCCCAGGTCATTTCCTGGGAGAGTGCCGCAGAGCGCATCGGGGAACTTTTGGAAAGTGGCCAGTTTGCCTCCAATGTGGAGCTTGCAGAAGCGGCAGGCTATGAACGCTCCCTCCTTGCAGAAAAACTTTGGCATCTGTACCACGATTTCAGCGATAAAGCCAGAGATTCCGGGTATCTGTCCTGTCTGTCCGGTATTCAGAGAACCGGGTTTCCGGAAGAAACTGCATGGCTTGCCGAGCAGCTGAGTGACCTGACTTTCCGCCAAACCCTAAAGGAAGAATACGCTGCCTTCTGGACTGCCTATCAGCAGGACCGTGACCTGTTGCGCTTTCATTACCATAGGCCAAGGGAAATCTGGGAGAACCTGAAAGACCTTGACCTGCCCCGCAGGACTTTTTCTTCGGACCTTTCCCAAGTGCCAACCGTCCAGCATTTCATTACCGAGGATGAGATCGACGCCGCCATGACCGGCGGCAGCAGTTTTGCCGGAGGAAAAGGCCGTATCTATGCGTTCTTCATGGCAAACCATACGGATAAGGAGAAAGTGAGATTCCTCAAAGACGAGTATGGCATTGGCGGACGCTCTCATGCCCTGTCCGGCGCAACACACAGCGGCGAAGATCACGATGGGAAAGGACTGCACTATAAAAAGCAGGACTGCCCGGATGTTCACTTGAACTGGGAAAAGGTTGCCAAGCGCATTACTTCACTTGTCCAGAAAGGCCGCTATCTTACCGAACAGGAACAAGCGCAGTATGACAAGATCCAGGCTGAAAAGGATCTGGCAGAAGAAGATGCCATTCATGCCCAGCAGCCGGAGATAGAGGAAGAAACGCCAAAGCCTACCCTTCGGGAGCAGTTTGAGCAGTATAAGCCTGTGGTGACTGCCGCCATATCTGAGGATGTGGCATATCGAAATGCCTGCGGTCATTCCGACCGTGAAAATGCTGTCATCGAGGGTAATGCCGCTGTGCGCCGTGCGGTTCTTGGCTCTAAGGATATGGAGCTGATTCGGCTCTATTCCGATGTGCCGGAGTTCCGTCAGCGTCTGCACCGGGAAGTGATCGACGAGACCTATCCAAAGCTCCATGAGCTTCTGCGCCCTCTTTCTCAGGAAGATATTGATACTGCCCTTTGTGCATGGAACGGCAATATCGAGAGTAAACACGCTGTTGTCCGCTATATGAAAGACCATGCAAGAGAAAAAGATACCGCCGCATGGCTGGCTCAGGAATACGGCGGCAGTAACAGCAACAGCCTGTTCGTTGTCCGTGCCGGCAGCCCGGAGGAAACGCAGCTGCCCTGGCCGAAGGTACAGCGCCGGATTGCCCAGCTCATTCAGGAGGACCGGTTCTATACCGAAGAAGAACAGAACCGTTTTGACGACATCGACCCAATCGCCATCCGGGAAGCTCTGGAAGAAAGAGGGATCGTCAACGGACAGGTGGCAGACCCGGAAAAACTGGACAATGCCCCGTTTATCCAACAGGTGATGTCAGATGCAGAGCAGATCGCAGATGCCGAGACAGAGCAGACTTCCGAAGTTTCCATTTCCGATGAGGAATATGACGCAGTTCGCCGCCCAATTCCGCAAAGAACCTCCTATGACCCTGCTGCCCCGGTCTATGCCGTGGGCGATACCGTGTATATCGAGGATGACGCCTATCAGATCACCGAGCTGCGGGAGGACACCGTACAGCTTCTGCCCACCGGGATGGTATATCCCATCTACCGGGCAGAGCGCAAAGAACAGTTCGAGCAGCTGCTTCGGGCAGACCGCCGCAATGCTTACTATACCGAGTTTCTTCCTATTGCCCCGGACAAGGCAGATCAGGACTTACGGGATGTATTGGCTCATGGACTGATGGATGAAGCGGATAAAAAGCAGATTTCCACGCTGCTGCAATCCGGCAGGAGCAACAGTGAGATCGCCTACTGGCTGAGCAGAGCCTACCCTCATGAGATTGAGACCCTGAATCTGGAGACCGGCGATATTGCCGATTACCGTACCACGACACAGGGCATGGAGCTGGAAGTCATGGATGCAGAGGAAAAGCGTCTGGCTGTGCTGTATTTCCGCTGGGATGAAGTTGCGCCTTTGCTGCGCGGGATGTATGCCCGTCAGATGGATGGCTTTGGACAGGAACAGCCCCAACCGTCTACCGAATCCCCGACCTTCCATTCCGAGACCGTGGCCGTCTATCCGGGCGATAAGAACAATCTGCCTTATGATGTGGTGGTGGAACGACTGCATATCGAGGAGCCGGAGCCACCAGCCCCTGTGACAGAGCCGGAGAAAACCTTTGAGGAAGTGCTGGACGAACACCCGGTTTCCATTCAGGTCAATGGCCAGTGGCAGACCTTCCCCAATGCCAAAGCTGCCGAGGAAGCCTCCTATGAGGAATACAAGGCTAACCTGCGTCGCAATGCAAAAAACTTCCGCATTACTGATGAGCATTTGGGCGAAGGCGGTCCGAAAGCCAAGTTCCAGGCAAATGTTAATGCCATTCGTTTGCTGAAAGAGCTGGAAGCTGCCGGACAGCAGGCAAGCCCCGAACAGCAGGAGGTTCTTTCTCGATATGTGGGCTGGGGCGGTCTCTCTGATGCGTTTGACCCGGAGAAACCGGCATGGGCTTTAGAGTATGCCCAGCTGAAAGAGCTGCTGACCCCGGAGGAATATGCCGCCGCCAGAAGCTCCACCCTCAACGCCCATTACACCAGCCCTACGGTCATTCAGGCCATCTATGAAGCGGTGGGCCGTATGGGATTTGAGACCGGAAATATTCTGGAGCCATCTATGGGTGTGGGCAATTTCTTCGGTATGCTGCCGGAGGAAATGCGAAACAGCCGTTTGTACGGTGTGGAGCTGGACCCGGTTTCCGGGCGTATCGCAAAGCAGCTCTATCCCAAGGCGGACATCACAGTAGGCGGCTTTGAGACCACCGACAGGCGTGACTTCTTTGACCTTGCCATCGGCAATGTGCCTTTTGGTCAGTATCAGGTCAATGACAAAGCCTACAACAAGCTGAATTTCAACATTCATAATTACTTTTTCGCCAAAGCACTGGATCAGGTGCGTCCCGGCGGTGTGGTAGCTTTTGTGACCTCCCGCTATACCATGGACGCCAAGGATTCCACCGTGCGCCGCTATCTTGCCCAGCGTGCCGAGCTGCTGGGAGCTATCCGTCTGCCCAATGATGCGTTCAAAAAGAATGCCGGTGCCGAGGTTGTATCGGACATTATCTTTCTCCAAAAGCGGGACCGTCCGCTGGACATTGCACCAGAGTGGACGCAGACCGGCATTATCAGGGTTCCCGCAAAGTCGCAAGACTTTGTGGGAGAAGGAGGAGCGACGGAGCAAGCGAGCTTTTCGCCGCAAGGCGGAAACGAGCAGGCGCAGTCCGCGACGACGCAGGATGGGTTTGCCATCAACCGGTATTTTATCGACCACCCGGAAATGGTGCTGGGCAGACAGGAGCCGGTAAGCACTGCTCATGGTATGGACTACACCGTGAACCCCATCGAGGGACTGGAGCTTTCCGACCAGCTGCATGATGCTGTGAAGTACATTCATGGCACTTATCAGGAGGCAGAGCTGCCGGAGCTGGGTGAAGGCGAAGCCATTGACACCTCCATTCCTGCCGACCCAAATGTGAAGAACTATTCCTATGCCATTGTAGACGGGCAGGTGTACTATCGGGAAAACAGCCGCATGGTGCGCCCTGACCTCAACGCCACCGCCGAAGCCCGCGTGAAAGGGCTGGTGGGCCTGCGGGAATGTGTCCAGCAGCTCATTGATCTCCAAATGGACGCCGCCACACCGGACAGCGCCATCCAGGATAAACAGGCTGAACTGAACCGGCTCTATGATAGCTTTTCCGCAAAATATGGTCTTATCAATGACCGGGCGAACCGACTGGCCTTTGCCGATGATTCCAGCTACTATCTGCTCTGCGCGCTGGAAGTCATTGACGAGGACGGCAAGCTGGAACGCAAGGCGGATATGTTCACCAAGCGCACCATCAAGCCCCATCAGGCGGTGGCTGTGGTGGATACGGCAAGTGAAGCACTGGCGGTGTCCATCTCGGAAAAAGCCTGCGTGGATATGGACTATATGAGCCAGCTTACCGGAAAAACAAAAGAAGCACTGGCCGGAGAACTGCAAGGCGTGATCTTCCGTGTGCCGGGACAGCTGGAACAGGACGGCACACCCCATTATGTGACTGCTGATGAATACCTTTCCGGCAATGTACGCCGCAAACTGCGTCAGGCGCAGCGGGCGGCACAGCAGGACCCTTCTTTTGCAGTCAATGTGGAAGCTCTTACCGCCGCCCAGCCCAAAGACCTGGATGCGTCGGAAATTGAGGTGCGTCTGGGCGCTACCTGGATTGACAAGGAGTACATCCAGCAGTTTATGTACGAGACCTTCAACACCCCGTTTTATCTCCAGCGCAGCATTGAGGTCAACTATTCCTCCTTTACTGCTGAATGGCAGATCAAGGGGAAATCTTCTGTATCCTACAACGATGTGGCAGCTTATACCACCTACGGAACCAGCCGCGCCAACGCCTACAAGATTCTGGAGGATTCCTTAAACCTGCGGGATGTCCGTATCTATGACACCATAGAGGACGCAGACGGAAAAGAGCGCCGCGTACTAAACGCCAAGGAGACCACTCTGGCTGCCCAAAAACAGCAGGCGATCCAGGAAGCCTTTAGGGACTGGATCTGGAGAGACCCGGAGCGCCGCCAGACTTTGGTGCGCCAGTATAACGAAGAAATGAACTCTACCCGTCCCCGCGAGTATGATGGCAGCCATATCACTTTTGGCGGCATGAACCCGGCCATTACCCTGCGGGAACACCAGAAAAGTGCCATCGCCCATGTGCTGTATGGCGGAAATACCCTGCTGGCACACGAAGTAGGCGCGGGCAAAACCTTTGAGATGGTGGCCGCTGCGATGGAAGCCAAACGCCTGGGCTTGTGCCAGAAATCTCTCTTTGTGGTTCCCAACCACCTGACTGAGCAGTGGGCATCGGAGTTTCTGCGCCTCTATCCTTCTGCCAACATCTTAGTCACAACCAAAAAGGACTTTGAGACCCATAACCGCAAGAAGTTCTGCGCCCGTATTGCGACCGGTGACTACGACGCCATCATCATGGGACACAGCCAGTTTGAGCGTATCCCCATCAGCCGGGAGCGTCAGGAACGGCTTCTCTATGAGCAGATCGACGAGATCACCGAGGGTATCGCAGAGGTGCAGGCCAGCGGCGGCGAGCGTTTTACCGTCAAGCAGCTGGAGCGTACCAGAAAGTCTCTGGAAGCCAGACTGGAAAAGCTGCAAGCCGAGGGGCGAAAAGACGATGTGGTAACTTTTGAGCAGCTGGGTGTGGACCGTTTGTTTGTGGACGAGGCCCACAACTACAAGAACCTGTTTTTATACACAAAAATGCGGAATGTGGCTGGTCTTTCCACATCGGACGCGCAGAAATCCTCCGATATGTTTGCCAAGTGCCGCTATATGGACGAGATCACCGGAAATCGTGGTGTGATCTTTGCCACCGGCACCCCGGTCAGCAACTCCATGACCGAGCTTTACACCATGCAGCGTTATCTTCAGTATGAACGCCTGCAAGAACTGAACATGACCCACTTCGACTGCTGGGCTTCCCGATTTGGGGAGACCGTCACAGCATTGGAGCTGGCACCGGAAGGCACCGGCTACCGGGCAAGAACGAGATTCAGCAAGTTCTTTAACCTGCCGGAGCTGATGAACCTGTTCAAAGAAGTGGCTGACATTAAGACTGCCGACCAGCTGAATCTGCCTACCCCGGAAGTGGAATACCACAACATCGTGGCGCAGCCTACCGAACATCAGCAGGAAATGGTCAGGACCCTTTCGGAGCGCGCATCGCTGGTACACAGTGGAACCGTTGACCCATCCCAGGACAATATGCTCAAGATTACTTCGGATGGCCGTAAGCTGGGCCTGGACCAGAGAATCGTCAACCAGATGCTGCCGGATGAACCTGGCACAAAGGTCAATCAGTGCGTGGACAACATCATGCAGATCTGGCGGGACGGCAAAGCTGACAAGCTGACCCAGCTGGTGTTCTGCGACATTTCTACCCCGCAGGCAAAAGCTCCTGTAAGCAAGGCGGCGAAAACGCTGGATAATCCACTGCTTCACGCACTGGAAGGCGCTGTGCCTCTGCCGGAGCAGGAACCGGTCTTTACGGTATATGACGATATTCGTCAGAAACTCATTGCCCAGGGGATGCCTGCCGACCAGATCGCTTTTATCCATGAAGCCAATACCGAAGTGCGGAAAAAGGAGCTGTTCTCTAAAGTCCGTACCGGTCAGGTTCGTGTCCTTTTGGGCAGCACCGCCAAGATGGGCGCAGGCACCAATGTGCAGGACCGTCTGGTGGCACTTCATGACCTGGACTGTCCGTGGAGACCGGGAGACCTTGCCCAGCGCAAGGGCCGTATCGAGCGCCAGGGCAACCAGAACCCCCTTGTCCATGTGTACCGCTATGTGACAGAAGGAACTTTTGACGCATACCTCTGGCAGACGGTGGAGAACAAGCAGAAATTTATCAGCCAGATCATGACCAGCAAAAGTCCGGTTCGCTCCTGCGATGATGTGGATGAAACCGCCCTGAGTTTTGCCGAGATCAAGGCTCTGTGTGCCGGAGATCCCCGTATCAAGGAGCGTATGGATTTGGATGTGGAGGTATCCCGCCTGAAGCTGATGAAAGCTGACCACCAGAGCAAGCAGTACCGTCTGGAGGACCAGCTGCTCAAATACTTCCCAGAGGAGATTGAAAAGCACAAGGGCTTTATCAAGGGCTTTGAATCTGACCTGGAGGTTTTGGCAGCTCACCCGCACCCGGAGGACGGCTTTGCCGGTATGGAGATTCGTGGAGACCTGCTGACCGATAAGGAGAACGCCGGTGCAGCCCTTTTGGATGCCTGCAAGGAGGTTAAAACCTCCGATCCGGTGCAGATCGGCAACTACCGGGGGTATGCCATGTCCGTGGAATTTTCCGCTTGGAAACAGGAGTATACGCTCCTGCTGAAAGGACAGATGACCCACCGGGCAACCCTTGGTACAGACCCTCGCGGAAATCTTACCCGTATCGACAATGCCCTTGCTCAGATGCCCCAGCGTCTGGAGGCGGCAAAGGCCCAGCTGGATAACCTCTATCAGCAGCAGGCTGCCGCAAAGGAGGAAGTCGGAAAGCCATTCCTTTATGAAGAAGAACTGAGAAGCAAAAACGCCCGTCTGGTGGAGCTGGATACCCTGCTCAACATCGACGGAAAGGGGCAGGCACACACCGAGTCTGTTGTTGCCAAAAGCACACGGCCTTCGGTGCTGGATAACCTAAAACGCCCGGTGCAACCCCGCAGTACAGACAAGAAACCAAAACAGCATGAGGAGGTGCGATAACATGAATACTAACGATCTGAATACAGCCCTTTATGAAAAGATGGCTGCCGAACAGGATAAGTTCCGGGACTGGCTGAAAAGCCAGCCCCCGGAAGAAATCCTGCACCACACCTATGAATATACTGTCCGTGAGGATATTGTGATGGCGATGGAGGAGCTGGAGCTGACCGACGCCCAGGCCAAGGCACTTTTGGAATCTCCCTCTCCATTGGCGGATGTGTACCGCTATTTTGAAAAGCTGGAGACCGGCTATATGGATGTGATCCGGGACAGTATTGAGAACCGTGCCGA
>OGHE01001438.1_pt1 | contig 15533 bp, 7 predicted proteins | sample 1571431 | NCBI WGS metagenome assembly OGHE01 (sample SAMEA2581966, study PRJEB24529) | metagenome | biome: Human gut stool | place: China | collected 2011 | reverse complement strand
ATAAAAAATACAAAAAAAACGGATAAATATATTGACAAATAGAAGCCCGGGTGTTAAGATAAAACCATCAAAAAAAGATATTTAACTAAGAAGGTACAAGAAGCGGATGCCTGATTAGATTAAAAATAACGGATAACAGGAGGTTGGACCAATGGACAGTATAGTTTCAGAATTTCATCAATATGTCAGTGGTACGGCGATTGCAGGTTCCTGTGAAGAAAGAGACCTGAGCAAAAGTTAATTCGCAGATCTGGTAAAAATTAAGAATGAAAATAAATGGAACGGAGAGAATACAAGACCAGATTCATAATAAAAAGATAAAGCAGTTGCAGATATATTGAATAAAGTTACCACATACAGAACTGAACGATGTGTAAAGGAACATGGAACAGTAGCTGTAAAAGAAAAATGGTCTTACAGGAATCGTATCAGGATTTACCTTCGATCCAGAATATAAAATAAAAATAATGAGAAAATTAAATATTATAAAAAATGCATCTTCAAGGGTAGTTGGAGGTGCATTTTTTTGACATTGGGAAGATGGTATGGTACACTAATGAAAGAGTATCGCCTTATGTTAAATTGACATGAAGAGATCTTGAGTTACCGAATAAACATTAATATAATGAGGTGAATGCGGTGGACAAATATGAATATAAGCAACTGTCAGAGCGAATGATAGAGCTTATGCAAAATGAAGAATACGGGGAAGCAAAGGAGATTGCTGACTCCATTGACTGGAGAAGGGTTCGCAATGCCATGATGCTTGCGAATGTAAGTGATATTTATGAAAAGACCGGTGAATATCAGAAAAGCTATGATATTTTGCAGATTGCTTATCATCGGGCAGAAGGAAGCCGGAAGGTATTGTATCGTCTGAGTTCTCTTGCACTGAAGACGGGGAATGTAGATGAAGCAATAGATTTTTATGATGAGTTTGTGCAGTTAGCACCAAAAGATCCGAACAGACATATTCTGAGATACCAGATCTTACGGGCACAGCGGGCTCCGTTAGAGCAGCAGATTGAAGCACTGGAAGAGTTTAAGAAGGCAGAATATATTGAAGAATGGGCATTTGAACTTGCAAAGCTTTATCAGGAAGCAGGTATGACGGCAGAATGTCTGGAAGAATGTGATGATCTGATCCTGTGGTTCAGTGAAGGCAAATATGTATATAAAGCAATGGAATTGAAGATGCAGTATAAGCCACTGACACCTTCGCAGCAGGAAAAGTATAATCGCAGATTTGAAAAAAATGGCGGTGAGACGGAAGAGATTCCGGATCTTGAGACGTATGTTGCAGAAAATGAAGAGCCGGAAGATCATTTGGATGAAGCAGCAACGGAGCATTCGGAGGCTGTTTCAGAAGAGCCGGTTGAGGATATTCCTGAGAGTATTGGACAGCAGGATACAGGAAAAGAAGAAAGTTCAGAGAAACCAGTCCGTAAGCCGGAAAAGAAAAAGATCGGTGATACAATGCGGCTGGATGAGGCATTGGAGCAGTTACTGCATCGCAAGCCGGAAGTATCTGCGGCAGAGGATGAAGAGCCGGATATTTCTGATCTTGAGAGTGCGATCGGTGATATTGAGTCGGTCGTGGATCTTGATATGGTAAATCAGATTTCACAGGAAAAGCATACAGGTGATGTGCCAATCGGAATGAAGGAACTTATTCCTGGAGAAGTATCAGAAGAAGCGGCAGATAAGACAGAGCGGATCCCTGTAGAAATCACAACAGATATTACGGAAGATGACGCAGAAGAGCTGGACCTTGAAGATCTGGTGGCAGAAGAGCTGCCGGAAGAAGTTGAAGAGGCAGAGCCGGTTGAAGAAGAGGCGGAAGAAGTCGAAGAGGCAGAACCGGTTGAAGAAGAGGCGGAAGAAGTCGAAGAGGCAGAGCCGATTGAAGAAACACAGACAGGGACAATAGAAGAAGAACTGCAAAAAATTGCTGATGCAGAACCGGCTGAACCGGAAGAAGAGATCTTCGATATGGAAGAAGCGGAAGACTTCCTGGAGGATTCACCTGCTGAGGATTGGGAAGATGATACAGAATCCTTTGAAGAAGCGGATGCAGAGGAGCTGAGTTTTGAAGAGATTTTATCTGACTGGGATTCGGAAGAAGCAGAGGCGTTGCTTGAGGATGCCGAGGAAGAAGTATATGATGAGTCGGTAGAAGAAACGTACGAGGAAGAACCGGACGAAGACGAAGCAGAAGATATATTAGAAGATGCCGAGGAAGAGCCGATTGAAGAATCAGCAGAAGATGTCGTTGAGGCGGATGCTGAGGAAATATACGAAGAAGAGCCGGAAGACGAGGTTACGGAAGATACTCCAATCCTGTCTCCTGATATTCAGCGGCTGATTGATGAAATTGAAGGTGCAGTTCCGGCAGAGGAGTCTTTGCCAGAAGAAAAAGAGATAGAAAAAGCACCGGAAGAACCGCATGAAAATATGGGAGAAGTGACAGAATCTCTCCGTTTAGATGATCTGCCGGAGGAAGACGAAGATTTATTTGAAGATGAAGACTTCTTAGAGTCAGAGGATGAAGAGGATGAGTACGAGTCCTATGAAGACGACGATTCAGAAGAAGATGAGTATGAATCTTACGAAGATGACGATTCAGAAGAGGATGAGTATGAATCTTACGAAGATGACGATTCAGAAGAAGATGAGTATGAATCTTACGAAGACGACGATTCAGAAGAAGATGAGTATGAATCTTACGAAGACGACGATTCAGAAGATGAATATACATCCTATGATGAAGATGAGTATGAAGATGAAATCTATGATGACGAATATGAAGATGACGATGAAGCTTATTATGAAGAATCGGATGATGATGAGTTAGCAGATGATGAGGAATTCTACTATGAAGACGAAGAAGAACCGGACGAAGAACCGGACGAGGAAGATGCACCTGATTTTGAAGATGAATTCAAGGTAGATCCGAAGCACAGTGAAGAGCCGGATGATCGGGAGATTCCGGACGAAGATGATGGAATTGATATCATGTCGGCTACGACACCGTTGAGCAGAAAGGAAACTGCAAAGCTGATCGCTACAGGTAAGACTTCTCCGTTGCCACTGGATGAAATTTCAGATGCATTATCCATGGATACAGGATTTGTAGTACATGGAAGATATGATCTGGAAACTCAGAGCGGAATCGGTACAAGAGCCGGCCTGACAGAAGAACAGAAGAAATTATTCTCTTATTTTGTTCCTGTGCGTGGCATGAGCGAACAGTTAGTAGATGTTCTGGAGCAGGATAAGAACTGTACAAACCGGAAGGGAACGTCGAAGACAGGAAATCTCCTGATTATTGGAGATAAAGGAAATGGCAAGACTGTTCTTGCAGTAGATGTAGTTAAAGCAATCCAGAAGCAGAGAGAGATCCGTCAGGGTAAGGTAGCAATCGTGACAGGAGAGTCCCTGAATAAGAAAAAGATCGGAGATATTTTCGATAAATTATACGGTGGTGCTTTGATCATTGAAAAAGCAGGAAAGATGAATGAAAAGACAGTCGCCAAGCTGAACAGGGCAATGGAGCGTGATACAGGAGAACTTCTGATCGTGCTTGAGGAACAGAGAAAGCCGTTAGATCGTCTGCTTTCCTCCAACCGTGAGTTCAGGAGAAAGTTTACTTCCCGTCTGGAAGTGCCGATCTTCATTAATGATGAGCTTGTAACATTTGGTCAGACTTATGCCCAGGAGAATGGTTACAAGATTGATGAAATGGGTATTCTTGCTCTTTACAGTTGCATTGATTCTCTTCAGAGAGAAGATCATTCAGTAACTGTTGCGGAAGTAAAAGAAGTAATGGATAAGGCAATCGCACATTCACAGAAAGCTTCAGCCAAGAAGCTGGTGAAGAGAGTCTTCGGAAGAAATACAGATTCGTCGGACAGAATTATTCTTTCCGAACGAGATTTCAACATTTAACGACAAAATTTAGTCAGAATTAATAGACAGTCTTGGGAAAGGCTGTCTATTTTTGTGCAAAAATATGTTTTCTCTTTCTTTTTTCAGGTACATCAAGTATAATGATGCTATGATGTTGGGAGCAAAATCCCAAGCAATGAAAGAATTCGAGCAGTGAGGTGGATTTATGGTTACAAAGAAGAAGGCAGTGAAAAAACTGCAGCCTTATGAGATAGGAGAACTGGATCACTACCTTTTCGGGCAGGGGAATCATTATGAGATTTATAAGAAGCTTGGTGCACATGAAGTGACAGCAGGCAAAAAGGGTGTTTATTTCGCAGTATGGGCTCCACATGCAAAGAGTGTTTCAGTGATCGGAGAGTTTAATGGATGGGATGCTGCAGCGGACAGGATGGAGCGGCAGGAGCCATTAGGAATCTATACAGTTTTTGTACCGGAAGCGAAAGACGGACAGATGTACAAATACTGTATTGAGACAGAGAGCGGAGAGCTGATCTATAAGGCAGATCCATTTGCCAATTATGCAGAGCTTCGGCCGGGAACTGCTTCCAGGATTACGGACGTTTCTCATTTAAAATGGACGGATGACCGTTGGATGGAAAGCAGAAAAAAATGGGATAATAAAGAAAATCCGTTATCCATCTATGAAGTGCATATGGGTTCCTGGATGAGGCATCCGGGAAGGGAAGATGAGGGATTTTATACTTATCGTGAATTTGCAGAAGCGATTACAAAATATGTGAAAAAGATGGGGTATACGCATGTAGAACTGATGGGAATCGCGGAGCATCCATTTGATGGCTCATGGGGATATCAGGTAACCGGTTATTATGCACCGACTTCCAGATATGGAACACCGGAAGATTTTGCTTATATGATCAATTATCTGCACCGGAATGGGATTGGTGTGATTCTTGACTGGGTTCCGGCACATTTCCCGAAGGATGCTCACGGACTGGCTGATTTTGACGGAACACCGACTTTTGAGTATGCAGATCCGAGAAAGGGAGAGCATCCTGACTGGGGAACGAAGATCTTTGATTATGAAAAGCCGCAGGTACGGAATTTCCTGATTGCAAATGCATTGTTCTGGATCGAGCATTTCCATGTGGACGGACTGCGTGTCGATGCAGTGGCATCCATGCTTTATCTTGATTATGGAAAGCAGGACGGACAGTGGGTCCCAAACAAGTATGGTGGCAATCAGAATCTTGAGGCGATTGAGTTTTTCAAGCATCTTAATTCTGTTGTACTTGGAAGAAATCCGGGGACGATGATGATCGCAGAAGAATCCACTGCATGGCCAAAGGTTACAGGAAACCCGGAGGATGACGGACTGGGATTCAGCCTGAAGTGGAATATGGGATGGATGCATGATTTTACAGAGTATATGAAGTTGGATCCGTATTTCAGGAAAAATGCACATCATATGATGACATTTTCCATGGAGTATGCATATTCGGAGAACTATATCCTTGTTCTTTCGCATGATGAAGTCGTTCATTTGAAATGCTCCATGCTGAATAAGATGCCGGGAGAAGGCTTTGACAAATATGCTAATCTCAAGGCAGCATATGCATTTATGACAGGACATCCGGGAAAGAAGCTTCTTTTTATGGGACAGGAGTTTGCACAACTGCGTGAGTGGAGCGAGGAGAGAGAACTGGACTGGTTCCTTCTTTCAGAAGAACCACATCAGCAGATCCAGAACTGGTACAGAGATCTTCTGCATTTATATAAGAAGAATCCTGCACTGTATGAGCTGGATAATGATCCGGCCGGATTTGAATGGATCAATAAAGATGATATTTTCAGAAGTATCTTCAGTTTTGTCAGACATTCAAAGGGAAAGAAAAAGGATCTTTTGTTTGTGTGCAACTTTACTCCGGTAGCAAGAGAAGATTACCGGGTTGGAGTGCCGACGAAGAGGCAGTGTAAGCTGGTACTGAACAGCGACGAGAAAGAGTATGGAGGTTCTGGAGAAAAGAGAAAAGAGATCTATAAGCCGGTGAAGAAAGAGTGCGACGGTCAGAAATATTCTTTTGCATATCCGCTCCCTGCTTATGGCGTTGCTGTATTTGAATATTAAAAGAATAGTTTCAAGATGGAGAAAACCACCGGATTTTAAAGAGAAGTATCTGAAAATCCGGTGATTTTTAGTTCCATATTAGACAAAAATAAGGAAGAATAGTAACAGTAATGACAAGGAAAAAAAATCTTGTAATGTTATAATAGATTTGTATACTTGCGTGATTTTATTTGATAGTTAAATAAAATTAAATTTTGCAAGGGAGGAAAAAGCATGAAAGGAAGAAGAGTCCAAAAGGTACTTGCAGCAGTGCTGGCGGTGGCAATGGTTCTGCCGATGACTGCAATACCGGCAAAGGCTGAGGAAGCGGAAGAAGTTACATATAAGCTTTATCCGAATCCTCAGGAAATGACGTATCAGGATGGAAGCTACATCCTGAAAAAGAATGTCAATGTCATTTATGATGAGGATATTGACGATGCAACAAAAGCACGACTTGAAGAGACTGCAGAACTGAAAGGTCTGAATGTGACAGAATCAGATGCAGAAAAGAGTGGTGCAACGAACATTTATGTAGGAGTTTACGGATCGGACGGAACAGTAGATGATCAGATCGTAGATGAATATGCTGTAGATACTTCATTATTTGATCATACCGATTCCTATTTCCTGAAAAGTGACAACAATACGATTGCTGTATTGGGAAAAGATACAGATGCAAGTTTTTATGGACTGACGACACTGTATCATGTACTTGCACAGACAGAGAGCCTGTCGATCAGAAATTTTACGATTGAAGATTATGCAGATGTTGTAAGCCGTGGATTTATTGAAGGATATTATGGAAATCCATGGTCTACAGAGGATCGTGTGAATCTGATGACATGGGGGGGATACTATAAGTTAAATGCTTATTTCTATGCACCAAAGGATGATCCGAAACACAGAACGAAATGGAATGAACTCTATACAGATGAAGAGTTAGAGAGTAAGATCAGACCACTTGCAGAAGCTGGAAATGCTTCCAAGTGCAGATTTGTGTATGCCCTGCATCCATTTCCGAGTGGAAATAACTTCCGCTTTGATACAGATGCACACTATAATGAAGATCTTGCAAAATTGAAAGCAAAGTTTAAGCAGGTAATTGATGCAGGAGTACGTCAGATTGCGATTCTTGCGGATGACTTTGTAAATCCGGGAGCAGCAAATGAAGTAAGACTTCTGAACGATATGAGTACCTGGCTGGCAGAGGTGAAGCAGGAATACCCTGATATGAAGATGACACTTCCGTTCGTTCCGTATGATTATATGGGAAATGGAAGTTCCAGTGAACTTCAGACCCTGAAGAGTGTACCGGAAAATGTACAGATCGTTATGACCGGTGGACGTGTCTGGGGTGAGGTTACAAATAATTTTACTACTACATTTACAAATAATGTAGGAAGAGGTCCTTTCATGTGGATCAACTGGCCTTGTTCAGATAACTCACATAAGCATCTGATCATGGGTGGTAACAGCACATTCCTTCATGGTGGTGTTGATGCGTCTAAGATTCAGGGAATCATGCTGAACCCGATGCAGCAGTCAGAGCCAAGTAAAGTAGCTATTTTTGCAAATGCATCCTATGCATGGAATATCTGGGATACAGATGCCGATGCAGATCAGACATGGGAAGACGCATTTTCATTTGTAGATCATAATTCGGCAGTAGAGACAGAAGCAAGTGATGCACTCAGAGAGTTGTCCAAGCATATGATCAATCAGAATATGGACAGCCGTGTAACTGAGCTTCAGGAGTCAGTAGAACTGAAGGAAAAACTCAACGCATTTAAAGATAAACTGGAAACGGAAACGGTCACAGAAGCAGATGTGGATGATCTGATCCAGGAATTCCAGACACTTCAGGATGCAGCAGCATTGTATAAAGAATCAGGTAATGAGGCAATCAGAAATCAGATTGTTTACTGGCTGGATTGCTGGAAAGATACAACAGATGCAGCGATTGCATACCTGAATGGAGTAAAGAGTTCTCTGAACGGGGATGTATCCGCAGTTGTGGAATACAATACAGAAGGAGAAACGGCATTCGCACAGTCCAAGACGCATGATTTCCTGTATGTAAATTATCAGGAAGTCGCAGAAGTCGGAGTACAGCATATTGTTCCGTTTATTAAAAAACTGGCTGAATATGTATCAGGCAAAGCAGAACTTGCCCTGAATCCGGACAAAGTGATCCGTAAATACATCACAAGCCGTGCAGACACACCGACAGGCTCTGTGGATAACTTATTTGACGGAGATGACAGCACAAGTGCGATTTATAAGACACCGAATAAGATTACAACAGGTACCTATATCGGAGTAAGTTACAGCAAGGCAATCAAGATCAATGATATCCGGTTCCTTCTTGGAGCAGGAAAAGATCATATGGATCAGGCAAAGCTGCAGTACACAACCGATGGAAAGACCTGGAAAGATCTGGAGCTTACAGGCATGAACAATAGTTTTGCAGGTGTCAGAAACCAGAACCAGGAAGTAAGTGTTGCAAAAGAAAATCTTCCGGAAGATTTTGAAGCAATGGGTATCCGCCTGATCGCAACAGCAGACAATGCAGCAGATGCATGGCTGCAGGTTAATGAGATCACGATCAACAAAGATGAGAATACAGATGACGGAGACGACAGTGAACTCAGTTATACATTAATGAAGCCGGATCGCTGGAGGGTTTACCAGGGATCAGAATCACTCCTTCGTGACGGAAATGACAGTACATTTATCTGGTTTAATACAGGTACTGGTGATGCTGTAAATGTAGATGATTCCCTTGGATACAATCTTGGAAAGGTTGCAACATTGGAAAGTGTACATATCGCAGTAGGATCACCGTCCAATGGTGATAAGTTTGTAAAATATGCAGTTGAGACATCTGTAGATAGAACGAACTGGACACCCGTTCCGGGATATGAATCCCATACAGGAACAACTTCAGGAACTGATGTACTGGATATTGAATTAAACGGACTTTCTGCACAGTATATCCGTATCCGCAATCTGGAATATCGACAGACCTGGGCGAGATTCTCAGAATTTACGGTAACAGAAAGAGTAAATAATACAGGAACAAAAGATAACGTATTTACAAATATCGAGAACTGTGATGTTCTAGGAACAGCAGCAGAAGGAAATGTATCACTGAATGCAGCATCTTTAAGCGTAGGAGCCGGAAAGTATATCGGAATCGATCTTGGACATATCAAAGCGGTGACAGGAATTACAAGTCCAACAGGAACTTCATTGAAGTTACAGACCTCTATGAATGGAGTAGAGTGGACAGAGGTAACAGATCCATCCCAGGCAGCTGATGCACGTTATATCAGACTTTATAATGATACAGATGCAGCAGTTGATGTGAGTTGGGATGCTTTCACAGTAACATATGAGTTTATCGGTGAAAAGACAGTAACCAGTGATTTTGCACAGGGCGATGCAAGCCGTGATATGCGTGGAAGCGGAAATGTCAATCACGTCTTTGACGGAGACCTTACAACCTATGGATCGATCACAGGTGTACAGGATACCGGAAAGAAGATCGTATTTGACCTTGGACAGACGATCAACTTCAACTCCATCCGTTACTATGTAAAAGAGACAAGCCTTGATTTCCTGCGTTATGCAAAATTTGAAGTAGCAAATGATCCTGATGCAGCAGATGCAGAATGGACAACTGTACTGACTGTTGGAAATGACTCCTTTGAAGATACGCAGAATACGGATACAGCAAAAGATTATGCAGCTCTGACACATGACAGTGAGAATCCTGGAAATATGTATGCAGAGCAGACAGGACTGAATGTAAGCGGACGCTACCTGAGAGTTGTACCGCTTAAGACATACAGTCACAGATGGGTTGATTTCTATGAGATCCAGATCAATGGCGGAGCATATATCTCTACAGAGTCAAATCGAGATATCGTATCGACCGTGATCGAAGAAAAAGGAAAAGTACCTTCCAATGTATTTGAAGAAGATTACCGTACAGTATACAAGCCGTCAGAAGCAAATGGATCATTTACTTATCGTATTTCCGATCTGGATGCAAAGAGAACGATCCGTATGATCCAGAATGGAGCAGCATCCGATGCAGTCGTAACTGCAAGAGTCGCAAATGAAGATGGAAGTGATATCCAGGCAGTTACACTTGGTAAACTGAGCCAGGCAATCAATGAATTTGCTGTAACTTCAGATAAAAGAATTTTGGATGTAACAGTAACCTGGGGTGAAAATATTCCGGAAATTTCAATGATCAAGACAAGCAGTAAGGCAGCAGCTACAGTTGACAAGACAAAGCTGGATGAGGCGATTGCGGCAACAGGAAGCAGTGATGCAGCAAACTGGACAACAGATTCTAAAGCAGCAGTAGATAAAGCGAAAGCAGTTGCTGAAGAACTGAAAACGAATGAGTATGCTACACAGGATACAGTTGATACAGCAGCAGGTGCATTGAAGACTGCATGCAGTAAGGCAAAAGTAAAAGCAGATGCTACAGTTCTTGAGGCACTTCGCAGGGCAGTTGCAGAGAAGAAGAGCCAGAAAGACGGAGAGGTTGAAGTTTATACAGCCAAGACATTTACAGCATATGAAAATGTACTCAATAAGATTGTGGCAGCACTGGAGGATACAGATAATCTTTCCCAGGATACAGCAGAAAAGCTGAAGACTCAGATTGAAGAAAAAGAAGCAGCTCTTGAGTATTCAAAAGTAGAAAGAGAACTTGCTGAACTGGAGCTTCAGGCAGGAGCTGATTATAATGCAGCTGATTATACGACAGCATCTGCCAAAGCATATACCGATGCAAAGAAAGCTCTGAGTGATCTGATCGAAGCAGATAATACTACAAGAGTTAATCCGACAGAGATCGCAGCAAAGAAAGCAGCTTATACAGACAGTATTACAGCATTAGTTGATGTGAGAAGTCTGAAGAGCGTGATCGCAGAATGCAATGAACGGCATGAGGGAAATGAAAAGAAGTATACAGCAGCAAGCTGGAAGAATTACAGTGATGCACTGGATGCAGCAAATGCTGTTCTTGCAAATGGAACAACAGAAAGTGTACAGGAAGCAGAGACAGCTCTGCAGGCAGCAGAAGGAGCACTTGTACTGAAAGATACATCCGCAGTACAGACAGTCATTGATGAGATGAAGAAAGTCAATGCGGAAAATTACACAAGCGACAGCTATGCAGTCCTGAAAGCAGCTATCGCACAGGCTGAAAGCCAGATTGATGATGAGACAAAGGCAGATGCCAATATCCGTGCTATGCAGGATGCGAAAGCAAATCTTATCAGCATCGTGGAACTGAATGCAGCATTAAGTGATGCAGCAAAATATGAAGCAGCTAATTATACAACAGATTCCTATACAGTTCTGGCAGCAACTGTAAATGCGGATAACATGAATGCATTGAAGACATCCGGTACAGCAGAACAGATTGCAGAAGCAGTACAGTCTATCCGCAATGCAATCGATGGTCTTGTATTAAGAGCAACAGATATGGATGCTTACAGAGATAAGATTCAGTTCAAGTCTGAAGCAGGAGATTACACAGAAGAGACTTATACAGAGTATAAGGAAGCTTACGATGCACTGATGGCACTGGACAGCAGTACAGGAAATGTATCAGCAGATGAGTTCCAGGCAGCAAAAGCAAGATTTGAAAATGCACAGGCAGCACTGAAAATGATCAAGGCAGATTACACGAAAGTGGATGAAGCACTTGCAAAAGTACCGGCTGATCTGAGTATTTATACAGACGCAACTGTGAAGACACTGAAAGATGCGATCGCCAAGGTCGACAGAAATCAGCCATTGTCCAAGCAGGCAGAAGTAGATGCTTATGCAGATGCGATTCATGATGCAATCAACAACCTGGTTGTAAAATCCAAGTCTGATGATGGAAAGGATAACCAGAACGGTAATTCCAATAATGGTCAGAATAATGGAAATACAGCAGGTAATGGAAATGGATCGGGCAAAGGAAATGGCACATCCGCTAACGGAGCAGTCAAGACCGGAGATACTGCACCGATCGCAGGAGCATTTGCACTGATGATACTGGCAGCAGGGGCGGTTGTAACCGTGCTGAAAAGAAAAAGATACTAAGATGCAGCGTTAAAAATGCAAAGCAGGGTGTCCATACAAAAGGACACCTGAAATGAGATAATAAGAATCAGATGAGGAACTCTTATCTGGTTCTTATTTTTGTTACACAAATTTGAAAGATACCACGATATGCGAATGTTGGGTAGGATTGTGGGAGCACGTAGTGCGTAACAATCCGTAGGTATCATAGTCGGGGGCTTTTGACCCCGACATCATTTGAAAGCTTATTTTTAAAAAGATAAGTTGTAAACGCAGCCCCCAAATCAATACAGACCGGATCAATACGGCAGCAGTGAAGCAGCAGAAAGGAATATGACTTATGAGAAGAACAACTTATACAAACTGGATATCCAAGATTTTAAAAGAGATCGCCAACAGAAGAGGAGACCGGATGATCGAGAATCCTGCAGTTCAGTTTACGCTGGATGCAAAAGCAGGAGAATATGATGAAGTGTCTGATGAGACTTATAATTTCCTTTTGAATGAAGTTGAGGAACTGTCAAAATTCTGGTGTGATCAGAAAGAAGTACCTGCAGTTCAGATCCTTGGAGCTATTTTCAGAAAGATGAATCTGGATCAGAAGACCATCGGAGCTGTGGCAGAACGTCTGGCTGATCGCTATGCAGAGGAAGTTAAGCCATTTACAGAAAAAAATATAGTGCAGGACGAAGGGGATCTGGACTGGCTGTTCGATATGGAGACAGAAGAAAAAAATCAGGGGCTTTCTCCAAAAGAAATTTACAAGTTCGTTTCGGATCGCATTTATGGTCAGGACAGAGCTGTGAAGGCAGCGACTATGCTGCTTTATAATCATATTCACGCTCATAAAAGAAATATTCTTTTTGCAGGTCCGACTGGCTGTGGTAAGACAGAAATCTGGAGGGTAATGTCCAGGTTATATCCGAATATCAGGATTATTGACAGCACGATGCTGACGATGCAGGGCTGGAGTGGTTCATTTAAAGTAAGAGATATCTTTTCTTCCATGAGTCAGGAGGAAGCAGAAAAGGCGATTATTGTCTTTGATGAATTTGATAAGTTTTGTGAACCACTGTATGGTTCCAATGGTACGAATTATGGTGCTGCAGCACAGAATGAGTTACTGAAGCTCATTGAAGGAGGGCAGATTTACTTCCCTGCTGATAAAGGAAAACCTGCATTAGAACTCGATTCTTCCGGAATCAGTTTTGTATTCTGTGGAAGTTTTGAACGCCTGACTGATGTGAAGACAGAGAGCGAAAGTTCAATGGGATTTGGAAATAAGATTCAGAAAAAAGATGCATATGTCCAGTATGAAAAAGAAATCACAGTAGAAGATCTAGTCAGATATGCAGGAATCCGACAGGAAATCGGTGGACGCATTAATCAGATTGTCCAGTTGCAGGGAATGACGGCAGAAGATTATAAAAAGATCCTACAGGATAAGACAATTTCACCGTTACATCAACTGGAACGCCAGTATGGTGTGAAACTCCGGCTTGGTGAGAGGGAAAGAGAAAAGCTGGCTCAGGAAGCGGAACGCACGAAGATGGGAGTGCGCTATCTGCGGAGTAAGATCCAGCAGATGTTGGATGAACAGCTTTTTCAAAATGATGAGCAGGATGAGTATGAACTGGAACTGTAAAGTGTTATTGGGATGTAATGGGTGTATTGGATTTTGTAGTGTTTTATAATTCAGACATACATCCTCAACCCCCTGCATAGATTGTAAAAAATAAACGATGCAGGGGCTTTTCCATGAGAGATTATATTGAGGAGCGGGCGGTGGAAATCGCAGACTATATTATAGAAAATAGTGCGACGGTGAGACAGACTGCGAAACAATTCAGGATAAGTAAGAGTACGGTACATAAAGACGTCACCGAGCGGCTTCTTCAAATCAATCCCTCTCTGGCACAGGAGGCACGAAAAGTGTTGGACATGAATAAATCAGAACGGCATATCAGAGGTGGGATGGCAACAAGAGAAAAATATCTCCATCAACATTTGCGACATATGTAAATGAGAGCAGATAAATGAGAGAAAAATAGAATTTAGTTTAGATAACAGAGAGAGCAGAAGGACAGAATCTCAAAGGAGCAGATAGGGATTCAAAGTCCTTTTGCTTTTTCTTTTCTGATAACAGGAAGATATGTTATAATGCAAATAATGATGAAACTATGAAATAGACGATAAGATAAACGAAAGCAGGCAGTAAGATTCTTGAAAGGGGCAGATAAGTGCGGGCTGTAATTATTGAGAAAGACGAAAAAATACTGCAGCAGATACAGTCAATCCTGCAAAAAGTTGATTCCGGTTATGAACTGGTAGGGACAGCCGTGAATGGACAGTCGGGCTATGAGCTGATCAGTGCATTGCGTCCGAATCTGGTGATTATGGATATAGAATTACCACGAATGAATGGAATGTCGATGTTGAAGAAACTTCGTGCAGAAGCATTTGATTTTAAAGTGGTAGTTTTGAGTGGAACGGAAAATTTTCAATATGCAAAGCAGGCGATTGAATTGAGCGTGGACGGGTATATCATGAAACCTATCCGTCCGCTTGAGTTAAAAAGGGCATTGATGCAGATCTGCGAAAAAATGAGAAATGAGTATTGGCTGAATGCATCCTTTACAGTGGAGAATCTCCTGATCGGGTGTATGAACGGGCAGTATCAGCCGGAGAATAAATTAAATGAGATTACAGTCAGAAATTATGGATTTACGGTGGAAGACTCTTGTGGGATGTTTATTTTGTGGTTTGGGGAAGATTTTGAAAAAAATAAAGCAGAAGCAGTTCATTTGCTGAAAAGAAGTCTGCAAAAAGAAAATAAATTCAGAGTCTGCATTCTTCCATTGGAAGTATGGCAGGAAATATTTGTGATTGTATATCAGACAGCGGAATTTGAAATGGCAGAGCAATACTTCCAGGAAAATATTGTCCCTATGTTATGCAGTAATCTCAATGGGGATGTAGTCTGCGTGTGGAAAAGAATCGATCATATGATGGATCTTTGGCAATATCGGACAAAAATACCGTTATTGCGGCAGTGGAATCTGACGCTTGGAAGAGGTGTGCTGATCAGTGAGAAGGGAATAGCGGGACGGGAACTGGAGCTTCTTCCATTGAAATATCCTGCAGAACTTGAATTACGGGCAAGAGATTGTACGTTGGCGGGAAGAAAAAAAGAGCTGGAAAAGTGCTTTGAAGAATTATGTGAAATGCTGGAGGGGCAGTTTTGTTTTCCCGAGACACTGAAAGATTGTCTGATTCGTTTCAGTCTGAACATCGTAAATATGTATAAGATCCAATGGGAGCTTGGAGCAGAAATTCAGGTACTTATTCTGATTCTTGAAATAAGTACTGGCACAATGCGACCTTTTCCTGAATGAAGGCGCAGCCCTGCAGGAAAAGA
>OGHE01001434.1_pt1 | contig 15591 bp, 16 predicted proteins | sample 1571431 | NCBI WGS metagenome assembly OGHE01 (sample SAMEA2581966, study PRJEB24529) | metagenome | biome: Human gut stool | place: China | collected 2011 | reverse complement strand
TGCTGCTGCTGAACCCCACCTCGGAGTTCAAGGGCGGCAAGATCGAAAAGGGCGGCATGATGAAGCGGTATATCAACCTGCTGCTGCCTCAGAAGAAGCTGTTCTTCTACGCGATCCTCAGCTCAATCATCACCACCATTCTGGGCATTGCGTCCTCCATGTTCAACAAGATCCTGATGGACGAGGTGCTGCCCTATGGGCTGAATAATCTACTTGTCACCCTGATTCTGGTCTTCAGCGTGGTCAGCATCACAAGTACCCTCATCGATTTTGTTCGCCAATGGGTGCTGATCCATCTGTCCATCAAGATCGATATCCCGCTGATGCTGGGCTACTTCGGGCATATCTTCAGGCTGCCCATGAAGTTCTTTGCCACCCGAAAGACCGGTGATATCACCACCCGTTACTCGGATGCCAACACCATCAAATCCATCTTTACCAGCATTGCGCTGAGCCTTGTGATGGATATTTCCATGGCAGTTATCACCGGCATCATCCTGTTCCGCATGAACGCCATGCTGTTCTCCATCTCGCTGTTCATGGCACTGGTCAGCATTCTGCTGGTGCTGGTGTACAAGCAGCCCTATAAGAAGATCAACGAGGAGAGCATGATCCAGTCCGCTGCACTGAACAGCCAGATGATCGAGAGCCTGCGCGGCATCGAGACCGTCAAGTGCAACGCCAACGAGCAGACCGAACTGGATAATCTGGAACGCGAGTATATGAAGAGCCTGAAGATTAGCCTGCGCTCCAGCCGCATCAGCACCACACAGGGCTTGATCTCCTCCTTCATTTCCACCGGCTTCAGCATGCTTACCACCTATGTGGGTATCAGTCAGGTGCTGAACGGCGAAATGACGCTGGGCAGCTTTATGGCTTTCAGCACCCTGTCTGGCTACTTCACCTCTCCCCTGAGCAACCTGATCGGTCTGCAGATGCAGATCCAGGAAGCCAGCATCTCCATGAAGCGTCTGACCGAGATCATGGACTACCCCTCGGAGTACGAGACCGCCGAGGGTACGGAGCAGAGCGAACTGGATAAGGTTGAGGGCGACATTGAGTTTAAGGACGTTACCTTCCGTTACGGCAACCGCGCTCCCGCACTGGATCACGTCAGCTTTACCATTCCCGCCGGCAAAAAGGTGGCACTGGTGGGTGGCAGCGGCAGCGGCAAATCCACTATTACCAAGCTGTTGCTGAAGTACTACGAGCCTGAGGATGGCGAGATCGATGTGAACGGCGTGAATCTGTCCGAGTACACAAACAACTCTGTGCGCCGTGCCATTGCCTATGTGCCCCAGAACATCGAGCTGTTCAGTAAGACCATCTATGACAATATCCGTATCTCCCGTATGGATGCTACGATGGACGAGGTGAAGGAGGCCGCCAAGAAAGCAGACGCCCACGAATTTATCCGTCACCTGCCGCTGCAGTACAATACCTATCTGGAAGAAGCCGGCAACGGCCTGTCCGGTGGTGAGAAACAGCGCATTGCGCTGGCACGCGCCTTCCTGAAGGATTCCAACCTGTACATTCTGGACGAGTCCACCAGTAATCTGGACTTTGCCACCGAGACGCTGATCTTCAACATGATCTACGAGCAGCTGGCAGACCGCTCCATGCTGATCGTGGCGCATCGTCTTTCCACCGTGCGTGACTGCGACCTGATCCTTGTGATGGATCACGGTAAGATCGTGGAGCGCGGTACCCATGATGAGCTGATGGAAAAGGACGGCCGCTACGCAGAGCTGTGGAATATGCAGCAGGGCATCTTCCGCAAGAGCAAGGCAGAGCCCGCACCGCAGGTTTCTTCCGCTGTGGTGGAAGAGGATGACGACGGCGAGTCCATCACCTACTGATCGGCACGCATCCGCAGCATTTGCCCGGATGCAGCATAAGTCTTTTCCCGCCGGGCGGGAAACCGAAGAATGCCTCGTTATGGTGCCCGGAGGCAGACGCTTCCGGGCATCTTTTTATTCAGGCTTTCATCCAAAAAATAAAAGGATTAGGGGTAATTTATCATGAACGAGATCAAAGTTGCTGAAAACAAGACGCTCAAGCTGACCAATGTTCTTTCCCGCGTTGTGCGCCCGGAGGAACTGGGTAACCTGTCGGTCATCCTGACCCAGATGCAGAACTTTATCAAGAGCAACAATGCACAGCCCATCGGTCCGCTGGTGCAGGCTATCCGAATGGGCACCGGTCCGGATCATGTGCCGGAGATGTACATGATGCAGCAGGCTACCCAGATGATCAGCAAGATGGAGCCCGGCTACCACATGGACGCTGTGCTGCGGGTGAAGAACTGCCTGTACGCACACTACACCGGTCCGCTGAGCAAAAGCCAGCTTGCCAGCGCCAAGCTGCAGATCATGGCATTTGAAAACGACATCAAGCTGACCGACAGCAGCTACACCATCTATGTCAATCAGGACGATGACGAAGCCGTGATCGACGTATTTATGGAGACCAAATAATTATGACGACAACCATTCAGAACCTTTCGGATCTGCAGGATCGCCGGATCATGATGGACAAAAAGCTGCCCCCTTACGGGTACGCCTTTGTTATTCTGACCGGTCTGTTCATGATCTTTCTGGTGATCTGGAGCACCCAGACCAACCGCATCTATGTCAGCCAGAACAGCGGTGTGGTGCAGGCCGCCAATAAGACCTACATCATGTCCAGCTACTCCGGCTCTATCACTGAGCTGTATGTTTCTGAGGGCAGCTATGTGAACGAGGGCGACCTGATCGCCCGCCTGAAGAGCACGGATCTGGATATGCAGAAGGATAACCTGCAGAGCCAGCTGAATATCTACCAGAAGCAGCTGGACCAGTACAACAAACTGCTCAAGTGCATTCAGGACGACACCAACTATTTTGATGAGACCAGCGCCGAGGATCAGCCCTACTACTACCAGTACCAAACCTACAAAAGTCAGGTAGCGCAAAAGACCTTCGATGCCACTACTTATCAGGCTGCCGGTTACTCCGACACCCAGATCAAGGCCCTGATGGAGCAGAACCAGAGCGAACTGGAGGCTTTGTACTACTCCACTATGCAGTCCATCTCCCAGAGCATTACCAGCGCACAGGTCAACGTGGACAACCTGCAGGCACAGATAGACTCCTTGAACACCGGCGCCAACGATTACTATATCTACGCGCCCACCTCCGGCGTGATCCACATGGACAGCCCCTATAAAGAGGGCATGGTGCTGAGCGCAGGTTCTGCACTGGCTACCGTTGCCAGCGAGAACGACGATCTGGAGATCGTGGCGATGGTGTCGGTGAACGACCGTCCCCTGCTGCACGTCGGTGACCCCTGCAAGATCGCTATCACCGGCCTGTCGGCGTATTCCTACGGCACCCTGACCGGCACCGTCACCTCCATTGACAGCGACGTGACCGCCAGCAACAACGCCTCCTACTACAAGATGACCATCAAACCCGATGCCACCTATGTGGTGAGCCGCAGCGGTGACAAGGTGGATCTTGCCAACGGTATGAGCGTGACCGCCCGCGTAGAATATGATCAGGTCACCTATTTTGAGTATGCTATGGAGGCGCTGGGCGTGCTGTTCCGCTAAAAGCGGACCGCACGGCACGGCAGGCTGCCCCCCTTTTACACCCCCCAAAGAGGTACAAACAATATGATTCGAACCGCAAAGAAACTGGCCGCCTGTGTGCTGATGCTGGGTGTGCTGGTGTGCGGCACCGCGCTGAGCGCTGTCGCCGCCGGCCTGCCCCTTGAGGAGCAGAACGGTGTTTCACTGCCCTGGTCCAAGGATGTCCCCGCCGAGAGCATTGCCACCGGCAGCTACTCTGCCAATATGCTGCTGGGCGCTTCGCAGCAGCTGTCCCCTGTGGTCAAGCCCAGCTATACCACCGATACCGTGGTCTACTTGACCGATGACAGCAGCGTGCTTACCGTCAGCAGCAGCGGCGTGGTACAGGCTGTGGGCGTTGGTACTGCCACCATTACGGCAGCCGCCGGCAACCAGATCTGCGCCTACACTATCGTGGTCTCCATGGACTCCTCCATGATCGTGACCGAGATGGATCTTTCCCTTTCCTCCAACACCATCTATGTGGGCAACTCGGTGTCGGCTTCGCTGCAGGTGCGGCCCAGCTCCGCTTCCAACTATGCCACCGTCACCCTGACCTCCTCTAACGAGAAGGTCGCCACGGTCAACAGCTTTGGCCGTGTGACCGGCGTAGCCCCCGGCACTGCCACCATTACCGCTACCTGTGGCTCTGTGGTGGCCAACACCACCGTTACGGTGCTTGCCCTGCCCAGCGATTCCTCCGGCAGCGGCTCCTCCGGCAACAGCGGTCAGGTGATCACCCCCAGCACCAACTACATCGTGCTCAAGCCCGGTGCCACCCGCACCATCACCGCCAAGGCCACCCCGGCCAGTGCATCCCAGTCCTTCACCTTCAAGTCCGGCAACAGCAGCATTGCTACGGTCAGCCCCACGGGCGTGGTCACGGCAGTGGGCACCGGTTCCACCTCCATTACCATCTCCAACGGCAAGGCCACTGCCATGGTCACGGTCATCGTGAACCGCACGGCAGACGCATCCTCCGGCAGTGATGATGGCAACGGCAGCACGCAGACCCCGGACAACACCCCCACCATTCCGCTGGACCCTGTGGTGCAGACCATTCAGGACAGCAGCGAAGAGCAGGTGGTATTTGCCCAATCTGAGGTGCCTACCGTGACCGGCGAGATCCTGAACGCCCTGCGCACCACCGGCAAGACGCTGTGTGTGGTGGGCGACGGCTACACCCTGAACGTTTCCGGTAAGAACGTGAAGAGTACCACCAGCGAGATCGACACCGCCATCACCTTTACCGAGAGCGCAGAGGGGCTGGAGTTCGTGCTGGACAATGGCCGCACTCTTCCCTGCGCTGTGCAGCTGGAGCTGGATGTCAGCAACTACTCCCGCCTGTACCTGTACAACACCATCAGCAACAAGTGGCAGTACCTGAACAGCTACAAGGACGGTGTGATCACCGCCGACACTGCAGGCCGTTACCTGCTGACCAATCAGAACCTGCGGTTCAGCAATATCAACTGGACCTTCTTCATCGCCGGCGGCGTGGTGCTTGTCATCATTGCCGTGGCTTATATCGTGCTTAAAAAGCGCTATTGGTTCTGGTAATTTCCCTGCTATTCTGCATAGAACAAACCGCCCGCTGCACAGCAATTCGTGCAGCGGGCGGTTTGTTCTATACTATTTTCTCTCCCCTGTCACTCCACCGTTACGCTCTTGGCCAGATTGCGGGGCTTATCCACGTCGCAGCCGCGCAGCACCGCCATATAGTAGGCAAACAGCTGCAACGGTACAATGAGCTGTAACGGCATCAGGATGTCGTCATACTCGTCCAGACGGATCACCTCGGTAGCGACACCATCCGGCACGGCGGCATCCTTTGTGGTGAACAGCAGCACCCGCGCCCCACGGCTGCGGGTCTCCTTGGCGTTGGAGATAGTCTTTTCGTAAACGTTCTTCTGGGTGGCCAGCGCGATCACCGGTACGCCGTCTGTGATCAGGCTGATGGTGCCGTGCTTCAGCTCGCCTGCGGCGTAGGCATCCGAGTGCACATAGCTGATCTCCTTCAACTTCAGGCTGCCCTCCAGCGAGAGGGCGTAATCAAACCCGCGCCCGATGAAAAAGCAGCTCTGGGTGTTCACATAGCGGCTGGCAAGGTACTTGATCTGCTCGCAGTCTGCAAGGCGGGGCTTGATGACCTCTGCCGCGTGCAGCAGCTGGGCGGTATAGTACTTTGTCTTTTCCTCAGTCAGCTGCCCGCGTGCGTAGGCCAAGCGCAGCGCAAACAGGTACAGCACGCACAGCTGCACCATATAGGCCTTGGTGGAGGCCACCGCGATCTCCGGCCCGGCGTAGGTGTACATGACGTAATCCGCCGCACGGGCAATGCTGCTGCCCACCACGTTCACGATGGCCAGCACCGGCACGCCCCGGCTCTTGGCCAGCTTGAGGGCAGCCAGCGTATCGCTGGTCTCGCCGGACTGGCTGATAATGACCACCAGATCCTCGGGCTTCAGGATGGGGTCGCGGTAGCGGAACTCGCTGGCGATATCCACCTCTGCGGGCACCCGGGCCAGCGCTTCGATGGCAGTCTTGCCCACCATACCGGCGTGCATGGCCGTGCCGCAGCCCACCAGATGCACAGTACCAATGCTGCGCAGCTTCTCGTCCGTCAGCTCCGGAATGCGCAGCTCCGGCAGGCCGTTCTCCACCCGGGGGCTGACCGTCGCCGTGATGGCGGCGGGCTGTTCGTTGATCTCCTTGAGCATAAAGTGGGGGTAGCCGCCCTTTTCTGCGGCCTCCATATCCCAGTCTGCGGTCAGCTTTTCGCGCTCTACCGCCTCGCCGAACTCGTTATAGAAGCGGATGCCCTGTGCCGTGCACACGGCCATGTCCCCTTCCTCCAGCACGCTGTAGCGGCGGGTGTACTTGAGCAATGCCGGGATATCCGAGGCTACAAAATTTTCGCCCTCGCCCCAGCCCACGATGAGCGGGCTTTCCCGCTTGACCGCAAAGATGGTGTCCGGGTAGTCCTTGAACAGCACCGCCAGCGCGTAGCTGCCCCGCACCTTGGCCAGCGCTGCCTGCAACGCCTGCAGCGGCTCGCCGTGATAGCAGCTGTCGATGAGCTTTACCAGCACCTCCGTGTCGGTCTCGCTGGCAAAGGTGTAGCCTTTCGCGATCAAGCGCTCCTTCAAAGCGCCGTAGTTTTCAATGATGCCGTTGTGCACGATGCTGACCCGGGGCGTGGAGTGCGGATGGCTGTTCACGTCGCTGGGCTCGCCATGGGTCGCCCAGCGGGTATGGCCGATGCCGCAGCCGCTCTGGGGCAGCGCCAGCTGTTCCAGCTTGCTGCGCAGGGTGGAAAGCCGCCCCTTGCTTTTGACCACGCGGATACCGTCCCGCTGGGTGAGTGCCACACCGGCAGAATCGTACCCGCGGTACTCCAGCTTCTCCAAGCCGTCCAGCAGCACCTGCTGGGCGCTGCGCATACCAACATAACCTACAATGCCACACATACAAAATACCTCCAGACCGACTGCGGCGCGCCGAAATGCGCTGCTGCACAGTCAGTTTCCTCTATCAAAGTCTATGTTCTTGTATGGCTTTCTTTGCAGGATGCTGTTCCGGTATTGCTGCCGGTTTTTACCCTGTTCTGCGGCTGGTCTAGCCCTCAGCCGGAGAAACATCCGCCGAATCTTTCGATGATTCCTCTCCTCGTCACCCTCACGGCTGTCACCCGTGTGGCCCGGCGCTTTGTGTCAGCTTGCGGTACACATTCCTTCTTTCAATGTTTTTGGGGCGCTCAGTGCATCCCCAGCATTTTATGCAGCTTAGGCTGCCACTTCAGCTTATACAGCAGCAGCATATTGCACAGTGCGCGGTCATACAAAGCAAAGGCCACGTTGCCAATGGCCAGTGTGAGCAGGGACATGGCAATTGCAGTGGTGCGCAGCTCCTGCGAAACGCTGCCCGTCGGCACAAGCACCAGCAGCAGGCCGTACATGGCCAGCACTGCGGCGTTGCACAGCAGCAGCTTGCACAGCAGCTGCAGTGCCCCGGGGCGGATGCGGTCGAACTTTGGTTTTACCAGCGGGTAATACCCCAGCAGCACCGTGAAGATCAACGCGATCTCCTTATCCGGCACAAAGAGCAGCCCCAGCAGGCTGACGGCTGCGTAGGCCGTCCATGCCATGGTGATGCCGCACTCCACGCACACTGTTGCAATAAGAAAGCTGGCTACCGCAGGCGCAATGAACATGGCAATGGGGATGATGGTGCCCAGCAGCATCAGTGCCACGCACAGTGCTGCTGCCATGCCGCAGTAGGCCATGGCCCAGCTTTTGCTTTTTCGTTTCTTCATGGGATCTCCCATTTTTCGGTATCGGCGTCCTGTTCCAGCGGGTAGACCGCGTGTTGCAGACCTAAGATCATGATATTATTCAGCAGGGTATCGTTCAGTTTGAGATCCAGCATCTTGTACGCCCGCATCAGGTCGTTGACCGTGGCCAGCGCCTGCCGCCGGGCGTTTTCCATGGCGGCAGCCTGCCCGTTGAGCTCGTTGACCACAAACACATTGTACTGGCCATTGCGGCGGTCGGCTTCAAAGCGCTCGGCCTTGTCCAGCAGATAGAAGATGCGGCCGATGCAGCTGCCGATATACCGCATACTCTTGCGCTGGTTGGCATCGTCCGTAGCCAGCGTGGAGTACAGTGCACCGTAGATGTTGCTCATGGGCTCGGCAGCAAGGGCGTAGTTTTTGGCGCTCAGGTTCATCTGCACCACCGCCTGCTCCCGCTCCTGCGCAAACAGCCGCTCCAGTACAGGGTTCTCCTGCCGGGCTTTCTCGTAGGCGCGGCGCAGCAGCAGCCGGTCTGCCGCGCGGCGCAGACGCTTGGCCGGGCGCAGCTCGCTGTATTTGCGGTCCTGCAGGTTATGCCAGCCCATCAGGATCTCCACCTGCGCTGCCTGACGGATGCCAAGTGTCTGGCACATCATGCTGCGCCGGCACAGCGTGCCGGGCACGCGCTGCCTTTTGCAGGTGGGCATACGCCCCGCCAGACTATCGGACAGGATGGCAAACAGCACCCCGTTGGTGCGCAGCAGATGGCAGGCGTAGAAGCCGTAGAACTTATACATCTGGTGCCGCACCCCGCGGAGGTAACGCATATAGGTGTTGTAGTCCCGGATCGTCAGTTCCGGCAGGTAGGGCCGCATCCGTCCCTTCATAAAAGCCAGCCATCCTTTCTGTGCTGTGTAGCATCGTGCGGTCAATAAAGCTAGTATAATCCTTTTTATGCGTCAGCGCAACCACCGGAACCAAAACCTGCCGTAATTTGTCATTTTGCCGAATTTCCGGGATCGTTTTCTCCATTCAAAAAACACCCGCAGCCCGTCTCTTTTGTGCAAAAGACGGTTTGCGGGTGTTTGTGCCTGATTTTCCCGGCAAAAGACGCACTTTTCCGGTGCAGGGGCTGCCGGACAAAGGTCCAACGACCTTATTTCTTTTCAAAATGGGTGCGCTTGCCGTCAAAGCCGGACTTGGGCATGGGCTTTGCCACCTTTTCGGTCTTGGGGGCGTTATAGTACATATACAGCTGGCAGGGGATCATGCCGTTGTACATCTTGCGGCGCTTGTTGGCGCGCTTGCCGTAGTGCACTTCAAAGTCCATATCGGCGGTAATGGCGTACAGGCCGGCGCAGGGGCTGGCTTCCATCTGCCGACCCAGCGTGCGTGCCAGTTTGGCAGCGCCCTCAATGGTGCCCAGACGCTCGCCGTACGGGGGGTTGGTCAGCACAATGGCTTCCGGCTTTGCGGCAAAGGTGGCAACATCGGCCACCTCAAAGTGGCAGCGGTTCTCCACACCGGCCAGCTTGGCGTTGGCGTTGGCCTGTGCCACGGCGGCGGGGTCGATATCGTAGCCGAAGGCCTCAAATCCCACGTCCAGCTTGGACTCTGCCAGTGCCTTCTGGCGCTGCTCTGCCCACAGGGCGGCGGGTACAAAGCTGTAGCGCTCGGCGGCAAAGCGGCGCTTCAGACCCGGGGCGATGTTCATAGCCTTCTGTGCGGCTTCGATCAGCAACGTACCGCTGCCGCAGAAGGGGTCCTCCACCAGACTGTCACGGCGCACACGGCCAAGGTCGGCGATAGTAGCCGCCAACGTCTCGCGCAGGGGGGCCTCCATGGCGTTGCGGCGGTAGCCGCGCTTGTGCAGACCCTCGCCGGTGGTGTCCAGCATGATCTCGCACACATTTTTGCGCAGCATAAAGCGCACCTTATACTCCACGCCGCTCTCGGGCAGCACGGTGGTGCGGTGGCCCTTCATCAGGCGCTTGACCACAGCCTTTTTGATAACGCTCTGGCAGGCAGGGATGCTGGTCAGCTGGCTGTTCAGAGAAGAGCCGGTGACCGGGAAGGCAGCGTCCACGGGCAGAAACTCCTCCCACGGGATGGAGTATACACCATCAAACAGCTCGTCGAAGGTAGAGGCCTTGTAGCGCGCCAGCAGCAGCATCACGCGCTCCACAGTGCGCAGGTTGAGGTTTGCGGCAGCGATCATCTCTGCCCCGCCGCAGAAGCTCAGGCGGCCATCCTCCACCCGGATGTTCTCTGCGCCGATGCGGGTCAGCTCAAATTTAGCGGTGGATTCGCACCCGAAAAAGCAGGGAGCGATCAGTTCAAATTTTGCGGGCATGGTAGTTCCTTTCTGTCCTGTACCGAAAAACAGACCTGTCCGACCGGGGACAGGCCTGCCTGTGTTCCTTGTGATCCCAGCTGATGCGATGGCTCAGCGGCCACGGCGGCTGCGGGGCGCGTAGCCGCCGCCCCGGCGGTTGTTGGTCTCGTGATCCAAGTCCGCCATTTTTTCCTCGCTCTGGCTCTTGAAGCGGCTCATCATATCCTCAAAGCTCAGGTTGTCGGAGCGGGCGGGTGCCTTGGGCTGCCACACACGGGGTGCAGCCTCCCGGGCAGAGCCACGGCCGCCTTCACGGGGTGCACGGGCAGCGCTGCGCGCACCGCCGGAGCGTCCGCCCTCCTGCGGGCCACGGAAGCCGCCCGGCCGGGAGCCGCCTGCAGGGCCGCGCCCTTCCCGGGGCTGGCGCGGAGCCGGGGGCAGCAGCCGCTTGATGGACAGCGCGATCTTGCCGTCCGGTGCAATGTTGATGACCTGCACCTTTACTTCATCGCCATCGTGCAGCACGGTGTTGATATCCTGCACGAACTCGTTGGATACCTCGGAAATGTGGACCATGCCGACACGCCCCTCCGGCAGCGCAACAAATGCGCCAAAGGGCTTGACGCCGGTCACGCGGCCTTCGAATACGTTCCCTACCTCAATTGCCAAAACTCAATACTCCTTGTTTTCCAAATACTCTTGACCGGCCGCGCGGTCAGTTACCGGTCACATCCACAAAGATGCGCTCGTTGGGTGCGGCGTAGTTGTAAGAGTCGCGTGCGACCCATTCGGTGATCTGGTCTGCATCGCCGCTCAGTACGCGCTGCAGCTCCTGATTTTCCGTCTGTTGCTGCGCCACCTGTTCGTTCAGTGTTTCCAGTTCTGCCCGCTTGGAGCTGATGGTGACCTGATTGGAGATATAGGCCGCCAGCATACTGAGCAAAAGCAGCACAAAAAACAGGCGGAACGCCATAGTGACCACTGCATTCTTTCTGCGTTTTTTGCGTCCCGTATTCGTCATTGCCTTACGCTCCTGTCTGAACAGCAGACCTTCTGCGTCTGTTCTCTTACTTTGATACGTTTGAATTATACAACAATGCCCGCTGGTTTGGCAAGTTCTTTTTGGTTTTTTTTGCGGTTCTTTCTGCGTTCCGGCGTAATTTGCGGGCAGTTTTAGCCGCAGTGCGGCGGCTGCGCAAGGGCTGCACCGCAAAACGATGCAAAAAACGGCAGGGCAGGCGCAGAACCGCTGTCAGCCCCCGCCCGAGTGCCCGCAGCGGAACACCCAGTACCCCGGCAGTGCAAAGGGCAGCAGCAAAGGCCGCCAGTACCATGTACCACCGCAGCACACCCGCAGTGCTGTACCCGGCAGCGTAGCTCTGGCAGACCAGCAGCACCGCGCCGGAAAGCAGCACATCCGGCAAAAAGGCCGCCCTGCCCCGCACCGGAAAAAGCGCCCGTGCTACGCCAAGGGTCACCCCCAGCGCAGCGCAGGCCGCGGCTTCCTGCAAAAGCCGGGCGGGCAGCAGTACCTGCACCATCAGCGCAGCAGCCGGTGCCAAAAGTCCCCGGCTGCGTGGGCGGCGGTGTATTCCAGCCCATCGAACCGCCCGGTCAGCTTCGCCTCCCCTGCTTCCAGATCCAGCGTCTGCATGCTGATCTGCGCACCGGACAGGTGCAGAATGCCTTTGCCGGTCTCCAGCGCGGCGCTTTCGGCACTGCAATGCAACACCCGCTGCACCCCGGTCACGGTCAGCCTGCTGCGGCTTTCTAAGATCAGGTCATGGGGCAGCGGCGGCTTTGCGGCAGCTTTTTCCATAGGCAGTCCCCCTCTGCCAGCATTGTATGTGGGCAAGGGGGCGGTTATTCCGCGATCACCTCGTACATCTCGCGGGCAACATCCTTGGTGCGGGGCTCCACATCCGAAAGCACCCGCACCTTGATGGGACGGTTGCCGAACGTGACCTCGATGATGTCCCCGGCGTTGACGGCCTGACTGGCCTTTGCCACCTTGCCGTTGATGAGGATGCGGCCTGCATCAGCCACCTCGTTTGCCACGGTGCGGCGCTTGATCAGGCGGGAGACCTTGAGATATTTATCCAGACGCATTGGCGTTATTCCTTTCTTTTCAGCAAAAAAGCCGCCGCACCTTGTGCAGGCAGCGGCGGCGTGACAGAACCGATTACAGGGTGTCCTTCAGGGACTTGCCGGGCTTGAACACGATGCTGCGGGAAGCAGCGATGGTGATGGGCTCGCGGGTACGGGGGTTGATGCCCTGACGCTCGGCGCGCTCGCGCACCTCAAAGGTGCCAAAGCCGGAGATGGTGATCTTTTCGCCATCGCTCATTGCCTTGCCCAGTGCCTCAAAAACAGCGCTGACAGCCTGCTCTGCGCTCTTCTTGCTCATTTCGGTGTTTGCCGCAACCTGTGCGATCAAGTCGGTCTTGGTCATAATGTTTTGCCTCCATCTGATTTCGTCTTTAAGTTTCTCTCGTTCTATCGGAGCAGGTCACTCGACCTGAGTACCGCATTGTTCCTGTTCCAGACACTGCTGCGCAAAGCGCTTGGATGCAAAGGTCAAAGCCTCCTCCGCGTCCACCCCCGCAAGCCGGGCGGCGTTTACCGCAGCAAACAGCAGCTGACCGGCGGCTTTCTGCTTTGCGGCAGCTTCTGCACCGGCAAATGCGTGCACGGCAGCTTCCAGCTGGTGCTGTGCCGCTGCCGCATTCTGCTGCCCAAGGCCGCGCCCTGCGGCGCGCTTTTGCAGCTTCTGTGCCCGCATGAGCGCCGGAAGCGTAGCCGGCACGGTGGCCAGCTCGTCCGCAAGGGTGGTGCGCCCCTTTTCCTTATTTTTGAGCGCATCCCAGCTGTTTATACCAGCGTTTTCCGCTGCGGAGGACGCAAAGATGTTGGGGTGGCGGAACACCAGCTTTTCACACACGGTGCGGCACACATCCTCAAAGGTAAAGCGTCCCCGCTCTTCCTCCATGGCGGCGTGGAACACCACCTGCATCAGCACGTCCCCCAGCTCCTCCCGGAGCAGAACGGCGTCATCTGCGTCAATGGCCTCCAGCGCCTCGCAGGTCTCTTCCAGAAAATTTTTGCGGATGGAAGCATGGGTCTGCACCTTATCCCACGGGCAGCCGTTTTCCGGGTCCCGCAGAATGCGGATCACCTGCAGCAGCTGCTCCGCCGTATAGGGCGGCTGTGGATTCCAGTCCAGCACACGTTCCATCTCCTTTTGAAAAGATACTGTAGATTCTACCGCAGCTGTAGCGGTTTTTCAAGCAAAAAGGCGCAATTTTCCAGCATTTTTCATGGTTTTCTGCGCTTTTCACAAAAACAGGACGGCATCCTGCGGGGGATACCGCCCTGTTGCAGCTTTTTTTATACCGGTAAACGCTTACAGCTGTGCGCCGCACTTGTTGCAGAACAGTGCATCCGCAGATACCGGTGCGCCGCACTGCGGGCAGGTCTTGCGGGCAGGCTCTGCGTCCTGCGGTGCGGGCTCCTCCGCCTCCTCCATGGGGGCTTCAAAGTTCACCTCAGCGGCCTCTACCGGGGTCAGGGTAGCCTTCAGCCGGGTGATCTCCTGCTCGATGGTATCGATCATCTCGATGTACTTATCCACCAGCGGCTGGTTTTCTTCCTTGCCCTTGGCCAGACTGTACACCAGTGCGCCCAGCTGGCGCTGTGCCTTGAGCAGCTTGCCCTGCTCGTTGACCAGCAACGCCTGCGTCTTGCCCTTTTCGGCCAGATCCATGGCGGCATTCTTGCCCTTTTCGGCGTATTCCAAACCCATTGCTTTGATCTTGTTAAAATCCATCATAGACACCTCTCTTATTCTGGCAGTATTCTCTGCAGACTGCGGCGCACAGTGCGCCATACCGGAGTCATATTTTCATTATAGCGCAGCGTTATGGCAATTGCAACGAATGCACCGCAATTTTTACAGTTTGGTGCTTGTTTGGAAACAAATTTTACGCATTTTTCACTTGTCAGAAGCTGTTCGGGCAGTGTGTACTGCTTATGAAAGCGGCTTTTCAGGTGCGGCTGCCGTAGAACTCGCACAGCATACTGTCGGCGGGCAGCAGCTCCAGCGGCAGCGGGTCCACCTGCTCGAAGCGGCGGGCGGTCTCGTCCCACAGCTCGGCATTGTGGCCTTCCAGCGTGAACTGACGGCGCACCTCGCCCAGCAGCCGGGAGATCAGGCCCAGCTCGTAGGTAAAGGAGGTGTCCAGCAGGAAATCCGCGGTGGTCTTGAAGCCCTTGATATAGCGGGTCTCGCCGTCCAGCACCCTGTCCCACATGGAAAGGGTCTTGGCGGGGCTGCGGCCGCGGGCTGCGGCATCCCGCAGGGTGCGGCGGCACAGGCGGATATCCTGCGTGTTGATGACCCGGCGGCCATCAATGCAGTATTCCTCCCGCAGGCCGGCGTAGATGCGGTAGATCTGGTCGTCCGGCACAAGTCCGGTCAGCTCCGGGTTCAGGGCATGGATGCCCTCAACGATGCACACACCGCCCTGCAGGTCGATGGGTTCCACCTCGGCAGCGCGCTGCTCGGTGGCAAAATCGTAGACGGGCAGGTCGGCCTTTCCGGTCTCGCTGAGCTGGCGCAGGCACTGCTTGATCAGGGGCAGGTCCAGCGTTTCAAGGTTTTCGTAGTCCAATGTGCCGTCCGGCATTTTGGGGTAGTAGGCAGCACCCTTGAAAAAGTTATCGAGGCTGACCACCTGTGCCGGGGTGCCCTGCGCGATCAGCGCCTTGGCCAGACAGTGGGCGCTGGTGGTCTTGCCGCTGGCCGAAGGTCCCGTCAGCATAACGATCTTTGCCCCGGAGCCGCGCACCTTCTGGGCGGCATACTGCACCCGCCGGGCGTAGCTGTTCTCGCTCAATTCAGCAAGCGCCTGCGGGCTGCGGGCTGCTACGTTATAAAGGTCTACTTCAACCAGTCGTTTCGGTACCCAGATCGTGATCATAAAACTCAGCCACTCCTTTTTTCCGGTCCAGTACCTCCGCAAAGCGCTGGATATACTCGTTCGGATACTTAAAGTTGAAGATGCGCTGCATCCGTTTGCCCCCATCGGCCACCAGTTTGGTGCTGCCGCCTGCACCGGCCGAAAGGATGGTCTGGACTTCCTCCATGATATAGATATTATAGTAACCCTCGTGGCCCGGCTTGCACCAGCCCACGTTTTCCAGATTTTGCAGCGTATTCTTCTGTCGGTAGAGATAATAGGGACGATACCCCGCCTCGGCCAGCAGCCGGCATTTTTCCAGCATGGCGGCTACGTCCGCGTAGTCGTTCTCCTTCTGGTCCTCGATGACGATGCGGGAGGCCCGCTTGAGGGT
>OGHE01001430.1_pt1 | contig 15619 bp, 9 predicted proteins | sample 1571431 | NCBI WGS metagenome assembly OGHE01 (sample SAMEA2581966, study PRJEB24529) | metagenome | biome: Human gut stool | place: China | collected 2011 | reverse complement strand
GGAATTTGATAAAGACAAAAGACTACGGCGACCGACGGACTCCATAGGAGGAAGACATCAAGGGGTATTATGGATTTTTGTTTATAATAAAAACTCTTTTTTATACGATTAAATTTGTTCTATCGGTAAAAGATAAGCTATGAGGACACGATTAAATAAAACGCTTTGTATGATCTTGATGGTGACATTGCCTATTGTAGCGCATGCGCAGGACGAGGAATATTTAGTAAATAAGATGCCCGATATAAGTATGACGTCGCCATTGTCTTCCCAGTTCAACAGATTTGAGTTCTATCCGGTGTCCAAAGCGACAGGGGTAGTGGATATCAGCATTCCTTTATTCTCGATACCTATGCCGGACGGCGGTTCACTGCCGTTCAGTATAGCCTATCACGCATCGGGAATCAAAGTGGAGGATCCAGTGGGGATTCTCGGTTACGGGTGGAGTTTGTTGCCGGGACTGCGAGTTACACGAAAGAGTTTCGGGAAAATAGACGAAATGTGTAAACCGGAGAAAATACCGGATAATCCCTATTTGATACACCCTGATTCTGTCGCTTATTGGGCTTCACCGACAACGGATTTTGAATGGTCGTGGGGCTATGACGGCGAGCATGATATCTTTACTGTAAATACATTGAGCGGGAGTTGCAGTTTCATTATCGAGACGAAAGCCAATGGTTACAGCGTACGTCAAATTAAACAATCACCGTTGCGGATAGAGGTCATCGGGTTAAAACACAGGCCGATCGTGGGATTTAAAGTGACCGATACAAACGGGGTGGTTTATTGGTATGGTGATAGGGTGAACGAGCCTCGAAATTTTGTGGTTTGTACGATCACCGAGAATCCGTTAGATGTAGCTTATGTGTTGCGGAAAATAACTTATCCCACGGGGCAGGAGATATTGTTTCATTATAAACCGGTAACAATAAAGTCATTTGCCCGATATCACAACGCTACATTTGTTAAGGCTGAACTTAGTTTTGATTTTGAACATAAGAGTATAAGTGAATTTCAACATGTTGAAAATTATAGGATGAGTTATGACAAGGGTTTGACATCGATCGAGTTCCCTTTGGGGCGTGTGGAATTCAGTTATAATAATAACCCTTCGCGAGCTGAGATATTGAAGCAAATAAAGGTCTTGAACAAGGATGCGAAAGTTATCCGTCGGGTTGATTTTTATTCCGACCTGACAACCGATTTGTTGGGTTCGGTTTCGGTAACCGGCGATGGGACTTATCGATTCAGCTACAATACGCAGTCTTTTGAGAATGTTTATGCGCAAGACAAATTCGGATATTATACCGGGGAGGTGAATGCTGGGATAAATAATTTGTTCCCTCGGTATATTGTACAATTATTAGATAGTATCCAAAGTGTCGGTTGTGGAGATGGGCATTCCGAAGAATCAGCTATGAAAGCGAAGATATTGGAGAAAATTGTTTACCCGACAGGCGGTTATACGACTTTCGAGTACGAAATGAATCGAGCATTGAGCGTGTCGGAAATGACTGGCGATTCGACCGATATCACTTGCGGTTTACGTATCAAACGATTGAGTCAATATGATCCGAGTTCGGGTCAAGAGATAACCAAAAGTTACAAATATGGCTCCAATGAATCGGGATATGGAAGTATTATCGTGAATACATCGGACTGGGGATATGTCTCGGAAAGGACTCAGAAAGTGATCAATATAGTTGATCCTATCGAGAATCCGGAAGGATCGGGAGAGCCTTCTGTATTAGACGCTCATTGGGTAATCGTGAGTGAGAAAAATGCCAATATTACATTGTTTAACGATAATTGCATGGTGTGGTATGACGAGGTGGCGGAATATACGAGTACCGGAGGGAAAACTGTCGAACGGTATGATTATTTATACGACCAATCCAATGCATCGGGAAATAAGGCCATTTATTGGAGTGCTCTGATCGATACTCCGCATCTGATAGACCGCAAAATATACAAGGGAGATCGATTGCAGGAACACACTATTTATAAATACGCCGATAATAACCAGTATATACAGGGTATTCTGGTGAATACAAAAACTTTGTTCGTGGGTAGAACAGGTAAATGTGGGAGTGGACATAATGTATATTGTTTTTCGAAGGCGGCATTTACCGATATATTTAAACCGAGTGTGCTTTATGAAAATACTTCGAGCTCTCAACAGATAGATTATGAAGTGATTGCGTATCCTATTTATGTGGGGTTACAGCATTTGGATTGGACGATAACCAAGCGTTATGACGATAGCGGCGGAACGTTTTTCGAAACGGCGGAATTATATACGTATGACGATCGGGAACGGTTGTTCAACGTGCGGGAAAAACGGGTATATACCAGCGAGGGAGACAGTGTCGCATCGAGGTATTATTATTCATCGGATAATTATGCTGGATATCCACAGCTTGTGAGAGAAGCGATGGAAGCCGGCAATTGCATCACTTCGCCTATTGTGCGAGAATATGTGAAATACAAAGGCGATATCGAGTATGATAAAATCTATACCGAACAGATTCTATACGGAAAAGTAAACAACGATACGTCTGTTGTGCGTCCTGTATCGTATTTTTATCGTGATGGAGGGAACAATGCGTTTGAGAAACAGAGTGATTATACCTATTATGATTCGGGAAAGCTGAAATCAAAAACGGGATTGGATAATCTCACTACCATTTACTTGTGGGGATATAGTTATCAATACCCGGTGGCAGAAATCAAGAATGCCTCTTGGGAGCAAGTAGAGAGTATCATAGGGGATGCCGAGGCTTTCGCTGCGGCTGAAATTCCAGACGGAATGTTGCTGGCCCGATTGCGTACGGAACTGCCGTCGGCACAGGTAACCGTTTATACGTATGAGCCGCTGGTGGGAATTACCTCTTCGACCGATCCTCGGGGGCATACGACTTATTATGAGTATGATGATGTGGGGCGATTGGTGCGTGTGAAAGAGGGGGAGAAAACTACGACATTGTATAAGTACCATTATCGGAATGAATAGAGCGATGAAACGGATAAAGAGAAATGTTATGAATATACGTGTTTTATTATGTACGGCCGGTATTGCAGCTGTACAAGTTTTGTCGGCAATAGAATTGACAGCCGACAGCAACCGGCTGGAAGCCGGGGAGGCATTCGTCAAAATGCTGGTCGAGTACCAAGAACCGGGCAGGGCCGGAACGAAATGCCGGTGGGATTTCCGAGGAATGCAAATCCTTTCGGAGCAACTTCCCGTGGAGTATTTTATTCCGGACAGTTCCCATATGGATATTCTTTGTGGTCGCGAGGGGCGTAACCGTTATTATTACCGGCAAGGAAGCGATAGCCTGTGGTGTGTGGGACATGAGAATGCGACTTTCTATATCGATTATGCTCGTCCCGAACTTTTGTTGCGTTATCCTTTCGCTTATGGCGATTCTCTGACGAGTCGTTTCGAAGGAGCAGGACGGTATGGGCAGCGTATTCCTCTTTTCGTCGGGGGAACGACGACTGTCATAGCCGATGCCGAGGGTGAATTGAGGTTACCGGGAGAGACTTTTGGAAACGCCCTGCGGGTACATACCGCCCGCCGATATGTGAGGATATGTGAAGACAGCTTGTCAGTGAGTGTGGATACGTATGCTTGGTATGTGCCGCAGAATCGTTATCCGGTGTTCGAGAGCGAGACTTCCACGCTGCATGGTACACAGGCCGATACGATACTCTCGGCTGTATCGTTTTACTATCCGCCCGATTATCTGAGTGGGGAGAGTGACCGTAGTGTCGACGATGAATCGATTGAGGAGGAGATCCTACCGATCGAGAGTGTTTTTACCGAGGCGGAGTATCTGCCCAATCCGGTGGAAAGTGACTTGACGATAAAATATAAACTTACTCGTTCGGCTTCGGTGTGGTTCACTTTGCACAGTAGCGCGGGAATTTGTCTGAGACGGACACCGAGTCGTGAGGAAGATGAGGGAGAGTATTCTGTGCTGGTTCCTATGTCGGGGTTAATGCCGGGGGTGTACACATTGTATGTTCATGTGGACGATAAGGTACTTTCTGTAAATATTATCAAGGGGTAGTTTGGGCGGTTGTCGTAAAAATGAGATACTATTTTTGTAAAAACTTTCGTCGAACCCGAAAAATGTATTATATTTGCCACCGTTTTTACGGGATCGACCCGAGGGAGTGATGCTCGAGTGGTTGAAGAGGCACGCCTGGAAAGCGTGTATACGTCAAAAGCGTATCGGGGGTTCGAATCCCCCTTACTCCGCTGGAAAGCCGTTGCAAGTTTTTTGCAGCGGCTTTTTTTGTAAGAGGAACTGGTTTGTTGCGGTGGTAGAAAATGGATCAGTCGATAATTAGTGGGGCTTCTTCTTTTATATACTCTCCCCTTTGTTTCTTCGGTAGTTTTCTTATATTGCTTCGCAACACGGGGAAGAAAGATTAAAGGTATTCAATATCGCTTCTTGAAATCAATTAACTAATATCTTAACCCCTCCGTCACTTCGTGCCACCTCCCCTATCGCACATACGTGCGCAGAGGAGGAGGTTAATGCCTTTCTGTTGAATTGTCTTTGCTTTTTGCTCCTGCTTCGATTTTATGTGCAACACTCCCGTAATGCTACGGGACACGGCAGAGGAGGAGGGGAAATACTTTTAACGAATATCTTAACTCTTCAATATATATCTTTTGGGGTGGTGGGAGCTTGAACATCTATTAAACTAAAACGGGCAGGGAGCTGTTCTTTTTGGATAGATGGGGATTTTAATGTCCCGGTTTGTATGGAATGGAAGATATTTGTGTATATTTGATTTTTCGAATATAGGATATGACTCGATGTGAGGAATAGGAATATCGGTTTTGTCTTGTTTCTATTTTTCCCTTGTCGGGTTTTGAGGTAGGAAATCGAATAAAGAAAATTAAATTTTGAAGATATGAGAACATTATTATTGTCTTTTGCAATCGTGGGATTACTGTGCGGTTGTTCGTCCAAGTCGGATTATGGTGAAGCTAGGGGAATTGTATGTGATGCTACCATGAATACGGTTACTATTGTTACCGACGACAATGACACGTTGTCGTTCAGTACGGTCGCTACCGATAAAAGCGGGGTCGACGGATTGCTGCTGGGCGATACGGCCGAGATTACTTACCGGGGAAAGTATGAAAAGGGAATGGGGGCTTTGAAAATGGTGTCTTATCCGCAAAGAGCGTTACTCGGTGGCGACCGAGACGAGCATGGTTGCATAGGCTCTGCCGGATATGTGTGGAGTGAGGTGTCGCAGGATTGTATACGGGTGTTCGAGAAGGGTATCCGCACGGAGTCGGTTCGAGGGGATAACCGTTCGGTCTATATCGTCTTTTCTCCCGATTCGTCCCAAGTGGAATTGTTTTTCTCCGACGGGCAACCGAATGAGATTTTGGAGCGGCGGACGTTGCCTTCGGGTGGTTTTGCTTGGAATGTGGAGGACGACGATACGAAGAATGTGCGTTTCATAAATGGTTTGTGGACGATCGAACAGCGGGGTGAGGTCATATATTGGGAAGATAGTGCAGCTGCCGACTCGTCGTTGGGCGATTGGCAGGAGCGGACTTATGAGGGGGTACTGCCGGCAGCCGATACACCGGGTATACGTTACACTCTGACGGTGCGTAATCGCGAGTATAGCGGGGACGGGACATTCGTGCTTGCAATGACTTATTTGGAGGCCGAAAACGGGAAGGACGAGACCGTGACTTATACCGGTAGGCGGTTCACTCAACGCGGTTCGGCCGATGACAAGGATGCCGTAGTGTGGCAACTGGTTGCCGACGATGGTACTGTTTTTAATTTCCTTGTGTCAAAAGAGGGTACAAGTCTTACTTTGTTGAATGATAAATTTGAGAAGCCGCAGAGCGGATTGAATTATACGCTTCGGTTGGTGCAGTGATGAATCGGGCTTCATGCCCGATAAAGACGGAATCCCTTTTTCCCGTTTTTATTCAACCCCTCTCCTCAGAAACAACAGTTTCTGAGGTGTCTCCCCTATATTGCTCCGCAACACAGGGGAGAAGTGTTAATGCCTTTCTATTGAATTGTCTTTGCTTTTTGCCTCCTGTTTCGATTTTATGTGCGACGCCCTGTAATACGGGACACGGCTGGGGGAAAGGGGGAATAACCAACTAATGTCTCATTGCATGTACAAAAGGAGGCAATGATTTTTTATCATGCTCTCTTTTTGTTTTATTATATTCTTCTTTAAATATTGTTGAAATATGAAAAGTTCGTTATCTTAGCGACACTTAAACTTGTGCGATGAGGCGATTGAAAATATACGAGGAGAATCCCAACGCTACGGAGATAGGAAAAGCGGTGGAGGTGTTGCGCGAAGGGGGTATTGTGATTTATCCTACCGATACGATTTATGCGTTGGGCTGCGATGCTTTGAACGTGCGTGCTGTGGAGCGGATTTGCCGGATTAAGGGAATCAATCCTCAAAAAGTCAATCTGTCGATTATTTGTCGGGAATTGAGTTGGGTGAGTGAATATGCCAAACTGAATAATTTGTATTTCAAGCTGTTGAAACGTAATTTGCCGGGGGCTTTCACTTTTATATTGCCTACGAGCTCGTCCCTGCCTAAGATTTATAAAAACCGCAAGACGGTGGGGGTGCGTATTCCCGACCATGCCATTACGTTGGCGTTGGTCGAGGCGTTGGGCAATCCGTTATTGACGACGTCGGTGTCTGTTGACGATGAGGAGCCTGAATATGGGACGGATCCGGAGTTGATAGCTGAACGTTATGAATCGGTCGCCGATTTGATTATCGACGGAGGCGAGGGCGGTACGATACCGTCGACTACGGTCGATTGTACGGGAGACGAGCCTGTGGTATTGCGCGAAGGTAAGGGCGATTTGCAAGAATAATCTATGTGGATTTGTTAATTTGTTGGCTATTAGATGTATAGCTGTTTTTAAATTTTGCTTAAAAGAATATGCAAAGTTTATACAATTTTAATTGAGGAAATTTTTCCATAATATGGAAATAGTTGTAAATTTGCGAAACATAGAGAACAAGAAAGGTATTATCATATATTAATTTTAAAATCAAACAATTATGTCAAAAGTATCGGTTATCGGAGCTGGAAACGTTGGCGCTACTTGTGCAAACGTGTTAGCATTCAGAGAAATTGCAGACGAAGTCGTTTTGCTCGATATTAAAGAAGGTGTATCGGAAGGCAAGGCTATGGATATGATGCAGGCTGCTGTAACGGCAGGTTTCGCATCGCGTATCAAAGGTGTGACCAACAACTATGAGGCTACCGCCAATTCGGATATGGTTGTTATCACTTCGGGTATTCCCCGTAAACCGGGTATGACTCGCGAGGAGTTGATCGGAGTGAATGCCGGCATTGTGAAGTCGGTCGTAGAGAATGTTTTGAAATATTCTCCCAATGCTGTTATCTTGTGTGTAAGTAACCCGATGGATACGATGACTTATTTGATTCATAAAGTATCAGGTCTTCCCAAAAACCGTATTATCGGTATGGGTGGTGCTTTGGATAGCTCTCGTTTCAAATATTATCTGAGCCAAGCGTTGAATGCCAATCTGTCGGAGGTAGAAGGTTTCGTAATCGGTGGTCACGGCGATACGACTATGATTCCTGTTACTCGTTTCGCTACTTACAAGGGTATTCCCGTTACCGAATTCCTGAGCGAAGAGGCTTTGCAGAAAGTTGCTGCCGACACGATGGTGGGTGGCGCTACATTGACCGGATTGCTGGGAACGTCGGCATGGTATGCTCCGGGTGCTGCTGCCGCTTCTGTGGTAGAGGCTGTATTGGGCGACCAGAAACGTATGGTTCCTTGCAGCGCTTTGCTGGAAGGCGAGTACGGGGAGAAAGACCTCTGCATAGGCGTACCTTGTGTATTGGGTAAAAACGGTATTGAAAAAGTGGTTGAGTTGAAATTGAACGCTGCTGAGAAAGAGGCTTTTGCCAAGAGTGCTGCTGCCGTTCATAAAACTAATGCTGCTCTTGCCGACGCTTTGAAATAGAATTCGATCTATTTGAATATAGAATGCCGCTCGATATGAACGTATATCGGGCGGTATTTTTTTGCATGACTTCGAGAGAGGATACTCTTATATCGCTTTACGACACCCCGTAATACTGCGGGACACGGTAGGGGGAGTAGTGTAGAAATCTTTTGACACTATCATTCTTCTGTTTTTTAACCCCTCTGCTCTTCGGATATCTGCCCTATCGCACATACGTGCGCAGAGGAGGAGGTTAATGCCTTTCTATTGAATTGTCTTTGCTTTTTGCTCCTGCTTCGATTTTAGTGCAACATCTCGTAATGCTGTGGGGTACGGTAGGGGAGAAGTGTAAATGCCTTTATGACGAAAGTATTAAACTCTACTAATGATCCTATGACAGCATTTTCAACTTTTTTCCTTAGGAACTGAACCGTAGCACTTTTGGTGTCTTACCATATTGCTTACATAAAGCCTCCCGTAATGCTGCGGGACACGGCAGGGGAGAAGTGTAAAATCTATTCTTTCATCTCAAAAGGAGAATGTCCTTTAACTCCCTCATCTATACCCTGCGGTATTGTAGAGCTTTCATACACTCCTCCCCTGTGTTTTGCAACGCAAAATATAGGGGAGGTGGTACGTAGTGCCGGAGGGGTTGGAAAATACCGGCAGCGGTAGTGACAGGGCTGAGCCTCTTCTCCCTCGGTGTCTCAGTAAGGAAATATAGGCGGAGTGTCCGAAAAAATCTTTTGACATTATCTCTCTTCGTTTTTTTAACCTCTCCGCCCTTTGGACAGGAGGTTAATACTTTTCTATTGAATTGTCTTTGCTTTTTGCTCCTGCTTCGATTTTAGTGCAACATCTCGTGATGCTGTGGGGAAGAAGTGTAAAATCTATCCTTCTACCTCAAAAGGAGAATGCCCTTTAACTCCCTCATCTATACCCTGCGGTATTGTAGAGCTTTCACACACTCCTCCCCTGTGTTTTGCAACGCAAAATATAGGGGAGGTGGCACGACGTGACGGAGGGGTTAGATTTTATTAAGAATCTATTAAACAGTGCTTTCAACCCCTTACCGAAGAGTCTGAAATGTGGTTGTCGGACAAGAAATTCATCGCTAAACTTTATCGCTAATCTCCTTTGATTTCTTGCCGGATCCCTTCAATGCCTTTTATTCAGTTTACTGTATCATCACTTTCTGTACAATGCGTTCGCCCCGGTCGTTCGATAGGGTGACGATATACGCTCCGGACGAAAGGGTGGCGGTGGGAATCGTTACTTCTTCCGCCTCGCCGTCTAAGTAGGCGCACCACGCCAAGCGGCCGGTCATCTCGGTGAGCTCGGCTAATCGATAGCCTGTGCCCGGCAAGGTCACAATCAGGGCATCGGAGGTATGGGCGATACGCAGAGAAGACGATTTATTTTCGACGATACCGCTTACACATGGATCGGGCGTAAAATCATGTTCTGCCAACACTTCGTAGGAATATTCTCCATTTACTTTTTGATACAATAGGTAAAACGGAGGTGTTATACATGTCGTATAGTCCATATAGAATTGAGCCAAAGGATATTCACTGATTTCACCCAATCCGACTACCCATGTGTTGCCGTTGTTCCAAGTGATAGCCTTTCGTTTTTGTCCGTCCACGACTATCGAGTCTATACCTATTACTTCAAATCCCGAATAGGGATCGAGTTCTCCATAAGGGTCGTTTTTCCTGTACATGCGGTCGTCACACCGTTTCCGACCCGGTATTGCATTCCAGTCATCGCCATCTTCGGGTCGGTGATAATACGACCCTTCGTCCATGCGCAGGGTGTCGCCTACTTCCAGCGTAAAATCATACAGGAGTTTATCTACATATTTCCCATCTATACTATCGAGCACGTAGACTTTTTGGTTTTCCTCCCGCACCAGTACCAACTTTTGTCGTGAAACGGATTTATCGAAATCGCAACCTTCGTAACGATACAGCCAGTAATAGACGTTATCGTTCATATAAACGCCTTCGGAATTGAAAACATTTGCAGCCAAATGATATCGGGGAAATATCGTTGTCCCGCTTGGGGCTGCATCGTAATAGGTCCAATCGGCTTCTTTGATAAAGGGAATGTAATTGCCGTCTATAAACGGGTCTACTATGGGGAGTCCCCAATAAGTAGATTCCTTAAAAACAAAGTCTCCGTTCACTCGATAGTAATGCATATCATCTCCACAGGGGCAGGTAGGTATGCCATAAAAGGTATGAAAAGGCAGGCTTTCCATATCTCCTAATCCTTCCACCCACGAATAATAGCCTTGAAACGATATGCGTTTCCGAGATTTTCCTCCTATGGTTATCGTATCTACATTCGAAACGACGACTTCTATTTTCTCCCCATGCCGAGAGAGCGGAGACTCGGCCTCGATTGTCCATGTATCGCCTTTCTCCAAAGTGAAATCATACCACGGCCATTCTTTCTCGCCGTCCATAAAATAGACTTTTTTATTTTCTTCCCGCACAAAAGCTATGAGGGTCTGTTCCGAAGATGCAGAAGAATTTCCGGTGAGGGAATACAGACCTTTGTAAGTCTTCCCGTTCATGTTCGTTTCGCCTTGTATCCTATAATGGGTAAATCCCGAAACACTGCCCCAGTTATAATTATAATAACCAAAGTCACAATCTTTCACGTAAGGGTCATATGCATAGGTGTCGCCACAAGCCCCCTTGTTCCCGTACTCATATTCGCCGGTGACAAGATTTTTCACATAGGACAAATATATCCAGACATTGCAATCTGGAACACATGGCGCTATGGTGAAGGCGGCGACCAGCCAATCATTTTTCAAACCGCCGATCCCTTCTATTACGTCATGAATAAGATATTCTAACCTTTTACGATAGGTCGAACCCACTTGTATTGTATCTACATAACGGACATCTATCTGCATATAATCCAAAGCCGAACGGCTATATAAGATAGACATATCTCCTTTTTCAAGAGAAAAGTCATAGATTAATCGTTCTTCACGGTTATCGCCGGTTATTTCCCGATAGTACACTTTTTTGTCATTTTCCCTTACTACCACGTAGCAGGGGGTATTCTTTTGCAATCCGCAGGTCGTGTACCTATAAAATTTTTTATATGTCGTTCCATCGATTATCGTGTCGCCTTTTATCTGACAGCGGTAGTCGCCCAGATCGCCGGTGTATCCCCATTCCACCCCTTCACGAACCAAAGGGACATATTCATATTTATCATCTAAATTATCATTCGGTCTTTGCCATTCATTTTTACCGGTGGCAGTATTTTTTACGTATTCGAGTTTATTCTTGGTCTTTTCGTCAAACTCCGAAGTGATTTGATAGAACGGATACAAAATGTTATATCCGGTTTCGGTACTTCCGATTCCCTCGATACATTCTCCTCTTTGGTTTTCCAGTTTTATCATTTTCCTGTATTTCCCGTTTACTAAAATAGAATCGAGGCTTTCTACTTTCATGCCGAAATACCCCGGTTCTGTATGCCATGCCTGCATAATGTTGCCTACTTGTTTTACATTAAAATCATAAATGGGAACTTCTTCGGCATCTTTCGAGTACAAGCGATAAACAACCTTATTCTCTTCCCGGGCATAACCGGCAATTTTATAACTATCCGGATAATCACGGCTACTATTCCCCAGTTGCTTATATACTTTACCATTTATAATTTCCTCGCCAATGAACCGATAAATCTCACCATTTTTATACCCCCACTCTATTCCCTCCCGTACCAAAGGGACATACTCGTATTCCTGTGCTTGCAAGACGCTACCGCTCCATACTATCGACACGGCAATCAACAATAATAGTCTTTTCATATTTCGGTTCCTCCCTATATTATTTAAATTCTACATTTGCCCCAATTTTTGCTTCGAAGCCTTTTTGTATCATTATCTCTCCCCCGGCATCGATTCGCAACGAGCCACCGCGCTCCACTGTTCCACCGGAGATTGTTACATTTCCTTTACACTCGATTATCAATGTCGCACCGTTCTCTATGATTACCCCTTCGTCTATCCATACATCTCCACCGGATTCCAACGTGAGAGTTCCCGATTTTAAAACAACGTCTCCCTCCGTCCGGTTCGTATCTACCGCTTTGCCGATGTGGACATTGTTTACATGTAAATATTGGGAAGAACGTAGCGTGTCGTTTTGTAGGTATAGCGTGGCAATGTACGGTATGGCATTGTGCTTGTAAACCGTCACTACACTGTTGGGAGAGACTCCATTGAAGGTTACGCTTGCTCCCGTCACAGTTTTTATTTCGGGTAATCCGTTTATTCCAGAGGTTATTGCCACTTTACTGCCGTTCAGTCCGTTACCGGCCACTGTAATCGAACTGTTCGAACGTGTAACCGAGATATCATCATATACCGAAGGGATATCGGTCCACATCTCGAATTCGGGACAGCCGATTAAACTGTGGGTCAGTTTGCACCACTTATCACTGAAAGTAGCTTTCGATAAGGCTTCTGCCACTCCTAATTGATAAGAATTTGATTTTATTTGCTCTACAAATAATTTTTCTAATCTCGTAGAAGAACGAACCCAACCGCTTCGGGTATTACCCAAAAAGGCGGGACCTCCATATAAACCGGCTACGGTAAAGGAACTGCCTATATTATATGTTACATTATATTGTTCATATATGTCAAACGGTGTTACGTCGCAGGCTATTGAATAGGCAATGGCTGGATAATCTTGATTCGTTAAGTTATCCAATCCATTCCCTTCCGCATCATTCATATAACACTTTCTGCTTTCTTTTTCTAATGCAGCTATACCGAAATGATATGTATGAGATTTACGCTTACCACCATTATATCGGTAATTTGACTTTGTACAGATACTTCCCGGATTACCGTGCCCATGCCAACTGAAAAATCCGTATCTGTTGTTCATCTCATCGATTACTTGTTTTCCGGTAGGGGCTACGGTGATTGAGTCGTAAGGTCCCGGATCCTCCTGCATAGTTTTACTATATGAAAATATATCTCCCCATGCAGATTTTATAGTTTTTGCATTTTCATTCTCTTGCATTTCGTCGCTTTGACAATAAAAAGCTTTTTGCAGATAACCGTAATCGCCATTGCCGGGGTTGCGCTCATACCGTATCAGTTTTTCGGTATAGTTTGCAATCTCCTGCCGATTGGTGCATAACAATCTACCCACAAAAATCTCCGGAGCATAATCCATAGTATACATTTCACTACTTTCAAATTCTCCATACGAAGAATCTCCATCGACATTCCAATTTCCATTAAAATCACTAAAATACAAATCAGAAGGAATAGGCCAATCAACATAAATACTAGAATCTTGATTTTGTGAATCCTTTATTGTTATGCTCCGTCTTCCCGTTCCATATCGAATGGGCAATACGGTATAATCGCCCGCTAACAAGGCATAGCGGAGAGAGCCGGAGTCGTAGGCATATTTCAGATAGGCTCGCAGTTTACCGGCATCATCGTCGATATTGGAGACCAAATCGCCCCCTTGAAAATCGGGACACGCTAAGATATCCTCGATACAAACTACTCCTGCCGAGTATCCTTTTTGCCGTTTCCACCCGATGAGGCGATCGAAAGCCGGAGCTAATTCCCGATTTGTCACAACGGTATATTCGAAGTCGGGTAAAGTAGTAACCGTGCGGGGCGAGGCTGAACGGGTCGCTGTCGCAGGGGCGAACCCATCGACCTGAGCGGGGTTGACGACTATCCGTTTCGCCTCCTCTCTTCCCCATCGAACGTTATTTCTGCCGGTTGCTCTGCGGGATATCGCCCGAAGGCGCGATGGGTTTTCGGAACCTGCGTTTTTCACCGAATAATCGAGACGAACGGTCACGGAATTACGAAAGAGGATTTCACCATCGGTCGGAGCGTAACTTATCGGCCATACAGCAACGGTGACGATGTGGTTGTCACCGTCGAGAAATCCTTCGTCTACCACTTGTACCGGAACAGCCGGCCAATATCGGTTGTTGCTATATACCGTGCTGTCGGGGGAAACGAACAGTTGCTCGCTTGTATTCCTGTCGGAGGGAATAGGCGGCTGGGTCGGATAAACCGGTAGCGTATACCGAGTCGCAGTTGTGGTCTCTCCCGTAACGGAAACCGTGAAATCGGTAGCATCGCAAGGAACGGAAAATCGCAAATAGTGTACAGGCAGCTCGGGCGTACCGGCTGCGGACTGTGTCCACAAGTCGGGATATCTGAGTCGAAGGTAAGAGTCGCCATTTTCACTAACCGTGTCGGTTGTCAAAAGGTGTTGGTCGAATGTCGCCGTATAGCTGATTTGCGCATTGGCTGCCGAGATGGAGAGGGCAAACAACAGGGCGACGACCGTATGCCTCAATCGTGATATTATCGGTTTCATGAGTGTTGCCTCTATTTGGTCAATATCATACGTTTACTGTCTATCTCTTTCCCATCGGCCACGAGGGAGTAGATGTACATTCCTGCCGAGAGCTCCGAGCCTTGCAAGGTTACTTTTCCTTCACCTCGGTCGGCGATTTCCATGCGGCGTATCTGCTCGCCTTGCAGATTGTAGATATATAGATCGGCCTGTTGTGTCTCGTAGGGTAGGGCAAAACGTATGACGGTGGTTGCACTGAACGGATTGGGATTGTTCTGATAGAGGGCGGGAACAATAGCACTTTCCGACTCGACTGCGGTATTGCGTCGCTCGGACTTGCGGAGTGCGCCGCCTATGGGTGTTCCGTCCCGCAAGGCTGCCAGATCTTTTTGCAATTCGGTGATGACAGTTTCTTGCGAGTCGACTTTTGCCTGTATTTCATTTAAGGAGTTAACAATCAGTGGAATCATGCCTATATAGTCGACATACATGTATCCTGCTGAATCGGTACGCACTAATTCTGGATAAACCTCTTTTACCTCTTGTGCCAAGAATCCGAAATGGGTACGGGCATTTTCTTTTTTGTTTATTTTTATGTTGTTTGTTCCGGCAGGAGTTTCCTTGTTCAACTGATAACTGATTCCCGAGAGTCGGAGTAATCCCGAGAGTGTGTTGTTTAGCGGTTGTATGTTTTTTTTGAAACGACTGTCAGATGGTGAATAAAAATAACCGATAACATCAACATTTAAGAATTGTATCATCGAACCATAATTGGCATTGTCATAGAGAACTACGTCTCCCTCGGAACTTGAAAAGCAGAATCCTTCACGGCCATATAAATGGAATAACGATGGATTTTCCGAAGTTATATATCGTCCGATATAAACATCATTTACAGGGTTACTTACCGAATTATAAAATGAAATACGGGCAGGGGCTTTTTCGTTTTTGGGGAAAAGGTTCAAAGTAGAGGAGCCCATAGAATTTGAACCATATCCACCTATTGAAATTTGTCCATCGTTTTGGATTTTCATTTGTCCCATTACGCAGAAAGAAAAACTGTATACTGCTATTACAAAAAAGAGGCGATTTGTTTTCATGATATTTTCGATTAAGTATTAAATTTTAGTTTATTCCAATGAGGTTATTTCGTTTAGAAACGATGTAAATATAATTGATTTATTTTTGATTTATTGTGTTTTTTATTATGAAAATAT
>OGHE01001429.1_pt1 | contig 15626 bp, 9 predicted proteins | sample 1571431 | NCBI WGS metagenome assembly OGHE01 (sample SAMEA2581966, study PRJEB24529) | metagenome | biome: Human gut stool | place: China | collected 2011 | reverse complement strand
TTGCGTACAAAGCCGTCAGGCGGGCTTTATTCAGCGTTTCCTTAGGGAGATACCAAACGGACTTGATTCAGCGTTTTCCTTCCGTCCATGCTTTTATTATACACAGGAAGCCAGACAGACGCTTGTCCGTTCAAAAACAGTTTACAGGTTCTCGCCAAAAAAATCCGCTGCGAAATGATCCCGCAGCGGATTTTTTCGTTTTTTCCTTTGTATTTATGACAAATTTCCTGTTTTTTCTTGCAAAAGTGCAGGAAACTATGGTATAATAATCATATCAACGGACAGCCAACGCTGTCAGACAGGAGCATGACTATGAGTATACACAAACACAAACGCATTCCGGCCCTGCTGCTGGGTATGATCCTGCTGTTTGCAGGAATCCCCGCAGGCAGCATTTCTGCACAGGCAGCAGACACGACGCAACAGCTAAACAACATCGTTCTGTTTGCCCAGTTTCCAGATGCCGACACAGACAACTTTATGGCAGACAAGACGGACACGGCGATCGCCATTTGCAACGACACCAGCACACCGCGTTCTCTCACCAGCTATATCGACGCCATTTCCTATGGCAAGCTGCACGTGAACTCTTATTTCCCGCAGCTTTCCGACGGCGTGATCCAGCCCTACATTCTCCAGAATTCCAAAGCAGAGTACACCAACTATGAACAGTACGCCATTGAAATGGTGCAGAATATCCGGATTCCTGACAGCATACCGCTGGACGGCAATCAGGACGGCATGACAGACAACATCACGCTGGTGATCGACGGACGGGCAGAGTCTATGGGTGACCCGCTTTGGGCAAAAGCTTTCCAGGTGGGCGGACTGTATCTTGGAGATACCCCTGTAGGCAGCATCAACCTGATGAGCAGCTACACACTGCTCAGTTCCACTATTTTCAGCGGCGTGGGAACACTCTGCCATGAGTTCCTGCACAGTATCGGTTATCCCGACCTCTACCGCAAAGACAGTTCTTCCGGCAACCCTGTGGGACAGTGGGATCTTATGGCAACCAACTCCATCTTTCTGCAATACCCTCTCGCCTATCAGCGTTACGCGGTTTCCGGCTGGCTGGACGCGAAAACGATTACCACTGCCGGCACCTACACATTACAGCCGGCATCTTCCAGCACAGGCGATCGGCTCTATCTGCTGAAAACGCCGTTTTCAGACACGGAATTTTTTGCGGTGGAATACCGTATTCCCGGAAAGCAGTACTCCGAAGAACTGGACTGCAAGATCTACGGTGAAGGCATGGTAGTCTATCGTGTCAACACTGCCGTACAGGGCAACTATCGAAGTGATACTGACGGCATCTACGTATTCCGACCCGATGAAACCACGCTGAATGCCGGCGGCGGTGACCTGACACGTTCCTGCTACGGCGGCAAAAACGCACCGGATTCGATCGGTTCCACAGATCTGGAAAGCACCTTTGCAGACGGTGCCCTGGTCTATTCCGACGGCACCAACAGCGGCATCGCTCTCCATGACATTCAGCTGAACGGTGACGGCACATTAAGCTTTTCCGCCGACTTTGCCGATGTATCCGACCGGTTGTTGTGGCAGACCGTGGACAGCGTGAACTTTCCCGCAGACCAGACCGGCTACGACATGGTGACCGGCGATGACAGCAAGCTGTATCTGCTGTCCGCCAACACCGACGGTGCCACACTGTACTGTGTGGAAAACGACACCTTACAGCCAGTCAGCACTGTGCTTTCCGGCACTATGTACAACCCGAAGCTGGCATTCTCCAACGGTACGCCCTACCTGCTCTGGCAGGACAGCCAGTATTTCCTGCACTTGAACCGCTGGAACAGCACCTCCGGTGTGTGGCAAGATTGCTGCACCGGCACAGAACTGGCTCAATATGCCGATATTGCCGCAGACAGCAGCGGCGTGTACGTGACCTACACCACCGGCTCGTTCCCCTATGTTCTTCACGCATTCCGGTTTGACAATGCCGCCGGCACCGTTTCCCTGCTGGGAGATGTCATTGCTGACAACGCCTGCAACATGGAAATCGCCGCTGCAAACGGCAGCATTGGCATCGGATACCGCGATCTGAACGACAACAATGTACCAAAACTTGCTATCTGGGACGGAACGGCATGGAATACCACAACGCTTTCGGAGCAGGACTGCGGCACGGTTTCAGTTCTGGCAGACGGAAACAGCATCTGGGTCGTTCCCTCCGGCGGCAAGACAGACGTTTTCCGCTGGGAATCCGGCACGGTTACAAACATTCCCCTGCCAGAAGCTGTCCAAGGACGGGCATTCCAGATGACACCGGCAGTGGCACAGGGGAACTTCTATATGACGGTAAACGCCCAGAATCCGGAAGAATTTGTCCTTTACGGATTAAACAAAGACGGCACATGGTCACTGACCGGCAACCCCATTGCACAGAGCATGGTAAACCAGCCGGTACTGGCAGCACAGAAGCAGGCTCTCTACTGCCTTTACGCCACCTCTGACTTGCAAATGCAGCTGAAAAAGCTGACACTGGAAACTGAAACACCGGCAGTTACCGGCGATGTCAACGGGGACGGTACAGCAAATCTGGCAGATGCAGTGCTGCTGCAAAAATGCCTGTTGGGAGAAACTGCCCTGACAGCAGCACAGGCAAAGGCAGCTGATTTGCAGGCAGATGACAGCATCAACGGTTTCGATCTGGCTGTTCTGCGACAGCTTCTGACAAAGGCGGCATAACATGGATCTGAAACTTCTGCTGCAATATCCGAAGGCAGTACAGGTACTTCTGGCAGCACTGCAAAAAAGCCCTGCTTCTCTGCCGAAACTGGAAAAACTACTGCCGCCGGAAATTCCTGCTGCGGCACTGCTCTCCGCCATGGAACAGGCAGGGTTTCTCACCAAAACCGGCAGCCGGTATATTTTGCAGCAGGAAGCACTGGAGCAGATGCAGCAGTTTTTGCAGCTATACGCCGCTGTGCAGAACCAACAGGCAGAACAGGACTTCACCCATTTTCTCGCCGCCCAACGGGAGGCAGAAACACAGCATGCAATGCTTGTCACAGAACTTGCCTTTTTTGAAAGCGTGGTTTCTGGAAACAGTGACACTGTGCATCTGCTGTACACACCCCTTGGCGGAAAAGGCTACGGCGAGCTGAGCCGTGACCCGCTGCGAAATCTGAAGTATCATCTGGTCATCACCATTTCCATGCTGACACGCTACTGCATTCAGGGCGGCATGCCGCAGGAAGAAGCATTCAATCTCAGCGACCTGTACATTCAGCGAACGGACACTGCCGTCAGTGAAGCACAGATCCATGTGCTGCACTATCAGGCAATACAGGATTTCACCGGCAAAATGCGGCGGCTGCAAGACAATACCCGCTATTCGCCGCTGGTGCTGAAAGCTATGGACTACATCAGCATTCACCTGCACAGCCGTATCTTTTTACAGGACGTTGCCGATGCTGCCGCAGTGAGTGCACCGCACTTATCCCGTCTGTTTCAGGCCGAAGTACACCTTAGCATCAGCGAATACATTGCCATTAAAAAGATAGAGGCTGCCAAGAACCTGCTCCAGTACACCGAGCACACTGCCGCTTCGATCAGCAGCCTGCTCAGTTTCAGCTCTCAAAGCTATTTCATCAAGGTATTCCAAAAATACGTGGGCATGACCCCGAAAGAGTACCGGAAGCAGTTCCATGACAGCACCCATTTCTGATAAGGCAACAGCATAAAACAACAGCCCCGCACTTCTCCGGAAAGAGAAATGCGGGGCTGTTTGCTTGGAATCAGCAGTTCAGAGAAGCCGAAACTGCGGGTTTGGAAATCCGCGTGGAACAGGTGCGGATTTCCTGTAAAAAGAAATGGAGATGAATAATGAAGCTAGCTTAGTTGGCTTTGGCTGTGCTCTGATAGGTCACCCATTCATAGCTTGCAGTCAGAGGTGTCTTGCCGTCGAAAGGCTTCAGCCAGTCGTTGACACCGATTCCGGGCCATACGTTCATCATGATCTTGCTGGCAGTAGACGGGATATTGCTGGTGGCTGTGTAGACCGCCTTGCCGTCCACATACCATGTAATGGAATCCTTCTGCCAGTCGAACCCATAAGTATGATACCCCTCTGATGCATCAAAGCCCAGATCGTACATGTACTCATGATTGCCGACACCATTGGTGTAATAGTTGAACTGTACCTTGGTGGTATCCTTACCCAGAACCTCTACATCGATCTCGTCCCACGGGTTATTCTCCGAGGGGCCGGTATAGGTAAAGAACGAGGAAACCACGCCGTCATTTTTGATTGCCTTCATGGAAGTTTCGTAATAACCATAGTGATAGTGCTCCAGAGAACGGTACTCTGCACCGGTATAGTTATACTGACCGGAACTGTCCTTGTCAATGGTCAGATTCAACACGCCGTTGTCGAAAGAAGTATTGTTCTTTGTCCAGCCGCAGTCAAAGGGATTGCCGTTTGTCCAGCCGTCCGAAGCTTCAAACAGACTGGTAGCACCCTTACGGAAATCTGCCAGTACTTCCGCATCGGCACTGGGTTCATTGCCCTTGGTGTCGTCCTTGCCAGAATTATTGTCGTCTTTCTGCACCAGCTTTTGCCGCAGCACTGCCAGATCGAAGCCGTTTACCGTATTGTTTGCCTGTACATCTGCCGCCTTTGCCTGTGTTTCTGTGAGAGAAACTTCTCCCAGCAGATACTTTTGCAGCAGCACAATATCCGCAGTGTTGACTGTCTGATCCTGATTTACATCGCCGGAAATGATGTCATCATGTTCCGGTGTTCTTGCGGTGCTGTTCATCGCCAGCAGGCAGGTCAGCGGAGAGTTCCAGTAGATCGTGATCTCATTGGTGGAATAGCTTTCCCAATGGTCTACATAGCACTTTGCCGACGGAGAATTTGCACAGTATGCCTTTGCAGCACTGTCCTCCAGACCGGAATTGACACCGCCGACCAGCATACCTTTCATTGCCTGATTCTTGGCCATAGACGGTCTGTGGTGCGGGTGTTCCGGTGAAACCGTGCCATAACCAGTCACGAAGCACTCTCCCATTGCGTTATTGCCCAGCAGATAGTGGAGATTGCTGCGGGAAGTGTCCAGATAGGTGCTGTCCTCAGTCATCTGGTATGCCAGATTCAGGATCATGCCGGAAGTGGCAACGCCCATGTTGCTGCCCCAGTTATATTTGGAAACCGACACCCCATAAGGGTTGCTCTGGGAAAGACCTTTCATTTGGTCGGCTTCTTTCAGAATGGAAGTCTTTGCACGGGTGTAGAGGTCAGAGTTCGTATCCACACCGTCCATAGTGAGAATGGCAATATTACCATAGTCTCCCACTTCCATCCAGTCCATGCCATTCTGCACACGCATGCTTTCCAACGCAGTACGATATGTGTCCTCACCGGTAGCACGCCACATCTGTGCCGCCGCCCAGTAGCGTTCGTCAATATCGGAAGTGTCGCCATAATCACCAGTCGTAATGTCAGACGGATTGGAGAAGATGAAGTTGGGATTTTTTTGCAGGAATGCCCACGCGTTCTTTGCAGCATTCAGACACTTTTCCGCAAAGTCCTTGTCGAACTTCTGGTAGTATTCATATGCCATTGCCATCGACGCACAGAAATCGGCAGTCGCTGTGGTGGAAACCGGCGTTACGATCAGTTCGTCCGTTTCCGTTTCCGGCATCACATAACCGGGGAAATTTTCGCAGCTGACCTTGTGGTGCACGCCGCCGGTCTGGCTGTCCTGCATTTTCAGCATCCATTCCAGTTCATAGCGTACCTCGTCCAGCACGTCCGGAACACCGTTGCCGCTTTCCGGAATGCCAATGCTGTCGCTGAACAATTTCGGATTGGCATCATAGGCAATCAGCAGGTCTGCCACAGACTTTGCACCGGGAACAACATATCTGCCGTAGTCGCCGGCATCATGCCAGCCGCCGCTGACATCGATTTTTTCGTTGGTGTGATAAACTGTTGCCAGCGTGTCATGGCAAGCCGCATGCCCGAATGTGCTGTCCTTCACCTCCGTGCCGCACCGCTGGAGGTACAGCATTTTCACACTGTCGTCCAGCAGACTGTCGTAAACGTTATTACCAATGGTGAACGAATACGACTGATCCAGACCGCCGCAGGTGATATAGTATGTACCAGCTTCTGTTACGGCGGAGAAATCTCCTGTCCAGTTGTTTTCATCGGCGGAAGAATAAAACGTCGGAGCCGACAGTTCCCCGGTATAGACCACCTGTCCGCTGTCTGCGTTGACGACGGAAAAATTGGTTTCATTGGTCACGTCGCGGAACACAGCTGTCTTGGTTTCGTCCGGCTGATAGCCTACCTGATCGGTCATGATCGACGGAGCATAAGGCAGGACAGAAGTATAATCCACCTTGGAATCATCTACCAGTTCTACCTTTACATTGTCCAGATAAATAGTATGTGCCGGCAGATCTTCCTCGTTTTCCAGTCCGCAGTTGAACACCAGCTTGGACATGACATCTGAATCCTGCTTCATGGTGAATTCATAATCCACGGTCTGCGGTTCTGCGGTCAGATCAAGTCCTTTCCAGGTGTACGCCTGATAGGTGCCGCCATTCTGCTGGATCATGGCTTCCACATAACGGTCTGTGGTGGAAGAGATCTCATAGCTAACACGGTACACCCCGTTTTTGTACAAGGGGATAATATCATAGTTGCACTGTACAGAATAGTTCAGCTTTCCCACAGAATCGATTTGCAGGGCAAGCTTACTGTTTTCCGTAGTCAGGGTCGCCTTTCCGCCACTTGCCTGATAGGTGTCCCAGCCGCTGGTGCCGCTGTCAAATGTGGAGTTGCTGACCAGATTTTTCACTTCCGCAGAAGCCGGCATCGCTGCCAGACTGCCCATGCTCAACACTGCCGCACAGAGCACTGCCAGACATTGCCGAAGTCCTTTAATTCGCATCATACTCATTTCCTCTCTTTCTGAAAACAGCATGCCGCTGTTTCTGTGTAATTTGTCTGCACAGAATGTATGAAAAACAATATCACATCTTCTGTGCAAACGGCTTTATGCGAACAATTCATTGTCTTTAGTATACCACATCTTTCACAAGGATAATACTATTTTTCATGACAAAAGTAGTAATTTCATGATATGCTATCAAAAAAGACCTGACGAGAAAATTTCCCGTCAGGTCTAATGTTTCCCTAACTCCACGTGTTCCTATGCCTTTTCATATAATGCCAGCATTTGATGCAGTTCTTTCTGCATTTCGTCCACCAGACTCTGCGGCGACAGCACCTTTACCCATGCCCCCTGCGACAGCAGGTACATGATAATGCCGCGTCCGTGATTGACTTCCGCTTCGATGATGCTGGTTCTGCCGTTTTGCTCCACTACCTTTGCTGTGGGCAGTCTGTCCAGAATTGCCTGTACCGACAGACCGGAAAAGGCAAACCGGATTCGCTCCGTCTTCCCGGGGAACAAAAACTGGTTCTTCTCCCGCAGATCGCCTTCGTCAAAGTCGTACTTCCGTTCCAGCGTAAAGTGTTCCTGATGCTCTGTCATCGACACAATGCGGTCTGCCCGAAAGAACTTCGGCAGATACTGGTCATCATCAAATGCATACGCGATCAGGTAAAAATAATACTCACTGAACATCAGCGAAACCGGTTTGATTTTCCGCTTGACGGCTTCCCGATTCATTTTGTAGTAAGTAATGGTGATCGGTCGCTTTTCATCAATGACCTGTATCAGCTTCCACAGCGTATCGATCAGCGAATTGCAGTCCGTCTTGACTTCGTGATAATGGTAAATTTCCTTGCGTACCAGCTTGTCAAATTTTTCCCGATCCTGTGTTGTGGTAAACCGTTTCAGCTTGGAGATCAGCCGCAGCACGTCTTCCTTGGGCAGACAACGGCTGCCCAGCATTACCTTTACCAATGCAAACAATTCCTTATTTTTGAGGAACTCCTCACAGTTCAGGTGATACGCTTTATCTTTATAGGAATACACCAGTTCCGCCTGCTGCATCAGGTCGCGGTGTTCCGCCAGAAATTCCTGTATTTTTCCAATGTCCCGTCCGATACTCTTGGTAGACACGCCGTATTCCGCTGCCACTGCTTTTACAGAGATGGTTTCTCCCCGCAGCACCCGAAAGAAAAGTTCCAGCATACGGCTGTTTTTTTCAGTTTCCATGATGATGCCTCCTTTTCTTTCATTATAGCACAGCAGCGGGACAGCTGTCTGTCTGTTCAAAAAGAATTCAAAACGTATTTACACAAAAATGAGATACACGTTTTTGCGGCAAAATTTTATGCCAGCGGTGCTGCCTGAAAAATCACTTTGCCTGCACCATTTCAATTGCCTTTTTCAGCTGCGGATCTTTTTCCGGATTCGGATCGCTGTAATCCACTGCATCTTCTCCGGCTTCCACGATCTCGTCCGGCTTGATGCCTACCTTGTGATAACACTCACCCTTGGTGGTCTGATAAGTTGCCACCGTCAGTGTCAGTGCTCCGCCGGAAGGCATGGACTGTGTCACCTGCATGATGCCCTTGCCGAATGTCTGCGTTCCCACAACGGAAGCCTTTCCGAAATCCCGCAGCGAAGCGGTAAACAGTTCTGCTGCACTGGCGGTGTTGCCGTTGACGATCACCGTCATGGGCAAGCTGCACTCTGTGGCATCTGATTCCACCAGCGTTTTGGTCGTGCCGTCCCGATAGGTGGCAATGGCGATCTCGCCCTCCGGCAGCAGCGGATCCAGAATCTTCTCCAAAGCCGACACCAGTCCGCCGCCGTCATCCCGCAGGTCGAATATCAAAGCCTTTGCCCCGTCCTGTGTCAATTGGTCGTAAATCGCCTGAAACTGTTCCGGCGTGTTGCCCTTAAAGGAACTGATCCGGATATAGCCGATCTGTCCGTCCAGCATCTGTCCCTCGGCAGTCGTCACTTCGATGTTCTGCCGTTCCACGTCCAGTTCCAGTGTGTCGCCGTTCCGCTGAATCGTCAGCTGCACCGTGGTACCTGCTTCGCCTCGAATTTTAGACAGTGCTCCGGCGTAGCCCAGTTCTGCCAGATCTTCGCCCTCTACTTTGGTGAGAATATCGCCCTGCTGCATACCGGCTTTTTCTGCCGGAGAATCTGCATTGACTTCCTCCACCTGCAAATAGCCCTCGTCTGTTTGTGTCACCGTTACGCCGATTCCCACGGTCTGACCAGCTTCCTCTGTCTGATAAGCCTGATATTCCTCACTGGTCATGTACTGGGAATAAGGATCGTCCAGACCGGCAACATAGCCTTTCATAGCCCCCTGCATAACGGCTTCGTCGTCCACGTCGGTATAATAGTTCTGCTTTACGGTTGCGGCAAGCTGCCGGAGTTCCCTGTATTCCGTGTTGCCGGCGTAGTTCCGATAAATGCCCAGTCCTGTTCCTACGGCAAGCACACCGCAAAGACAGAACAGCAGGATCAGTGTCGATTTCCGCACCGGCACTGTTTTTTCCTTTGACATATCCTCCTGCATTGCATCTGATTGTTTTCGCATATAACTTACAATCCTTTCTTCCAAAAAAGGCAGAGGACTGCAAATGCATACCCCTGCCTTTTTTCATTTTCTCAAAAATGCATTCTGATTACAGATACTTCATCGGGTCCACCTTAGTGCCGTTGACACGCACTTCAAAGTGCAGGTGGAAACCAGTGGAAAAACCTGTGCTTCCCACATAGCCGATGGTCTGTCCGGCACTGACGGTCTGTCCGGCAGAAACAGCCACCGATGCCATATGTCCGTACAACGTAGAATATGTACCGTCATGCTGGATAATGACATAGTTGCCGTAGCCGCCGCCGCAGCCGCAGCTGCCGCTTTTCGGATAGTTGTGGGAGCAGCCGGTTACAACACGAACGACTGTGCCGCCCTTTGCTGCAACGATCGCTGCACCGGCATTGCCGCCGGCAATATCAATTGCACCGTGTGTGGTACCCCAGCGGTTGCCGAAAGTACTGGAAATGGTATAGAATCCCGGGCAGGGCCATGTGAAGCCGCCGGACGGTGCAACACTGCTGCTGTCGTCGCTGGAAGAATCCGAACTGCTGCTGGAAGAACTATTCGAACTGCTGGAGCTGCTGGAATTATCCTTCTGGCTGCCCGAAGAAGATGTATCGTCATTTTTCGAAGAAGAGCTGCTGCTGGAGGACTGATTCTTCTTGGCTTCCTCCTGCTGCTGTTGCTTCTGGGCTTCCAGTTTCTTCTTGGCTTCTTCTACTGCAGCTTCTACCGCTGCTTCTTCTGCCGCAGCTGCTTCTTCCCGTTTCTTCTTTTCAGCTTCCGCAGCCGCTGCAATTGCCGCCTTGATCTGGTCTTCTTCTGCGTCCAGAGCCTTGTTGTTTTCTTCCAATGTTGCCACATCGCCGTTCAGCTGCTCTTTCTGCCGCTGCATCTGCTCCTTGGCTTCATCGGTTTCAGAATAGGTCTGCTGGAGATCCTCGATTGCCGCCTTGAATTCTTCCTTCTTGGCCTGCTGGTCTTCCTGCTGGCTTTCCAGATCGGACTTTTCTGTTTCCAGTTCCGCCTTCTTTGCGTTGCAGGTTTCCAGCTTGTCCTTCAGGTCGTTGACCAGCTGGTTGTCATGATTTGCCACACGGGACATCAGTTCATACTTGGAAAGCAGGTCGTAGAAGTCAGTCGCACCTACCAGAGCCGAAGCCAGACTGTCGTTGCCCTGTACGTACATGGCACGAAGCCGCATCTTGAACTCGTCCAGTCCAATGGCAATATCGGCTTCCATGACCTTGATGTCATCTTCTGCCTGTGAAATTGCCTGTGTGGTTTCGTCGATAGACTGAGCAATGCGATCCAGTTCGTGTGAAACGATGTCCAGATTACTCTGCTGCAGGGTGATCTTTTCCTGCAAAGTCTTCTGGTACGCTTCCTTTTCTTCCAGATCAGACTGCAAAGAATCCAGTTCTTTCTGCTTCTCTGCGATCTTCTTTTCGTTGCTCTTGCGTTCTTCCTGTAATTCTGCCAGCGTCTTTGCCGATACCGGAATATCCCTGATCGGTGTCCAGTTTGCTGCCATGCCGCCTGTCAGAATGGTCATGCAAAGCAACGCACTGGTAAAACGCAGACTCAGATGTTTCTTCTTACTCATAGAAAATAGCCTCCTAAGATGTGCATCGGCATTGTTTTAAACATTCAGGTGCTTCCGCATAGAGATCATACTGCCGAACGCTCCGAACAGCGTGCCGGACAGCAGATATGCCAGAGCCACCTTCCATGCCAGTGCACGGAACGGAATGATGCTGCCCATGCCGATCACAGACAGGAATTCCACCTGTCCGGTCAGCAGGCCGACCAGCGAATCATAGCCGAACCAAGTGATCGCCAGTGCAACGCCACCAGCAAGCAAGCCGGTGATCATACCCTCCACAAAAAACGGGATACGGATAAAAGAGTTGGTTGCACCAACGTATTTCATGATCTGAATTTCTTCCCGCCGTGCGAAAACGCTTGCCTTTGTGGCATTGGAAACGATCACAACGGAAATAACGACCAGTGCTGCAATGATCACACCGAATACAACAGTCACGATCTTCCGTACCTCGGTCAGAACGTTGACAAAGTCCATAGGAGCACGGATCGAATCAATGTGATCCAGTCCCTCTACCTGTGTAATCGTTGCAGAAATCTGTGAAATATCTTCAACACGGATCCGATAGCTGTCGATCAGCGGGTTGTCGTCCCCCAGTGAATCGAACAGCACTTCATAATCCGACATGCTGTTTTTCAGATCTTCAAACGCCTGCTCCTTGGAGTAAAAAGAAATCTCCGAAATGTTCGGAATCTGTGCCAATTCCGATTGAAAATCTGCAAGTTCCTGATCTGAAGTATCCTCGTCCATATAGATAATGACTTCATTTTTATCTTCTACGCCGCCGATCATAGAGGTCAGGTTCATATAAAACAACACCGACATACCCACCAGCAGCAGCGAAACCAACAGCACACAGAATGAAGCGAATGCCATCATCCGGTTTTTCCAGATGTTTTCCACACCCTGTCCAATCAGGTACTTGAAACCACTAGCTTTCATGGATCAGATTCCCTCCAATCACTTCGTCAAAGACGATCTGTCCCTGATCGATATTGATGATCCGTCCGCCGAACTGCCGCACCAGACTGTGTTCATGGGTTACCATCAGAATGGTAGTCCCGATGTCATTGATGCCCTGCAACAGTTCTACGATCTCATAAGAAAGTTCCGGATCGATGTTTCCCGTCGGCTCGTCCGCAATAATCAGCTGCGGGTCGTTGACCAATGCACGGGCAATTGCCACACGCTGCTTTTCACCGCCAGACAGCTCGTCCGGATAGGCATATGTCTTGTCCTGCAAACCTACCAGACCGATTACATACGGCACACGCTTCCGGATATATTTCGTCGGTGCATCGATTACCCGCAGCACGAATGCCACGTTTTCATACACTGTCATAGACGGAATCAGCCGGAAGTCCTGAAAGACAAACCCAATGGTACGCCGCAGGGCAGGAATCCGCCGCCGCCGGAGTTTGTTCAGGTTATAGCCGTTGACACTGATCGAACCACTAGTCGGGTTGATCTCTTTTAAGATCAGTTTGATCATGGTGCTTTTTCCGGCACCGGACGCACCAACTACAAAGGCAAAGTCTCCGTCATTGATTTTCAAGTTGACATTGTGCAGTGCATCTACGCCGCTGGAGTATGTCACAGACACGTTCTTCAGTTCAACCATAGTTCACACACATCCTTTCTCTGGGCACTTCCGGCATACCGCCGGAAATACCGTTTCAGTTGATCGCAGACATCCACTTTTCCGGACAGCACACACAAGTTTCCTGCGTTGCTGCCCTTACCAATAAAATTGCACAAAGAGCCGCCGATGCAAAACGCCACACGCTGCACCGGCGGCTTTTATGCCGGAGCGATGCTTCACGCACTCACCCCGTCCTTATTCATCAGAACTTCGCCGGATTCGCAGAGAGGTACTTCTTGACCATCAATGCGATCTTGAAGATAATGGCATGGTCGAATTCCCGCAGGTCCAGACCAGTCAGCTTCTTAATCTTTTCCAGACGGTACACCAGTGTGTTCCGGTGTACAAACAGCTTTCTGGAAGTTTCAGAAACATTCAGGTTGTTCTCGAAGAACTTCTGAATGGTAAACAGCGTTTCATGATCCAGAGATTCAATGCTGCCCCGCTTGAATACCTCGTGAAGGAATGTTTCACACAGCGTGGTCGGCAGGTGATAGATCAGGCGGGCAATGCCCAGATTCTCATAGCTGACAATCGCCTTGTCGGTATCGAATACCTTGCCGACTTCCAGAGCCATCTGTGCTTCCTTGAACGAACGGGACAGTTCCTTGACACCGGTCACAATGGTACCGATACCCACGTTCACGCGGGTGTAGAACTCGCTGCTCAAAGTATCTGCAATGGAACGGGCAAGCTTTTCCAGATCCTTGGTGTCCACAGCACCCTTGATCTCCTTGACCAGAACAATATCCGATTCGGAAATGGTAAAGACAAAGTCTTTATTCTTATCCGGAAACAGATTCTGAATGACATCGTATGCAGAAACGTCATTTGCCGATACAATGCGTACCAGCAGCACTACGCGGCTGACTTCCGAGTTGAAGTGCAGTTCACGTGCCTTAATGACGATGTCCCCCGGCAGTACGTTGTCCAGTACTACATTCTTGATGAAGTTGTTGCGATCGTACTTTTCATCGTAGTACTGCTTGATATTGAACAGGGAAATTGCCAGAATATTGGCATACTTCGCAGCAGTGTCGTCCATGCCCTCTACAAAGACCGCATACTCCGGCTTTGCACGGGAACCAAACGGCTTATAGGTATAACCGTCGCGGATAAAAATATCATGTACATCACTGAGGTCGAGGGAAACGAACTCATTGGTCGTTCCCACCTTTGTCAGGTCGCTGCAAGCGATGATGGTCGCGGTGTCATCGACAACGCCAACGGTTGCGTCGATGGTATCCCGCATCTGGTGAACCAGTCCTTGAAATAATCTGTTCGACATATGGAACTTCCTTTCCTTTTGTAATCTCGGCTTCCGCCAGTTTTGCGGCCGGCGGGCATATCACAAACTGCATTCACCTGTTCAATATATTACAAATTGTAACACATTGCGAAACGATGTTTGTGAATATGCAGTTAAACTTTATGGGATATTTCGAGTCTTGCTACGTTTTTTTGTGCTTTCGCACGATTTTCCATAGAGAATCTATTTTTTTGTTGTAACCTGCTTGTAATCTTTCCCGTTTTTTCCGGCATCTGTCAGCAGGATCACATCTTCTCCGGACAGGTCACCTTCAGAATCCGGAGGGTATTGGCAACACCCTGACGAGCCGCCTCACAGAGCAGCAGACGTGCCTGCTTCAGTTCCGGCGTTTCCGCATACTTGATACTGCACACGTCATAGAACTTGTGGAACAGAGTCGCCAGCTCGGTAGCATACTTAGTGACCTTGGACGGGTCATATGCCTTGGCAGCAGCGTCCAGTTCCGACGGCAGTGCTGCCAGATGCCGGATCAGTTCCAGTTCCTGCGGCTGTGTCAGCAGGGACAGATTGCTGTGGTCGCACTGTTCCAATGTCAGTCCTTCCTCTGCCATGGCACGCAGCAGGCTGCAAATGCGGGCATGGGCATACTGTACATAGTATACCGGATTCTGCGAGGACTGCTCCACAGCCAGATCCAAGTCAAATTCAAAGTGGGAATTTGCCTCTCTGGTGTTGAAGAAGAAACGGGCTGCGTCCAGCGGAATTTCGTCCAGCAGAGTGACCAGTGTGATCGCCTTGCCGCTGCGTTTGGAAAGCTTGACCACTTCGCCGTCACGCATCAGCATGACCATCTGCATCAGTACCACGTCCAGACGGGCTGCATCTGCACCCAGTGCGGTCAGGGCTGCTTTCAGACGAGGCACATAGCCGTGGTGGTCTGCACCCAGAATGTCAATTGCCTTGTCAAACTTCCGCACCATCAGCTTATTATAGTGATAAGCAATGTCCGGTACCACATAAGTGGGGATCCCGTTGGCACGTACCAGCACGAAGTCCTTGTCCGCACCGAAATCCGTTGCCTTGAACCAGACAGCACCCTCCTGCTCATAGGTATAGCCACGCTTGGTCAGTTCGTCTACCACCCACTTTACCTGTCCATTCTGGTGCAGGGTGCTTTCGCGGAACCAGTTGTCATAGACAATGCGGTACTTCTTCAGATCCCGTTCCAGACCGGCGATGTTCTTCGGCAGTGCAAATGCCACCAGTGCGTCCCGTCTGGTCTTGGCATCGGTATTGACATACTTGTCACCGTTTTCAGCGATAAAGTTTTCCGCATGCTCTGTAATGTCTGCCCCATGATAGGCATCTTCCGGCATTTCCACAGAGGAGTCAAAGTGCTGGAGATACCGCACTTCCAGAGAAGTGGCAAACTTTTCGATCTGGTTGCCGGCATCATTGACATAGAATTCCCGCTGTACGTCCCAGCCTGTCCACGCCAGAATCTCTGCAAGGCTGTCGCCCAGTGCACCGCCGCGGGCATTGCCCACGTGCATCGGTCCGGTGGGGTTCGCAGAAACGAAGTCCACCAG
>OGHE01001426.1_pt1 | contig 15683 bp, 10 predicted proteins | sample 1571431 | NCBI WGS metagenome assembly OGHE01 (sample SAMEA2581966, study PRJEB24529) | metagenome | biome: Human gut stool | place: China | collected 2011 | reverse complement strand
CGTATCGGCACTTAGAATTATGCGGTATTGCCTTAGCGTTTGAACAATGTATTTACTTCAGCGCCTGTTTCAGTTCATACAAGAAGTTCAGCGCTTCAATGGGGGTCAGGGTCTCAATATCCAGGCTGTTCAGCTTGTCCACAACCTCGCTGGGAACGGCGGGGTTGTTATAGGCTTCCACTGTTTCAAAATCCAGCTGCATGGCCTTGTTGGCGCCGGGAGCTGTGGCTTCCAGCTGGCGCAGCACGGCGTGGGCACGCTTGATCACGGCCTCCGGCAGACCGGCCAGTTTGGCGACTTCAATGCCATAACTGTCATCCGCCGGGCCCTGCACAATGCGCCGCAGGAAGGTGATATCCTCCCCGCGCTTTTTGACGGCGATGTTATAGTTTTTAATGCCGTCCACATCCTGGTCCATGCTGGTCAGCTCATGGTAATGGGTAGCGAACAAGGTTTTGCAGCCGATGTTATCGCAGATATACTCCACCACGGCGCGGGCAATGCTCATGCCGTCAAAGGTGGACGTGCCGCGGCCGATCTCATCCAGAATGACCAGGCTGCTTTTGGTTGCCCGCTGCAAAATTTCGGCCACTTCGGTCATTTCCACCATAAAGGTGGACTGACCGGCGGCAAGGTCATCCGATGCGCCCACGCGGGTAAAGATAGCATCCACCACGCCGACATGGCAGCTGGATGCCGGAACAAAGCTGCCGATCTGCGCCATCAGGGCAATCAGCGCATTCTGGCGCATGTAGGTAGATTTTCCCGCCATGTTGGGACCGGTGATGATGAGCATGCGGTTTTCGGTTTCGTCCAGCGTAGTATCGTTTGGCACAAACAGACTGCCTTTCAGCATCTGCTCAATCACCGGGTGGCGGCCCTCGGTAATAGAAAGCACATCGCTGTCATCCACCGTGGGCTTTACATAGTTGTTCTGCACCGCCGCTTCCGCAAAGGAAGCCAGAACATCCAGCTGGGCCACCGCAAAAGCCGTGCGCTGGATGCGCAGCAGCTGGGCGGAGATGGCTTCCAGCAGGTCGGCAAACAGCTGGTGTTCCAATACCAACAGGCGCTCGTTTGCGCCAAGGATCTTGTTTTCCAGCTCTTTCAGTTCCGGGGTAATGTAGCGCTCCCCTGTTGTCAGGGTCTGCTTGCGGATAAAGGTATCCGGTACGCTGGCCGCATAGCTGCGGCTGACCTCAATATAGTAGCCGAACACTTTATTGAAACCTATTTTCAGCTTGGGGATACCGGTCTCCTCTTTCAGCTTGGCTTCCAACTGGGAAAGGAAGCCCTTGCCGCCGTGCATGATATCCCGCAGCTCGTCCACTTCGGCGTTGAACCCTGCGCGGATAGCACCACCGTCCTTAAGGTTTGCCGGGGGATCTTCCACCAGGGCACGGTTGATGAGGTCCAGCAGATCTTCCAGCGGGTCCACAGCGCCCGAAAGCTCCCGCAGCAGTGGGGTGGTACACTGCCGGGCCAGCTGGCGTACCTGCGGCAGATAAACACAGGTATCCCCCAGGGCTTTGACCTCCTTGGGGGTGGCGGAGCCATACAGAATGCGGGTTGTCAGGCGTTCAATGTCATAAACATGGGAGAGCGCTTCTTTTAAGTCCGCACGGGTCACGTTGGCATTGTACAGTGCTTCCACTGCATCCAGACGCTGGTTGATGACGCTGCTGTCCACCAGCGGCTGCTCGATCCAGGCGCGCAGCTGGCGTTTGCCCATCGAGGTTTCGGTTTTATCCAGCACCCACAGCAGCGTACCACGCTTTTCACGGCCGCGCATGGTTTCGGTCAGTTCCAGGTTAGCGCGTGTGACCGGGGAAAGCCGCATGTACTGGGCATCGGCATAGTTCTGCACTGACTTGATGCGGTCGATGCCGTGCTTCTGGGTCTCATGCAGGTAGCCAAGCAGTGCCCCAAAGGCATAGGGCACCAGACCGTCCTGCGCAAAGCCGCAGGTATTGCGCCAATCCGCCCCAAACTGAGCGGTCATGGCGTTCTCCATCACCCGCTGCTGGTAGCAGGCATCCTCGCGCAGTTCCACCAGCGCATGGGTGTGCTGGCGGACATAGTTGGTTACTTCTTTTAAGTCCAGCAGTGCCGGGTTGATCAGAATTTCACTGGGCATATAGCGGCAGAGCTCGGTGATGATGGCCGGGCCCATTTTTTCCGCGGTCAGCTCGGTGGCATAGGCCTCGCCGGTGGAAATATCCGCAAAGCAGATACCGGTTTTCCAGCGGCTTCGCACCTTGCGGGTATAAACGCTGCAGATATAGTTGTTTTTATCGTCCGCCAGCATGCTGCTTTCGATCACAGTACCCGGCGTAATTACGCGGATGATATCCCGCTTGACCAGCCCTTTGGCCAGCGCCGGGTCTTCCATCTGTTCACAGATAGCGACTTTGTAGCCCTTGGCAATCAGGCGGGCGGCGTAAATTTCATACGAATGGAACGGCACGCCGCACATCGGCGCACGGTCCGGCAGGCCGCAGGCTTTGCCGGTCAGAGTCAGTTCCAGCTCCCGCGATGCCGTCAGGGCATCGTCAAAGAACATCTCGTAAAAGTCACCCACGCGGTAAAACAGAATCTCGTTGGGGTGCTGGCGCTTGATTTCCAGATATTGCTGCATCATGGGTGAAAGCGCCTGTGTATCAACATCCTCAACTTTTTGGGGCACAATGTTTGCTGCCATTCTTCACACTCCCGATTCTGTTCATGAACAAATTGGCTGCTGTGCTGCCTTAGTGGCAGCCGCCACAGGTGGAGCAGCTGCCGGTGCAGCCGCCGGTGGGGGCCTGAACGGTCATGGGGTCGCCGCCGTTCATGGCCGTGTTGATGATGGCATCAATATGGCTAACCATGGCTTCGCACTCTTTTTTGGCGGTGTTGTAGCGCACCATGCCCTCACTGGACATGATCTGGGTGTACAGGTCGTTCACCTGCTGGTTCAGGTCGGCCACATGGGCGGTATCCGGTTCCGGCTTGGCGCTTTCGTTGTTCAGGTCCAGGCGCTTGAGGTTGAACTCGCCGATCAGGCCCTGCAGCTCCTGGTCGTTATCGTTTTCGCGGCGGGCTGCATCCAGTTCCAGGTAACGGGGGTCAGTCTGCATGGCGGCGGCGGCTTTTTTGAAAAGATCAATGCAATCCATTTTGGTTACTCCTTATTATTACGCTGTATTCAGCAAATGTTAGCTACGATATTTTATTGGAACTGGCTTTATTCTGCCAGTTCTCCCACCAGCAGTGCGGCGCGGGAACCGGTCAGGCGCACATTGGCGTACTGGCCGATCAGGCTTTCCTCGGCGGGGAACTCGACGACCAGGTTGTTATCCAGCCGCCCGTTCAGGGTGCCGGGGGTGCGGCCAGCAGCTTCCACCAATACTTTCACGGTCTGCCCCGCCATAGCGGCGATCATCGGGAAAGCAATGGAATCCTGCAGTTTCAGCAGGCGGTCCATGCGGGCGGCCTTTTCGGCATGGGTGGCCGGGTCCGGCAGCTTGGCAGCGATGGTGCCGGTGCGCTTGGAATAGATAAAGGTAAACAGCTGCATGTATTTGACCCGCTGGATCAAATCAAGCGTTGCCTGAAAATCCTCTTCCGTCTCGCCGGGGAAGCCGACAATGATATCACTGGAGAAGGTTACCCCGGGGATTTTCTCCTTAGCATAATTGACCAGATCCATATACTGGGCAACCGTATAGTGGCGGTTCATTTCTTTCAGGATACGGTCACTGCCGGACTGCACCGGCAGATGGATATGCTTGCACAGGTGATCCTGCGCGGCAATGGTATCGATCAGCTTACGGCTGGCATCCTTGGGGTGGCTGGTCATAAAGCGGATCTGGTAATCGCCCGGAACGGTGCACAGCAGGTTGAGCAGATCGGCAAAATCCGTCTTTTCTTCCAGACCTTTGCCATAGCTGTTTACGTTCTGGCCCAGCAGGGTGATTTCTTTATAGCCCTGCTCTACCAGCGTTTTGAACTCTGCCAGAACATCCGCCGGGGTGCGGCTGCGCTCGCGCCCGCGCACATAGGGCACAATGCAGTAGGTGCAGAAATTGTCGCACCCATACATGATGGGCAGCCAGGCGCGGAAGCCGGAATCACGCCGGATGGGCAGCTCCTCCACCACGGCGTTGCGCTCGACCGGGGTTTCCAGGTAGCGCTTGCCGCGGTGCAGGCGCTCCACCAGCATGGCGGGCAGGCGGTCAATGCCGTCCACGCCGAACACCAGATCCACATAAGGGTAGCTGGCGCGCAGCTTATCCACAATATGCTTTTGCTGCGCCATGCAGCCGCATACCCCGATGATCAGGCGGGGGTTCTTTTCCTTCAGCTTTTTCAGCGCGCCGACATTGCCGAACACGCGCTGTTCCGCATGTTCGCGCACAGCGCAGGTATTGAACAGGATCAAATCTGCCTGCTCGGCGGAATCGCAGACGCCGAAGCCGATGTCCATCAGCACGCCGCGTATCTTCTCACCATCGTTCACGTTCTGCTGGCAGCCATAGCTGCGCACATAGGCAAGGGGCGGGGTATCATAAGTCTGGGCGATGACGGCGGCGGCATCCGCGTTATGGGTATAGGTTAGTTTTTCCAAGATATTGCTCCTGACGGGTGCAGTTTGTCCCAGCTAACGCCTGGGAGAGCACAAAAAATTAGAATCTGACACTTAAGTATACCGCAACGCACGACAAAGTACAAGATGCCTGTCCCCAGAAATTTTGCTCAGAAAATTTTCTGGTGTCGAGAACTCTCACCGGGTTTGGAGTCCTCATAAAGTTAGGCAGGGGGTGTGGCATGCAGTATTCTCGAAAATACCGAAAAGATGGGTGCTCCTATTCCACCACTTAAAAATGTTCTTGAAAAGACGCAAGACAGTAACGACAATACGAATATTCTCTCACTATAGGCGTTCATTTTTTCTATTTACGGTTTTGTGATTTGGTTAAAATTATATTATGCCATTATTTCTACAGTAGCACACGACTCAGATAAAAGGCTCCCACATAACATGCCAGATAATAAACTTTTGCTTTGCGAGTAAAATCCCTTATTAAAAATACATAGACAAAAATTCCATAGCACAGTAGCACTACACAGTGAACTGGCAGCAATTTTAGCGAACCATCTCCCAGGAACATTTCCGCAATGAAGGCAATAAACATCGGTGGAAGCATTGTCGCACTGATATCAATCAATTCGTGAATCTCAAACTTTTGATTTTTGAAGGATATCTGTTGTAGAATAGCATACGCCATAATTCCCATCAAACTTCCCAATGTGTTTACAATAAAATCATCTATATCTACGACACCGGTTTTTAGAATGAACTGCGCACTTTCTATGAAGAATGTTGTCAGGCATGACATTCTAACTGCCTTATATACGCGAAAATGCTTCTGGTAATAGCAGTAAATTATTCCAAACGGTACAAACATTACCATATTATAAAGCATATCCCATGAAATAGGATTGCGACCATATTGCAAGTTCTCTCTAACACTATGGAACGGCAGTAGATTAATTTCTTCCACCCGTGTTAGTTGACCACCCATAATTGTCATAATCACGTTAGAACGCGATACACACATACTAAATACTATCACAAAATATAGTATAGTCATAAACTGGAAGCCATGCTTTCTTCTGCTTTTCATAATCGGTTGCCTCTCCAATCGTTTTAATTTATCATAGCTTTCTTTAAATTTGTTTATCTTTACTGCTGGGCATCATATAGTTCCTTATAGATTCTACATGTATCATATAGTCTATCATGTTCTCCATGATAAATCAATTTTCCATCGTCAAATACACAATTTCTACACCTGCCCCGGAAAATTTTGCTGGAATGGGGCGCGGGCATTTTTTTTGGGGGGGTGTTTTCCCCTGCCTGGCTGTAAGTTCAATCAACGAATCAAAGCGAATCCCGCAAAACAAAAAGAACCGTCCCCGCAGCGCTACTGCAGGTCCGGTACATCATCGTATATTCGTATGCTGATCTGCCTGCGCTGCGGCAGGCGGGATTTCGGGGGATTGCCATTACATTAAGCTGAACAGGTCAACCTGGCTGGTTTCCGGCAGATTTCCCAAAGCGCCGACTTCGTGCAATTTGTCGAATACCGACTGCGCCACGCCGGAGGCTTGCTGCAGTTCTTCCACCGAGATATATTCCTGCCCATGGATGGTAGCCTGTTCCAACGCCACAGCGGCAGCTTCGCCCAGGCCGCGGATGGCGGTAAAGGGCAGGCGCACTTTGCCGTCCTCCACCACATACTTGCTGGCATAGCTCTTGCCCAGCTCAATGGGCAGGAACTGGCAGCCGCGCTGCAGCATTTCATTGACCAGCTGCAGGCTGACAAGGGCATCATCGTCCTTAGCGGTACGCTCATCCTTGGGGATCTTTTCGTTATCCCGCAGGTGCTCCTTGGCCACGCGCACACCGCCAACAGCTGCTTCATAGTCGATATCCGCGCCGCGAACGGTAAAGTACACAGCATAGAAGATAGCCGGGTGGTACACCTTGAACCACATCAGGCGGATGGCCGCCATCAGGTAGGCAACAGCGTGAGCCTTGGGGAACATATACTTGATCTTGCGGCAGGATTCGATGTACCAATCCGGCACATCATGCTCCTTCATGGCTTCTTCCCAGCCGGGCTTAAAACCGCCCTTGGCCACCTTGCCTTTACGCACGGCCTCCATAATGTCAAATGACATTTTGGGTTCCAGCCCCTTGCGCAGCAGGTAGAGCATGATACTGTCACGGCAGCCGATCACCTCGGCAATGGTGCAGGTACCGGAGCGGATCAGTTCGTCCGCGTTGCCGGTCCACACATCCGTGCCGTGGGACAGGCCGGAGATTTGGATCAGCTCCGAGAAGTTTTTCGGCTTTGCATCCAGCAGCATACCGCGCACAAAGTTGGTGCCCATTTCCGGGATGCCGAAGGTACCGGTCTGGCTGCCGATTTGCTCCGGGGTAACGCCCAGTGCTTCGGTGGAGGTCAGCAGGCTGTAGACCTTGGGATCGTTCATCGGCACGCTGTCAATGGGGATGCCGGAATACTCTTCAAAGAACTTATAGAAAGTCGGAACATCATGACCCAGCTCGTCCAGCTTGAGCAGCGTATCATGCAGGTACTTAAATTCAAAGTGGGTGGTCAGCAGGCCGCCCTTCACATCGTCCGCCGGGTGCTGAATGGCACAGAAATCATAAATATCAAAGGTGGAAGGCACAACAACCATGCCGCCGGGGTGCTGGCCCGTGGTGCGCTTGACACCGGTGCAGCCCAGGCACAGGCGGTTTTCCTCAGCACGGTTCACGGTTTTGCCACGCTCTTCCAGATACTTTTTCACATAACCGTAAGCCGTTTTATCCTGTAGGCCGGATACAGTGCCCGCCTTGAACACATTCTCCTTGCCGAACAGCTCCTCCGTATAGCGGTGAACGTTGGACTGGTACATGCCGGAGAAATTCAGGTCGATATCCGGCTCCTTATCGCCGTAAAAGCCCAAGAAGGTTTCAAACGGGATATCGTGGCCGTCCATGATCATGGGTTCGCCGCAGACAGGGCATTTTTTATCCGGCAGGTCAAAGCCGTCCATCGTCACGCCATCATCAATCCACTCGCTGTGCTTGCACTTGGTGCACAGGTAGTGCGGCGGCATGGAGTTGACCTCCGAAATGCCGGAAAAGTGCGCCACAGCGCTGGAGCCGACAGAGCCACGGCTGCCCACCTGGTAGCCGCCTGCGTTGGAAAACGCCACCAGCTTGACCGCAATGACATACAAAACAGCGTAACCATGGCCGCAGATGGAATCCAGCTCTTTTTTCAGGCGCTTTTGCAGCACATCCGGCAGGGGGTTGCCGTAATCACGGCGGGCGTGCTGCCAGGTGCCGGAGCGCAGCTGATCCTCAGCACCCTCAATGGAAGGCGGGTAGGTTCCCTTGGGGATGGCGCGCAGATTGTTATCAATGGTAGCGGCAATCTTGTTGGGGTTGGTCACGCAGATTTCAAAGGCTTTTTCCTGCGGGAGATAGCTGAACTGCTCCAGCATATCCGGCGTGGTGCGGTAGAACAGCGGGGCCTGGTTGTCAGCATCCTTAAAGCCGTTGCCTGCCTGCAGGACCGCGCGGTAAATGCGGTCCTCCGGCTCCTGGAAGTGAACGTCACCGGTGGCAACCACGGGGATATGCAGTTCTTCGCCCAGCTGGATGATGGTGCGGTTGAAGTTCTTGATGGCTTCGATGGAATCCACCTGCCCATTACGGACCATGAACTCGTTGTTGCCAAGAGGCTGCACTTCCAGATAGTCATAATACCGGGCAATACGCAGCAGTTCATCATGGGCCTTGCCTGCCACTACGGCGCGGTACAGCTCGCCTGCTTCGCACGCAGGTGAAAGCAGCAGGCCCTCGCGGTATTGATTCAGCAGGCTGCGGGGCACGCGCGGCTTTTTGAAGAAATACTTGGTGTGCGCCGCACTGACAATGCGGTACAGGTTTTTGAGTCCTGTCTGGTTCTGCACCAGAATGATCAGGTGGTAATACTTCTTTTTCAGCACCTCTTTGTTGCCGCCAAGGCCGGTGTTGATAGCCTCCACGGTGGTCATGTCCTTCTCCTTCAAATCGGAGAGCATAACCTCAAAGATGCGGGCCAGCGCCATGGCGTCATCCACGGCGCGGTGGTGGTTAAAGGGCTGGATTTCCAGATGTTTGTTGATGGTATCCAGTTTATAGTTATGCAGGCCGGGGAACAACGCCTGCGCCATGGGCAGGGTGTCAATATAGGTGTTGGAAAAATCCACCCCCGCCTTATCCCCTGCTTTACGGATGAACAGCATATCAAAGCTGTTGGCGTTGTGGGCAACCAGGATGTTATCACCGCAGAATTCCTTGAATTGGCGGATGGCCTCGGCCGGTGTGGGGGCATCGGCCACCATGCTGTCGTTGATGCCGGTCAGCTCCACCACCTTTTGCGGGATGGGTTTGCCGGGGTTGACGAAGGTACAGAAACTCTTATCCGGGTTGATCTTGCCGTTTTCCACGTACACGGCACCGATCTCGGTCAAAGCTTCCACGTTGGAGTCCAGGCCGGTGGTCTCGGTATCAAACACCACAAAGGAGCCGGTGATGGGCATGGTTTTGGTACCATACACAGCGGGGATCATATCGTCTACAAAGTAGGCTTCACACCCATAGATCAGCTTGAAGTTGGGGTCGTCCTGGTGGATCTCGTCAGTGGCAAGCATGGCTTCCGGGTAGCCCTGGCACACGCCGTGGTCGGTAATGGCAATGGCGCGGTGGCCCATGCGGTGGGCCAGGCGCACGATCTTGCCAGAATCGCAGAAGCCGTCCATGCTGCTGGACTTGGTATGCAGATGCAGTTCCACGCGCTTTTGCCCCTCGGGGGCATCATCATGGCGGGGCATACGCTCCACCTGCAATACATCATAGGGCAGCAGGACATAGTCGTGCTCGTACTTATCGTAGGTATAGTTGCCGCGCACGATGAGGGTTGTGCCGGATTTGAGGCCCTCCCACTTAGACATATCCTCGTTTTCATCGCCGAGGACTTTGAGGTTGATGGAACCGTTATAGTCGGTGATGGAGGTAAAGTAGATTTTGCGGCGGTTGCCCTTTACCTCGGTAAAGAATACATCGCCCCACACGGTCACCTTGCCGCCATCGCCCAGATCGTTCAGCGGGCGCAGGTCGGCAGGCTTGAAAGACTTGCCATAGAACACCTTAGCCGGCTTGGAGGTGAGCTCCAGCCCCTCAATGGTAAAGGGTGCCACTTCTTCTTTGGCCTTGAACTGCACGGCGGGCACCTTTTCTGCCACGCGGCGGTCGAGTTCGTCCGCATCCATCTGTTTGCCGACCAGCTCCATGCGCACAATGGGCAAAGCACCGGTGCGCTCCCGGATGAGTTCTGCCAGATGCTTGGGCAGCTCCACGCTTTCCAGAATCGGCAGACCCGCGTTGACCCGCACCACGAGACCGTCCTGAGCAAAAGCAACCGGCTGGGTTTTATCCAGAAAGCCGTTGACCGGCATCCCCTGCTGTTTGAGCTCTTCGATCATAGCCTTGACGGCTTCCGGCGTGATGGCGTTATAGTTGAAGTAGTTGCGCATGGTCAACTCATAACCGGCAAAAATCTGCTCCAATGACGCCAAAAGACGCCCGCACAGGGCAGAGTCCAGCGGCTCTGTGCTGCGCAGGCAGATGATAACTTTGCGTGCGGAACGGAACAGTTCTACCCGCTCCACAAACACATTGCTGAAGCTGGCGGTAAACTGTTCATCGGCCGTGAACTGCGGCCAAACCTGGGTAACAAGTGGTTTTAACATAGCACCTCTTGAGAGTTACGGACGGCCTTTTTTGAAAAAAGGCCTGGCAAAAAGCCTCAATATGATCGACTCGTTTAAATGCAGACCAATTTTTTGTTGGATTCAAAGGCAGCCCGGCAGCTGGCGTTAAGCTCCCCTGTTTTCGCAGGCTTTGTTAGCATCACATAGAAGTGCAATGCTCTATTTACCGGGAAATATAAATCAGACTTTTTCTCAGCGTGTTGAAAAGCGTATTTTCCCTTGTAGAGGATAGGGGTGAACGCCACCGCAGAGGAATTCTGCCTTGCCGTGTGCTGCGAACGTTGCACATGATTTGTAGGGGACGATGCTTGCATCGTCCCGCAATGGTGGGCTTTGCCGCAGATTCCTCCACAGCAGGCTCCGCAAGGTGACGGGCGCATAACGTGCGCCCCTATGGTCACTATGGGGTAAACAGCGCAGTTTTCCCATGCGGTGCCGTGCCGCTTTCACGCAACATTTTCATCGCTTTGGCATCGGTTTTCGGACTTGTTTTCGGAACTTGTTTTTATCTTTGCGGATGACATGCATCGCGGTGATGGTGGCCACCACGCCGGGCAGCAAAAAGGCAAAGGCATCCAGCACCAGGCAGGCGGCCAGCTTGATTGCGGCGTTGGGAGCACTTTTGCAGTACCAGACTTCCAGCACAATACTGACCACAAAGCACACCAGCAGCACCGTGCCAATGCAAAGCAGCCCCCGCACAAACGGCGGGAGCTTGGCTTTAGCGGTCGGTTCTGCGTTTTTTGGGGTGTTCCGGATCATTACAGTTTATGGATTTCCTCAACGAACTGGCTGACGATATCGCCTTTCAGGGTGCGGATCTTCTCGCCATGCTCAAACAGCACAGCACAGTCCTTGCCGCCTGCAATGCCGATGTCCGCATCGCTGGCTTCGCCGGGGCCATTGACAATACAGCCCATAATGGCGATTTTTACCGGCTTTTTGAAGCCCTCTTCTTTCAGGCGGCGCTCCACCTCGTTGGCAATTTCGATCATGGGGTACTGGGTGCGGCCGCAGGTGGGGCAGCTGATGATCTCCGGCCCGGCCACGGCGTAGCCAACCGCACGCAGGAGATCGTAACCGGCGTACACTTCATCCTCCGGGTCGCCGGTCAGGGAGACGCGCAGCGTATCGCCGATGCCTTCCAGCAACAGGCCGCCAATCCCCATGCCGGATTTGATCAAGCCCATGCGGTTGCCGCCGGCTTCGGTCACACCCACATGCAGGGGGTAATCTGTCTGGGAGGCCAGCAGCCGGTAAGCGGCCATCATGCGCGGCACGTTGGAGGATTTTATGGAGATGACGATATTATTAAAGTCATGCTTTTCCAGCAGGCGCACATGGTACATGGCACTTTCCACCATGGCTTCCGGCACAGGGGCACCGTAACGGGCCAGGATATGCTTTTCCAGGCTGCCGCCGTTCACGCCAATGCGGATGGGGATGTTTTTGGCATTGCAGGCATCCGCGACCGCTTTTACACGGTCATCATCACCGATGTTGCCGGGGTTGATGCGAATCTTATCGGCACCGGCATCGATGGCGGCAAGGGCGGCGCGATAGTCAAAGTGGATATCGGCCACAACGGGGATATCCACCGCCTCCTTAATGGCCGATACCACCGCGGCATCTGCCGGGGTGGGCACCGTGACGCGCACGATCTGGCAGCCCGCTTTTGCCACGCGTTTTGCCTGCTCCACGTTGCCCGCAATATCCTTAACGGGCACATTGAGCATGGTCTGCACTGCAATGGGGTTGGTGCCGCCAATGGTAATGTTGCCGATTTTGACCGTCCGTTTTAGCTGACGCATGGAAAAACGCCTCCTGTATGTTACTTTGCAAAGCCTACTGTTCCCCTTTTATCTGGGTTGCTGCGGCTTTCGTTCCAAATCAAAGAATATATTTTGCCACATCCTGCATCGTGGTCAGCACCATCAGCATTAAAAGCAGGATCATGCCTGCCGCGTTGATGGCTGTCTGGAAGCGCAGCGGCAGTTCCCTCCGGGTAATGCCTTCTGCGGCAAGGAACAGCAGCTTGCAGCCGTCCAGCCCGGGGATGGGCAGCAGGTTAAACACGCCAAGATTTACCGTGATGACAGCGGCCAGGCTGAGCACATCCCGCCAGCCATATTTGACGGCTTCGCTGACCGCATTGACTACACCGACCGGACCGGAAAGCTCATTGACGCCCACACGCCCGGTGAAAAGGTCCAGAAATCCGCGCAGGATGACCCGCGCATAATAGCAGAAATACCGTGCCGCCCCATGCACCACGCTGCGCGGCGTTTTTTCAATGCCATACACCCGAAAATCCAGTACCATGGAGGTTGTGCCGTCCGCATTGGTAGTGGAATCAAACTGCACCTGGGGCAGTGTGACCAGCTTGCCGTCCCGCAGAACCGTGATGGTTGCGGTATCATTTTCGGTACGCTGCAGTTCGTACATGACATCTTCAGCCGTAAAGCAGAAATGCCTGTTGACCGACATGATCTCATCGTTCACCTGCAGGCCAGATGCCTGGCTTTTGGGGTTTTCACCCTGGAAGTCATAAATGATCTTGCTGGTCACAGCGCTGCCGCTGGCCACAAGTACCAGCAACAGGATAAAGCCCAGCACAAAATTCATCAGGGCACCGGCGGCAATCACAAAAAAGCGCTGCCAGGGGCTTGCTTCCACAAAGCTTTTGCCATCCACCGTCAGGGGGAACAAGGGAGCATGCGGATCATAGGTATGCACAGAAGCAGCGGCAGCATCCTGCTTTTTCGCAGGTTCTGCCCGCTCCTGCTCGTCCGGGTCCTCAGATTCTTCCGGGGTTTCACCGGCAAGGTTATTGTAACCGCCCAGCGGCAGCAGACGCACGGAATAACGGGTGCCGCCCCTGACGGTGCTCCACAGCGCCGGGCCGAACCCGATGGAAAATTCCTCCACATGGATGCCGCAGTGCCGGGCGGCAAAAAAATGCCCGGCCTCATGCACCAGCACCACCGTGCCAAATACCAAAACTGCCACAATCGCGGTCAGCAGAAAATTCATAAGCACCTCGCTTACAGGGAACTTTGACAGCCGGGCCGCCAAATGCCCGGCACAGAAGGGTTACACATGGGCTTTTACATAATCGCGCGCCATGCGGTCGCAGTCATACACATCCTGCAGGGTATAATCCCCGCCAAAGCTGTCGCTATCCACCATGCCTTCCACCAGGCGGCCAATATCCAAAAAGCCGATCTTATCCTGCAGGAACAGGCGCACAGCTTCCTCGTTGGCACCGTTTGCGGCGCAGGGGCCAAGGCCGCCCTTGCGGATCGCCTTTTTGGCGGCTGCCAGGCAGCGGAACGTTTCATCATCCGCCACATCAAAGCTCAGATGCTTGAGGGCAGCAAAATCCAGCTCCGGCACCGGGCTGGGCAGACGGTCCGGCCAGGTCAGGGCATACTGGATCGGAATGCGCATATCCGGCACGCCAAGCTGAGCGATAACAGAATGGTCGGCAAACTGCACAGCAGAGTGCACAATGCTTTCGCGCTGGACAACAATCTGAATCTTATTCTCCGGCAAGCCAAACAGCCAGACAGCCTCAATCAGCTCCAGACCTTTGTTCATCTTGGGGGCAGAGTCGATGGTGATCTTAGCGCCCATATTCCAGTTGGGGTGCTTGAGGGCATCAGACTTGGTTTTGCCGCGCAACTGCTCGGTCGTCATACCAAAGAAAGGTCCGCCTGACGCGGTGAGCAGAATCTTTTCCAGCCGTTTGGCAGAATGCTGATCCTGCAGGCACTGGAAGATGGCGGAATGCTCGCTGTCCACCGGCAGCAGCTTGACGCCGTATTTCTTTACCGCGTCCGTTACCAGGTGGCCGCCGGTCACAAGGCTTTCCTTGTTGGCGAGGGCCAGATCATGTCCGCTTTCGATTGCAGCCAGAGAGGCCGGCAAACCGGCAATACCGACTACCGCGTTCAATACAACATCGGGGCCATCCATGGCAGCCAGAGTGCGCAGCCCTTCCGGGCCTTTCAGCAGTTTGGGTGCGTTGGCGGTACCGGCAAGGGCAGCATCCAGTTTCTCACAGGCGGCAGGGTCCACCACGGCCACATATTCCGGGTGGAACTCTTCGATCTGCCTTTGCAGGATCTCCACGCGGGAGTTCGCTGCAAGGCCAAAGATGCGGTAGCCGTGCATCCGGGCAACATCAAGGCTCTGGGTACCGATGGAACCGGTGGAGCCAAGCAGAGTAATAGTTTTTGGCATGTTGACATCCCCTTATGGAAAGGCACTGCCCCAAAAGTGCAGTGCCGGTTGTTGTTCTGGTTTTCGGGACCCGGCCTGTTGATACGGCGGCCCCCTGTTTACGCTTTACTGGAACACATAAAAGAAGTAACGCACCACGATGGACACCAGCGGCGCGATAAACATCACGCTGTCAAACCGATCCAAAATACCGCCGTGTCCGGGAAAAATGGTGCCGTAATCTTTGATACCCACCTGACGCTTGACGGCAGAGGCGAAGAGATCGCCCAAAATGCCCAGCACCGACGCCACGGCGCCCATGGCGGCAATGATGATATAGTGCCGCGCGGTGACAGCCACCGTCAGGCTGGCGAACCGGCCGGAAAGCGCGCTGTAAATAATGGTTGCCAGCAGCCCGATGACCACGCTGCCGATCACGCCGCCGATGGCGCCTTCCACCGTTTTGTTGGGGCTTACCACCGGAGCCAGCTTGTGCTTGCCGAACGCGCGGCCCGCAAAGTAGGCGCAGGTATCGCCGCCCCAGGCAAAGCACAGGATCAGCAGGATGAAGTAGATGGCATCATAGCCGTACATATCCATCGGCAGGCAGCGCTTGAGGTGGATGAGAGAGTAAAAGCAGAACAGAATCACACCGCTGAAGTAGATAAAGCCGCTCAGCTTGCCAAAATCCAGCGTTTTATCATGGGTGATGAGCACCACATTATAAAACAGCACCGTCAAAAAGCCCACAGCCAGCAGCGCTGCGCGCGCCGCGCCGCTGGAGCTGAGCATGAGCAGCATGGTAAACGGCACCGCTGCCGCATACAGGTACCACTGCTTTTTGCCAAAGCCCATTGCGGTAAACACTTCATGAATGCCAAGCAGGCAGATAGCCGCCAGCACCAGGTCAAACAGGATCGTGTCAAAGAAAGCCAGAACCACGGCAAGAACAGCCAGCCCGACTACGGCGGTAATGATGCGAGTTTTCATAAAAGATGGTTTCCTTTCAACAGCAGCTGCGGTGTGTTAAGGCAATACCGCATAATTCTAAGTGCCGATACGGCGAGCGAGGTGCGGCA
>OGHE01001417.1_pt1 | contig 15731 bp, 15 predicted proteins | sample 1571431 | NCBI WGS metagenome assembly OGHE01 (sample SAMEA2581966, study PRJEB24529) | metagenome | biome: Human gut stool | place: China | collected 2011 | reverse complement strand
CTGCGCCGATGTTCTTCATGGCAATGCCGAACATGCAGGCCCAGAACAGGATGCCAATGTAGTTGCCGTTCATCAGAGCGCTGACGGGGTTGGCCACAAAGTTGGTCAGCAGGGTGCTCAGCACCTCGCCCAGACCCTGCGGGATCACGTCAGATTGTGCCGCATCGGCCAGCACCACCGTGACCGGGAACAGAAAGCTTGTGATCGCTGCAATGGCTGCCGCCAGAAAGGTGGTGAGCATATACAGCCAGATCACGGTACCAAAGCGGCGGTCCAGCTTGGACGAGCCCTGTGCCAGCGCGCTTGCCACAATAACAAACACCAGCACCGGGGCAATGCCCTTCAGTGCACCGACGAACAGGCTGCCCAGCTCGCCGACCCAGCCCGCACCCGGCGCAACAAGCGCCAGCACCGAACCGACTGCCAGACCGATCAGGATGCGCAGGATCAGGCTGGTCTGGTTGTACTTTGCAACAACCGCTTTCAAGGTTTTCATATCGTAACACTCCTCTTATACTGTACGCCCATTGCGTACATTTTCCTGTTTCTTGCACGAGAACAGTTGTCATTATAGCACACACGGCCAGAAAGAGGAAGTGTTTCCGGGCATTTTGCCAACCCAAAAAGATATTTTTGTGAACAATTTTCAAAACGCCCCAAAAACTGTATTCCTACAAAACACAATTTTGCGGTTTTGACTACAAAAAATCTCCCGTGAAAACAGAACACCGGAGCGTCCGCAGACACTCCGGTGTTCCGAAATTATAAACGTTCCTTCCGCCCGTCCTTATCCCATCCGGGTCAGGGACATCCGCTGGTAGGCGATGCGCGGCGTGCCGTCCTCCACATGGATGATGCCGCAGCGGGTAAAGCCCTCGCTTTCCAGCAGATGCTGCATCACCTTGTTGTCGGCGTGGGTGTCGGCGCGCAGGCTCTCGCAGTGCTCCAGACACCACTCCACCACTGCTTTGCCCACGCCCTTGCTTTCGCCTGCAGAGGCCAGCCGGTGCAAAGTGCCGTAGGGCAGGGTGTCGTCGAGCCACTGCCCGTCCTCGATGCACTTATAGGTAGGGTCCTCGCCAAGGATAAAGGCAAACACCGCCTGCATCCGGCCGTTGATCATGTACACGAACAGCCGGTTGGTGTCGATATCCTCCTCCAGCAGCTCCGGGGTGGGGTAGCCATCCCCCCACTGGGTGGGGTTGCCGTTTTCCGCCATGAATTTCCGCGCACGGGCATAGACCTCAAGGATCTTTGCCATATCCGCTCTCACCGCTCCGCGAAACATATCTTCTCATCCTCTCTTGCCCGCGCCCTGCCGCGCCAGCTTACATTTCTTTCAGTATAACACAATTTTCCATAAAGTGCCAGATTTTTCTCCATTTTTCAGGCAAAAACAGACCGCCGTGCGCGGGGCGCGGCGGTCTGGGCAGGGGCGGTTTTTTCAGGCCATGGGACGGCGGCGCACCAGCCGGTACTCCCGGGGGCTCAGGCCATAGCGCTCGTGGAACAGGCGGTAGAAATAGCTGGTATTTTCGTACCCCACCTGCGCAATGATCTGCTGGATGTTCAGGTCGCTGCGGCGCAGCAGCCGCGCCGCCGTTTCCATGCGGTGCTTCTGCAGCAGCTCCTTGTAGGTGCGGCCGGTCTGGGCGCGCACGCACTCGCTGACATACGCCAGCGAAACACCATAAGCCCTTGCCACGTTGGAAAGGCTGGCCTCGCGATAATTGTGGGTGATCTCCTGCAGCGCCGCCTGCACCAGCGCATCGCGGCTCACGGCCTCCATACGGGCGGGCTGCGGGGAGCATTCAAGCTTTGCCATCATTGTATCTGTCCTCCGTAACGGTGCGGCGGGCGGGGGACTGGGGGAAGCCGGACCACCCGCCGCACGATAACTGCGGAGCCCTTTCAGGGCTCTTATACTCTGAATACGAATGGCCCGCCGCAAACATTGCAGGAAAGCTAAAAATTTTTTAGTCAATTTTGGTTGTAGGGGGAAGAGGGACGATTTAAAATGGCTTCCGCTGCGCTCTCGCCATATTCAGCGGAAGAATTATTTTTATTTCGCGTTTGTCGCGCTCTGCGGAGCGCGACAAACGCATTTTCACAGGTGGGGTGGGGAACGAACTCCCTCAGCTTGAAGGTTTTCCCACCGAAAAAGGCTGTCCACCGGGTGGCAGACAGCCTTTTCCAGAAGAAAATAAGGAAAACACGTGCCCAAAAGGGCTGGGTGAGTGTCAGAACATCCTTTCGTCCTTGTAGCGCCCGGTGCGCACGAACTGCACCCACTCGGCTACGTTCACGGCGTGGTCACCAATGCGTTCCAGATACTTGATGACCATGAGCAGATCCAGCGCAGCGTCCACCTTGGCGGGGTCGGCGGCGATCTCCTGTGCCAGCGTGTGCTTGATGGCGTTGAAGTCGTAGTCCACGGCATCGTCTGCGGTGATGACGCGGCGGGCGGTGATCTCATCCTCTGCGGTCAGGGCTTCCATGGCGTCCAGGATCATCTGGTAGGCCTTGCGCCCCATGGCAATGGCCTGACTGACGGCAGGGTCGCCCTCCTTGCGCACGGTGACCAGATGGGGGATGATCTCCGCGATATCCGAGGCGTGGTCGCCCATGCGCTCGATATCGGTGACCACCTTCATAGCGGTGGAGATGCGGCGCAGATCGCCCGCTACCGGCTGCTGGCGCAGCAGCAGGGTCATGCAGCGGTGCTCAATGTCCCGCTCCATGTTGTTGATGCGGTCATCCCCCTGCACGATCTTCTGGGCAGCTGCGCTATCGGCGGTGCACAGCGCTTCCAGCGCAGCCGCCACGGCCTCGGCGGCGTTCTGCCCCATCTCCACCAGCGCGGTCTTGAGGGCCTCCAGATCGCTGTCGTATTGTTTGCGAATGCTCATTGCTTTGTTCCTCCCTGCATTAACCGAACCGGCCGGAGATGTAGTCCTCGGTGCGCTTGTCCCGGGGCGTGCTGAAGATCTGGTTCGTGGGGCCCGCCTCCACCAGTTCACCCAGCAGGAAGAAGGCGGTGCGGTCGCTGATACGGGCCGCCTGCTGCATATTGTGGGTGACGATGACCACGGTGTAGTTCTTTTTCAGCTCGCTCATCAGCTCTTCCACCTTCATGGTAGAGCCGGGGTCCAGTGCGCTGGTGGGCTCGTCCATCAGCAGCACCTCGGGCTTGACCGCCAGCGCCCGGGCGATGCAAAGACGCTGCTGCTGCCCGCCGGAAAGGCCAAGGGCGCTCTTTTTCAGGCGGTCCTTCACCTCGTCCCACAGGGCGGCACCCCGCAGCGAGCTTTCCACCAGCGCGTCCAGCTCCGCCTTGCTGCGCGCGCCGTGCAGCTTGGGGCCATAGGTGATGTTATCGTAGATGCTCATGGGGAAGGGATTTGCCTTCTGGAACACCATGCCCACCCGGCGGCGCAGGTCGGTCAGCTCCATCTCCCGGGCAAAGATATCCTCGCCCTTCAGCCGCACATCGCCCTCGATGCGCACGCCCGGCACAAGGTCATTCATGCGGTTGAGGGTCTTTAAAAAGGTGGATTTGCCGCAGCCGGAGGGGCCGATGAGTGCGGTGATCTCCCGCTCGCCCACGTCCAGCGAAATATTTTTCAGCGCCTTGAAGTCGCCGTACCAGAGGTTCAGATCCTTTGCCGATATCACCGGCACATTCGTGTTTTCCATAGAGTACCTCTTTATTTTTACTGCTTCTGTTTCAGTTTTGTTTTCGCCAGACGTGCTGCCAGATTGATGACCAGCACCAGCACCAGCAGCACTGCGCCGATGCCCCATGCGGAGGCAAAGTCGCCGTCCTCAAAGGCGCGCAGATACAGCAGCACCGACAGGGTAGCGCCGTTGGAGGTATAGGCTTTGAACACGCTCTTGGCGATCACCTCTGCCGCACCGGCGGTGAACAGCAGCGCGGCGCTTTCGCCCACGATGCGGCCCACAGCCAGAATGCAGCCGGTCACGATGCCGTCGATGCTGCAGGGCAGCACGATGGTGCGGATGATGTGCCACTTGCCCGCACCCAGACCCATGGCACCCTCGCGGTAGCCCTGCGGCACCGTTTTGAGGGATTCCTGCGTGGTGCGGATGATGGTGGGCAGGTTCATCACCACCAGCGTCAGGCTGCCGGACAAAAGACAGGTCTGGAAGCCCAGCGCCTGACTGAACACCAGCATACCCACCAAGCCATAAATGATGCTGGGGATACCGGCAAGTGTTTCGTTGGTGAACTCGATCACCTTGATGAGCCGCCGGTTGGAGGCGTATTCGGTCAGGTAGACCGCCGCGCCCACGCCCAGCGGCAATACGATGAGTAATGTCAGCAGGATGACATACAGGGTGTTGAGGATGGCGGGCAGGATGCCGTCGGTCTTTTTCAGCACACTGGCGGTGGTGGAAAGGAATTTCCAGCTGATGTGGGGGATGCCCCGCACCAGCACCATGCCGATGATACCGGCAACCAGCACCATCACCAGCACTGCGCTGACCCAGACCAGCACGGTCATTGCCCGGTTCCATGCCCGGCGGGAGGGCGAAAAGCCGTTATTCATCGCGGTCGCCTCCCTTCAGTACCACGTTCAGCACCACATTGATGAGCATGATGAACCCGAACAGCACCAGCGCGATGCTGAACAGCGCCTGCCGCTGCAGGCCGCCGGCGTAGCTCATCTCCTTGGCGATGGCGGTGGTCAGCAAAGTGACGCTGCGGAACAGGCTGTCCGGCATATTGGGGCTGTTGCCCGCCACCATCATCACGGCCATGGCCTCGCCGATGGCGCGGCCGATGCCCAGTACAACGCCTGCGGCAATGCCGCTTTTGGCCGCCGGGATGCTGATCTTGAACCATGTTTCGGTGTCGGTAGCGCCCAGTGCCAGACTGCCCTGCTCATACTCCGGCGGCACGGCGTTGAGCGCCGTCACCGCCACGGACACGATGCTGGGCAAGATCATGACGGAAAGCACCACGATGGCGCTGAGCAGGCAGGCACCGGAGGCCTTGCCGAAGGTCTTGGCCACGGCGGGCACCAGCACCTGCATACCCAAAAGGCCGAACACCACGCTGGGGATACCGGACAGCAGCTCGATGGCGGTGACCACCACGGTGCGCAGCTTGGGGTCTGCGGCCTTGGAGAGGAACACCGCCGTCAGCAGGCCGATGGGCACGCCGAGGATGGCAGCGCCCAGCGTACCGTAGACACTGGACAGGATGAAGGGCAGGATGCCGAACAGCGGCTCTGCCGCAGTAGAGGCCCATTTTGTGCCGAAGAGAAATTTGAAGATGCCGATCTTATGGATGGCCGGCACACCGGAGGCCACCATATACACCGAGATGAGCACCACACAGCACACCGCCAGCATTCCGCACAGGAAGAAGATGAAATTCATCATCGCTTCCAGCCAGTCGGCAGGGGTGCGGGGCAGCCGTACCCGGGCCAGATAGGATTTTTTGTTCATAGCTGAAAACCTTTATAAAAGCCGCGTCGGCTCGCAGAAACGGCAGGCCGACGCGGTGGTCTGATTTTATCATTGTCCCCATCCTGTTTACCGGGTCAGTTCGGCCGGGAGTTTCACCAGCGAATGATCCGAGGGTGGGACCCTGTTGCCGTAGGCAATAGGGCGGGAGCTGGAAGCCCCGAATTTCGCGGGGGAACTCCCGGCCGGGCTGGCTCTGAGCGCCTTTTACCCGTTCACAGGAACAGCGCCTGCGGCGCGGATGAGGTCGGCAGCGTCCTTGCTGGTGGCAAAGTCCACAAAGGCCTGTGCCTGCGCAGACAGGGCAACGCTCTTGTTGGTAACGAACACAAAGGGGCGCTGGATCTTGTAGCTGCCGTCCTTCACGGTGTCCTCGCTGCACGCCACGCCCTCCACGGTGACCATGGCAACGGTGTCGCCCACAGCGGACAGGGAAGCGTAGCCGATGGCCAGCGGGTTTGCCTCCACAGCGCTGATGACAGCGCCGGTAGCGGTAAGCTCCTGCGCATACTTGCAGCTGTCCTTCACATCCACGATGCTCTCAAAACCATCGCGGGTGCCGGAACCGGCCTCGCGGCCCACCAGAACGATCTCGCCGTCCTCGCCGCCGACCTCCTTCCAGTTGGTGATCTCGCCGGTGAACATCTTCTTGAGCTGCTCCACGCTCAGGTCGGTCACCTTGCTGTCCTTGTTCACGATGATGGCAATACCGTCCAGCGCCACAACAGTGCCGTCCACAGCGGACTTCTCATCCTCCTTCAGGGCGCGGGAGGACAGGCCGATGTCCAGCGTCTTGTCGGTAGCGCCGGTGATGCCTGCGCCGGAGCCGGTGGGGTCGTAGCTGACGGTAACGCCCGGCTCGACCTCGGCAAAGCCCTCGGTCAGGGCGGCGATGACGTTCTTCATGGAAGTAGAACCGCCGGTCGCCACATTGCCGCTCAGGGTACCGGCTGCCTGCCCGGCAGCGGAAGAAGCGGTGGCAGAAGCAGAAGCAGCGGTGGATGCGGAAGAGGCAGCGCCGCCGCAGGCGGTCAGGGCAGCAGCCGCAGCAGCTGCACCGCAAACGGTCAGAAACGAACGACGAGAGATCTTTTTCATGATAAAATTTCCTCCATTAAAAACCCGGGCTTCCGCCCGGCGATGTCTTTTTGTGTTTTCCTTGGGAACGGCCTTATTCTACCGCTTTGCCGCCCTTGCTGCCACCATGGACGTGCAAAAAGTGCGTAAAACTTTGTGCACAATGCCAGCCCCAATGTAAAGAACAGGTAATGCGGTGCAAAACAAAAAGCCGCCGGGCACTCCTGTTTCCAGAAGTGCCAGGCGGCGGGATATATTTGGTTTTACTCTACGCGACCCGTCACGTTTTTGCCGTTGCTGCTATAAAGGAACACAGCCGTTTTCCCATTATAGCGCACACGCAGTTCATAGGTGCCGGGGCTGTTCTTTTCCGGGATGCGCTCCTTGGTTTCCAGATAGAACTCATTCGTGCCGTTATAAACAACCGTCTGTCCCGGTGCTGCAACCAGCGCGCCGCGCTTGAAATACAGCGTTTCCTCTGTATCTGCCTCGCGGAAGATGCAGGTGATATCCTCCGGCTTGATGACCACCTTTTCGGCGCTGCCGTTCTGGATGGTGAACTGCGTCTGATAGGTCAGCATATAGCTGTTGCCGCCGCCCGGAAACGGCGTTGCACAGATAAAGGTGACATCCCCGATCTTCGCCACGCCACTGGTCTTGTCGATCACGGTGTCCCCGCAGCCGGTCAAAGCCCCTGCGGCGGTCAGCACCAGTGCCCCGGCGCTGAGCTTGAGAAATGTTCTGCGGTCGATCATAGTGATGTACCTCCTCATCCGGTATTTCTTAAAGATATCGTTTCCGCGTTATCAGACGGTCTGCTTTACAAAAGTCTTGTCCGTATAGTCCAGCTTGTAGCTCTCCGTGCGGTCGGTGCCTACAGTAAAGACAACGTCCGCCTTACCGTTACGGATCGCCTCGTACAGTTCCTTATCCGTCATCTTAAAGATAACATTGCCCCAACGATATTCGCCGCCCTTGCTGAACTCCACCAGCCAGCTGTTCTTGTCAAACAGCGTATCGGCTGCACCATCGCCCTTCATCATTTCCTGCTTCTTGCCGTCGATGGTCAGGCTGAACATAAGACGTCCCGGCAGGTTGACCGCCTTGCTGTCCAGATTCCGCACACGGACATTCATCTTGAACTCTGCCCACCACGGGGTGATATTGCTCAAAGAGCCCTCATGCGGATCGGTTGCCCAGCCGTTGACCACTGCAGTATATCCACCCAGATCGGTGTCGCCGTCACTCCCACTGCAGCCGCCCAGCAGCCCGGTCACAGATACTGCCACTGCCACCGCAGCAGAGGTCTTTAAAAAAGAACGACGATCCATTTTCATAGCCATAATACAAACCCTCCTCAAATGCTTTTTGCACCCTAAGAGTACCACATTTTACCACATTGTCAACTATCGGAATTTAGGTTTCACCATTTTATCGTACCTTATAGTAGAGCCGCGGTGGGTGCAGCCGCGCCGCACTGCTTTTTTGCCCGCCGGGCATACACTGCGCGCCGGTTTTCCGGCAACGCACCGGCGGCAGACGCTGCACAGCTGCACGCAGACACCGGCAGAGCGTACCGGCTGCCGCCCAAGCGCTCTGTGCCGGAACGCCCCCTGCACCGCAATTCCGGGCGTTTGTGCGGGAATTTCCGCTTTTTTCGGCGGCACTCTTGCATTTTGCGGCCAATTGTGGTAATATTATTCGGCAGTATTGTTTTGCTGCAGAATATGCGCTCGTAGCTCAGCCGGTAGAGCATCTGACTTTTAATCAGAGGGCCAGGGATTCGAGTTCCCTCGAGCGCACCAAAATCCCACGAAGAATCGTAAGATTCCTCGTGGGATTTTCCTTTTTCCGGATGCTTGCACACTTTTGCACACTTTTTGCACACCGGCGGGAAAGCCGTGTTTTTCCTTGCATTGTCTGCATCCTGTGCATCGTGAGCAGAACTTGTCGGGGCGAGGCCCCTCCAGCTGCTCTCGCAGACCGTTCGGTCACTTAAAAGTCCCACTGGGGCTTTCATTGCTTCGCAAACGCGAAGTTATCCGTTATGAAATAGTTGCAACAAATTTCTCTATCAAGTGATTCACCTGTTCGGGTCTGTCTGTGTTGGAATTATGTCCAGCTCCTTCGATCCATGTCAAAGGAATTTTTGTATTGCGATGCCATGCTTTGTTGTACCGTATACACGAACCCGCGTGATCTTGTGTGCCGCACATCAATAATGCAGGACACTTGATCTCATACGGCAGATCCTTTTCCATAGCCGCTGCCAAAATACGATACCCATGACCGGCAATTTGTGCATAGCGTTTCTGATCGCCGTCATACGTCAGCATCATTTCACGCATGAGGTTTCTACCATAATCGGTCGTGGCAACACCTTCCGACCCCGATTTCAGAAGCCATTTCCACGGATAGTGCGCATATACCGGTTCCATCCGTTTCAAAAGCCAGATCTCAACTGCCGTCACATAGCTTCGCTGCAGCGGTGCAGAGTCGATGGAGATAAAACCTGTCATTTTGTCTGGGTAAAGCTGTGCATAAGCCTGTCCCACATACCCACCCATAGACTGCCCGATCATAACAGGCCTTGCGATTCCTTCCTGGTTCAATAGTTCGTTCAGCCATTTTGCCTTATCGAATAAGTCAAAATCGAACCGAAACGGCCATGAAGAAGCGTGTGCCGGCGCATCCCAGACGATAACATTATACCTGTTCTCAAAATACTGAATTTGCTTATCAAACAATCGATGATCCGCAGTCAATCCTGGCAGAAAAACGAGAGTAATCGTATCCGGGTTTGATACGCTTGCCCAATAGTGAATCGTTCCGCAACGAGTTTGATACGTTTTTTCTTTCATCGGGCTTTCCTCCACAAATTCCGAGTTGTCGAGTTCAGTATACCACGCTTTCCCCCCACCGAAAAACTCCTGTACACAAAAGAGCCGCCGCACAGAGTTTTGGTTTTACTCTGTCTACTCCAGGGGTAGCATATCACGCACCGCTTCCGGGGTGTATTTTTATGCTTCGGCGTCTGCGCTGTTTTCCAGCTTGCCCAGATACCGCCACAGGGTGGTGCGGCTGATGCCCAGCTGCCGGGCGGCGGCCGCGCGGTTGCCGCCGTGGGCGGCTACCGTCTGCTGCACCACCTCACCGATGATGCTTTCCAGCGTGCGGGAGGTGTCGGTGCTGACCACCGCCGCCGGGTGGGCCGCCGGGGCGCTGCGCAGGCTGCGCTCCTTGGAGAGCAGGTCGGCCACGCTGCTGCTGCGGATGTAGGGGCCGCTGGTCAGGGTGGCAAGGGAGCGCAGCAGGTTTTTGAACTGGGTGTAGTTGTTCGGCCACGGGTACTGCCGCAGCATCTCGATGGCGCGGGGCTCAAAGCCGGAGATCTGCTTGCCCAGCTCCAGATTCAGGCTGTTCAGGTACAAACTGGAAAGGGAAGGGATCTCGTCCGAGCGGCTGCGCAGCGGGGGCAGCTCCAGCGTCAGCGCGCCCAGCCGCTCGATAAAGCGGCGGGTGACCGGGGAGACCGGCTCCTCCGGGCGCACCGAGCGGGAGAACAGCAGCCGCACCCGGCGGGCAAGGCCGGTCTCCTCAATGGCGGCCAGCAGCTCGGCGCTCCACTGCTCCGGGATGGCTTCAAAGTTCTGGAAATAGACCGTGTTGCCGTTGGCGTTCAGCGGGGAGTTATAGTGGTTGAGCAAAAAATCCCATGATTTATCGTTCATCAGCGCGCAGTTTGCCACCACGAGGGGGCGGTTGACCAGTGCGCTGTGCAAATAGAGATACCGGGCGATCTGCTCCTTGCCGGTGCCCGGCTCACCGCAGATGAAAAGCGGCTGCCGCACGGCGGCAAGGGCAAGGATCTCGGCGTCCTGTGTGCCCATGGCACCACTCAGGCTGTAGAAGCTGTTGGAGAAAAGGTATTCGCACTCGCCTTTGTTCAGCGACCGCAGCCCCGGCCGGCTGGAATGCAGTGGGATGCGGGAGGGCACGCAGTAGAACAGATACCGCTGCACGTTATTCATCAGCAGCACCTGCGCCGTGATGCTGTACAGCTGGCTGCGCTCGGTGTAGTAGAACTTTAAGCTGCCCGTGGCGGGGATCTCCCGCAGATGGGTCTGCAGGCAGCGGTGCAGCTCCGGGGAGAGCTCCTTCATATTATTATAGTACAGCTCGCCATCCGGCTCCATCACCACCACCCGGCCGCCCTGCTCCTGCGTGATGCTGCGCAGAAACAGGTTCTCCTGCCGCAGCTGGCCGAACCATGTGCTGATGTTCACCGCCTGATCGATGGCGCTGTGCAGGCTCTCGATGCCGGAGGTGATAAGGAAGGCGTCAAAGCCCATTTCCCGGGCAATGGTGTGGGTGACCATATCGCAGACCACCATCCGGTAGCCGCCCTGCCTGAGCCGCTCTAAGGTGTGGCGCACCTCCTCGGCACTGCGCACGGTGAGGATGTCCAGATCAAAGCTCAGCAGGCTGCAAAGGGTGTGGGCAGGCTCGGTGATGCTGGGAAAGCCCACGATGGCGTACAGGCTGGTGTAGTTTTCCGCCAGTTTCATGGTGCGCAGCACATCGTATACCGAAATATGGATATCCACCACCGGCAGGTCGGTCACCTGCCGGATCAGGGTGGCGGTGCCGCCGCGGGAGATGATGCAGTCGTAACTGTTAGGGGCCATGCGCTGCACGATGGCCTGTCCCTCCTCCAGATCGCCGGTGTACACCTCCAGCTCAACGTTGGGGTAGGCCTGCGCCGCCTGCTCCATGGCGGTGCGCATTCCGTCGTAGGGGGCAATGCCCAGAATGCGGGTGTGAGTCTCGACCATAAAACGTCCCTCCGTGTTTCTCTTTGAAACTATTATAAACGGTATGGTTCAAAAAGAAAACAGAACACGGTTTCAAAATAGAACGGTTTTGCCTGTGAAACAGAAAGAAATTTGAAAACGTGCTAAAATGAAACGTTTTTACCGCTTGTGCCGGGTGCAATCCACCGGCGGATACGGCATAATGAAAGCACAAAAACAAGTGAGGGGGCATGAACGAATGCTTCGCCTGCTGATGATTGCAGATGATTTTACAGGTGCGCTGGACACCGGCGTACAGCTTGCGGCGCACGGCATCCCCACGCAGGTCGTGGTGGGTCAGGCAGACATTTCCGCGTGCAGCAGCACCGTGCTGGTGGTGGATACCGAAACGCGGCATCTGCCCGCCGCAAAGGCTGCCGAGGCCGTTGCAGGGCTGACCCGCAGCGCGTTGGAAAACGGCGTGGGCTGCATCTATAAAAAGACAGATTCCGCCCTGCGCGGCAACATCGGCGCAGAGCTTGCCGCCCTGCTCAAGGCAAGCGGCGCACGGAATTTACCCTTTCTGCCGGCCTTCCCGCAAATCTGCCGCACCACGGAAAAGGGCATCCACTACATCGACGGTGTGCCGGTGAACGAAAGCCCCTTTGGCATCGACCCCTTCGAGCCGGTGCGCTGCGCCGAGGTGACAAAGCTGATCCATCTGCAGACCGATGTGCCCGCGCAGAGCCTGCAGCCCGGCGAAGCAGCAGAGCAGCCCGGCATTCTGGTATATGACGCAGCCACCACCGCAGACCTTGCGCGCACCGGGCAGCAGCTGTTCCAAAAGGGAACTCCCCTTGTGCTGGCGGGCTGCGCAGGCTTTGCCGCCCTTCTGCCGGAGCTGCTGGGGCTTTCGGACGGCAGCGTGGTGGAAGTTCCGCAGCTGGACCCCCGGCTGCTGGTGCTCTGCGGCAGCGTGAACCCCATTACCCTGCGGCAGATGGACACCGCCGAAAAGGCAGGCTTTGCCCGCCTGCGGCTGACCCCCCGGCAGAAGCTGGAGCCCGGCTACTGGGCAAGCGCCGACGGCAAGGCCGCGCTGGAAGAAATTGACCGGATGCTGGCCGCAAACCCCCGCTGCATCATTGAAACCAACGACGCCGGGGGCAACCAGCTTACCGCCGATTATGCCGCCGCCCGCGGCATCGATCTGGACGGCCTGCGGGTGGGCATTGCCGGCAGCGTCGGGCAGATGTTCGGGGCGCTGTTTGGCAGCGAACATCTGGGCACCCTGCTGCTGACCGGCGGCGACACCCTGCTGCAGTGCATGAACAGCGTGGGCGCACGGGAGCTGGAGCCGGTGTGCGAGCTGGAAAGCGGCATCGTGCTGGCGCGGTTCACCTATCAGGGGCGCACCCGCTATGTGATCACCAAGTCCGGCGGCTTCGGGCAGGAGGATCTGCTGGTGGAGCTGGCAGACCGCATTGCAAAGCATTGAGAACGGAAGCAGACAGCCCTTGGCGGCTGGAACGGAAGATAAAGGTAACAGAAGGAGAACGACCATGACCTATGCAAAACTGCCCGGCCTGACTTGGGACGGCACTGTGTACGAGAACGAGGAGATGGGCACGCTGGAGGCCCTGCTGCCCACCGGCGGCTGGCCCACCGCCCACGCACCCGCCATGGTGGAACTGCCGAACGGCGATCTGCTGTGCTGCTGGTTCGCCGGTACTTATGAGGGCAGCGCAGATGTGCACATCATCTGCTCGGTGCTGCCGCACGACGGCACCAAGTGGCTGGAGCCGGTGGATATCTCCGGCGACCCCACCCGCAGCGAACAGAACCCCTCGCTGTTCTACGGCCCGGATAACGCTGTGTGGGCCATGTACACCGCCCAGCTGGACCGCGTGGAGGGCAAGGACAATATGCAGTTCACCGCCGTGGTGCGCTGCCAGAAGAGCACCGACGGCGGCAAAACGTGGGGCGCTTACACCACCGTGTTCCCGGAGGAGGGCACCTTCTGCCGTCAGCCCATTCAGGTGCTGTCCAACGGCCGCTGGATCTTTGCCAACTGGCTGTGCACCGACTCTGCCGAGGGCCTTTCCGGCGACCCCACCGCCTTCCGCATCTCGGACGATGAGGGCAAAACTTGGCGCATGGTCATGATGCCCGGCAGCAACGGCCACGTCCACGCCAACGTCATTGAGCTGGAGCCGGGGCATCTGGTGGCCTTTATGCGCAACCGCGAGGCCTACCGCATCCACCGCAGCGAGTCCTTTGACTGGGGCGAAACGTGGACGGTGCCCGCACCCACCCCGCTGCCCAACAACAACTCCAGCATCAGCGCGGTCAAGCTGCAGAGCGGCCGCATCGCCATTGCCTATAATCCCACCTGCACCCCGAACCCCGTGCCCGGCAAGGCTGCATGGCCCGGCCTGCGCTGCCCGGTGGCGGTGGCGCTCTCGGAGGACGGCGGCCTGAGCTTCCCCATCATCCGCTGGATGGAACGCGGCGAGGGCTACATGGGCGACGAGAACAAGACCAATAACAAGCAGTACGAGTACCCCTATCTGATGCAGAGCCGGGACGGTATGCTGCATCTGGCCTACGCCGCCCGCACCCGGCAGGGCATCAAGTACGTCCGTTTTTCGGAGCAGGACGTTCTGGGCGCAAAGCGGGAGACCGTGGGCCTGTATAACCCCACCGCAGCCCAGAGCCGCTGAAAAAGCTTTTCGGAACTTTCATCCTTTTTTATAGAGCAAAGCATCACTCAGGAGGTTGATCAGTATGCTGACCCAGTACAATCTTAAAATGCCGCACGCCGTTTACGGCGGCGAGAACGCCATGGACAATATCACTGCCATCATCAAGGCGCGCGGTGCAAAAAAGGTAGCCATGTTCACCGATAAGGGCATTGAGGGCGCAGGCCTGTTTGCCCTGCCGGAAGAGGCTGTCAAGGCCTCCGGCGCAGAGTACTATGTGCTGGACGAGCTGCCCCCGGAGCCCAGCTACATGGCTGTGCAGAAGCTGGTGGACGAGTTCAAGGTCTCCGGTGCAGACCTGATCGTGGCCTGCGGCGGCGGCTCTGTGATGGACGCTGCCAAGCTGGCCAGCGTGCTGGTGACCGACGCCTACGGCGTGAAGGAGCTGCTGGATAACCCCGGCATGGCACAGAAGTGCGTGCCCATCGTGCTGATCCCCACCACCGCCGGTACCGGCGCCGAGGTCACCCCCAACGCCATCGTGGCGGTGCCCGAAAAGGAACTGAAGGTGGGCATCGTCAACGAGAACATGATCGCGGACTACGTCATTCTGGATGCCCGCATGATCAAGAACCTGCCCCGCAAGATCGCAGCCGCTACCGGCGTGGATGCGCTGGCACACTGCATCGAGTGCTTTACCAGCAACAAGGCCAACCCCTTCAGCGACCTGTACGCACTGGAAGGCTTGGACCTGATCCTGAACAACATCGAAAAGGCCTGCGACGACCCCGAAGCCATGGCCGAGAAGAACCGGATGCAGATCGCAGCCTACTACGGCGGTCTGGCCATCACCGCCTCCGGCACCACCGCTGTGCACGCACTGAGCTACCCGCTGGGCGGCAAGTACCACATTGCACACGGCGTGTCCAACGCCATCCTGCTGGCACCGGTCATGCGCTTCAACAGCGAGCACCCCGCCGTGCGCGAGCGTCTGGCTGCCGCCTACGACCGCTGCTGCCACGAGGAAAAGACCTGCACCACCGTGGAGGAAAAGACTGCATGGATGATCGCCCGTCTGGAGCACATCGTCAAGCATCTGGACATCCCCACCAGCCTCAAGGAGTTCGGCGTACCTGCCGAGGATCTGGAAGGTCTGGTAAACGCCGGTATGCAGGTACAGCGCCTGCTGGTGAACAATATGCGCCCCGTTACCGCCGACGACGCACGCAAGCTGTATCAGGAGATCATGTAACAGAAAAGGAGTAAAGACTTATGAAGACCAGCGATATCAAGGGCATCATCCCTCCCGTAATCACCCCTATGAACAACGACCCTGAGCAGACGGTCAATCATCAGGCTCTGCGCGAGCAGGTGGAGCGCCTGCTGGCAGGCGGCGTGCACGGCATCTTCCCCATGGGCACCAACGGCGAAGCCTACGCCCTGTCCTTCCAGGAGAAGGAGGAGATCCTTGCCACAGTCATCGATCAGGTAAAGGGCCGTGTACCGGTCTACGCAGGCACCGGCTGCATCACCACCGCCGAGACCATCCGCCTGAGCAAGCGTGCCGAGGAGCTGGGCGCAGATGCACTGTCCATCATCACCCCCAGCTTTGCACTGGCCTCCCAGAAGGAGCTGTACGACCACTACACCGCCGTGGCAAAGGCCG